>Ga0116170_10001990_pt1 | contig 20189 bp, 20 predicted proteins | sample AD_JPNHW1_MetaG_FD_89797 | JGI IMG/M metagenome (GOLD analysis project Ga0116170, IMG submission 89797) | Active sludge microbial communities of municipal wastewater-treating anaerobic digesters from Japan - AD_JPNHW1_MetaG | ecosystem: Engineered > Bioreactor > Anaerobic > Digestate | place...
CACTGCTGTCCAAGATAAATATAGGGCTATTTAAAAACCCGGTTTCCGTGATAAGGTTTTGTTACCAGACAAATCAATATCACATAAGGAAATCGGGTATGAATAACTATAACACACTTTTCGGCCAACTGCTATCGCAAGTAAAGAGACCTGAATTTGACAAGCTGTGCAAAACAATGAATTCAGACAAATTCCGGAAAGATTTCAGTACATGGGATCAATTCGTTGTGATGGCTTTTGCTCAAATAACATGCCAGAACGGACTGCGTAGTATTGAAAATGCGTTGAATTGCCAAATGCGTTCTTTCTATCACCTGGGACTTGCCAAAGAAGTGAAACGCTCGACGATTTCATACGCAAATAAAAATCATGGATCCGAGTTTTTCGAGTCTTTGTATTATCAACTATTTTCGACGCTTGATCGTGGTGCACGTAAAGTGACGGAAAAGAAGCTGTATGCCGTAGATGCAACCACAATCGGTCTTTGTCTAAGTGATTTTCCGTGGGCGAAATTCAGATCGACAAAAAGCGGTGTGAAAATCCATGTGAAATATGACGTTGGGAAATCAGCACCAGAGTACCTGTTCATTACTAATGCAGAAGAGCATGAGAACAATACACTTGGAGAAATGAACCTTACAAAAGGCGATATCGTGGCCTTTGACAAAGGATACAGTAACTACGCCCAGTTTTCTGAATTTTGTGATAACGGCGTGTATTTCGTTACCAGGCTTAAAGATAATGCCGCATACAAAGTAATTAAACGAAGAAAAACTCATACTAACAGGATATCAAGCGACCATATAATTCAGTTTACCGGGCAGGTTGCAAAACATAAATGTTCAAATGAACTCAGACGTATTCGTGCCGTTGATAGTGAAACTGGATGTTCTATCGTTCTCCTTACGAACATGAGAAGCTGTACCGCTGAAAAAGTTGCTGAGTTATATCGAAAGCGTTGGCATATAGAACTTTTTTTCAAAACCATTAAGCAAAACTTGAAAGTAAAGCGCTTCTATGGAACGTCCGAGAATGCGGTGAAGACACAAATTTGGATTGCTATGATCGTTTACCTTTTATTTATGTTGCTCAAGAAAAGAACGGGCTGCATGAAAAAGTGTTTCACTCATTTTATTTCGGAAATCTCTGTAGCATTATTCCAGCGTATTGACCTTAGTCTTTGGTTTGCCGGTTCATCGCCGCCGACTTCTGTTCGTGCTCCTGATGTCAGTTTCTTGCAAATCGAGTTTAGTCTATGAAATTATCTTGGACAGCAGTGACAAATTGTCTATTAGTGTTTTCTGTTGTTCGGTATACTCATGTAGTAATACTAATACGGCAATCCTCATATAGTATCTCCTTCTATTTTTTTGGATAAGCTCGACAACCTATTTCCATATCGGACATATATCGAATTATGGGGTCTTACTTTAATATACCATCTTTTTCGACATCCATCTATTTGAAATGAGATATGCTTCTTTTAAGATAGTCGTAATTCTTAACAAGGATTTATTCCGTTCATCCATTGACGTCATGAAGCGTTAACGGATTCTACATTTTATGATAGTGTTTAAGGAATGAACGCAACTAATACCAGAGGTGGCATCCATAGATTTTCGTATGAGCATATTTCCGTTGGAATCTCCTTATCTTTTTTAGGCGGGTTTCTAGACGCGTATTCTTATTTATTAAAAGGAAATGTATTCGCAAATGCTCAAACAGGCAATGCCGTTCTGCTCTTTATTTCTTTGGCAAACCGCGATCCTAGCAAGTGTATAAAATACATTATTCCCATCATTACATTTGCGTTTGGCATTCTACTATCACATCTGTTCAAATCTGCCCAAAAATGCACCGACTATCAAAGGCTCAAACTCATTTTATTGATTGAGGCCATTCTTTTACTCATTATATCGTTTTTCGGCTCCTACTTATCAAATTACCTAGTAAACTGCGTGATTACATTAATAGCTGCGATACAAGTAGCTAATTTTGATAAACTTGATAACCATCCCATCGCAACGACAATGATCACTGGCAATCTAAAAAGTAGCATGATCCATCTAGCAAACTACATAGTCACAAAGAACAAAGAATGCTTACACTCGTTTCTAAAGTACCTTCTGGTTATAATCAGCTTTGGAATCGGGGTGCTTACGGGAAGCATTGCGATTAGCCTGCTATCTACATATTCCATTCTATTTTGCGAGGTTATGATTATCATTCCCTTCATATTAATCAGTATTGAGGAAAAGGAATCGTCTACTTCAACCTAGCCTTTAACCTCACGAGTGTCTTTATTGGCTTGTTGCCATTCTAACATCAGAACTAAGTCAATCGAGGATGGATGGCAAAAATTGACAAAAACCGGGGACGGAAGTACAGTTTAACTATGCCAGAAATTTACGACGCGTTGATGCAATCGCCGGAATTCACCGACTTTCTCTTCAACAATTTGACTACCGCGGTGTTTCTCGTTGATTCCGATTTCCGGGTCCGAAAAATAAACGAGACATATCGGACTTTATTCGCCAGAGAAGAATCGGATGTACTCAACGAACTCTGCGGAAACTCCATGGGTTGCCAATTCGCCGAAGAACAGCATAAGCCCTGCGGGTCGATGAGTGAATGCGCGAATTGCCAGATCCGCAACTGCCTGGTTAAGACGTTTAAGGACGGTGAGTCCGTCGAGTGCGCTTACCTCGAGCGATCCTTTTACATCGATAATGAGGCCAGAAAGAAAAACTTCAGGATACAATTCAGGAAAATCCACTGGGGCGGAATGGAGATGGCCATCGTTGCCATCGATGACATTACCGAGCTGGAAGAAAACCGCCGAAAGATCGAGGAAATCGCGAACCACGACTTTCTAACCGGCCTATACAACCGACGGGGTTTTTTCGAGCTTTCAGAACTTATCTTCCAAAACGCGCGCAGGGGAAATATTAGCGTCGCGATCGCGATGTTCGACATCGATAACTTTAAGAGGGTGAACGACGCCTATGGGCACGCAGCCGGTGATTTCGTCATCAAGTCCGTCGCTGACGTGTTGACCCGAAATCTCAGAAAGGCCGACGTACTTGCGCGCTTCGGCGGAGAGGAATTTTGCCTGCTCCTTCACTGCAAGGACAATGATGACGTTTATACCGTCGTGGACAAACTACGGCTAATTATCGAGCAACAGTCTTTCGCGTTCGAGGGGAAGCGAATTCCCATTACGATAAGCGCTGGGCTGACGTCAAAACTCGGGGATACCCTGGACGACATGATCAGAATCGCCGACGAAACACTCTATAAGGCGAAAAATAACGGAAAAAACCGCACAGAGGAATACGCGGGTTAACGCTCAAATCCGGGCTAACCGCCTGAGGGCATACGCCAAGGGCGCGTACCATTCACCCCGAAGGCTCACCGCCTTCCTCGGGCATGAGTAATGGCACATATAGCAATTCATGCAGCGGTCATGGTCAATAGACACCCGACGGGTCCCGTCGTTATCCAGCGATATCGCGCCAAAGGGGCAATGGGAAACGCAAATCCCGCATGCGTCGCAACGTGACCGTGACACGACAGGACGAACGCATATTACGCGGTATAAAAGGTTGCTCTCGCGATCTTCCTCTTTGCTAAGCGCTGGCATTCGGTACGGTACCGACGGTAACTCTGTGCAATCGCCGACGGGTTCAAACGCCGTTTCGTCCTGGATTAGGCCACGGCGAATACCGGCGGGAATCGTTTGTACAGATAAAGGATCGATCCCGATAATCCGCGAAACCGCGCAGTCGAGCGCAAAGGGGTTTCGCGACGCAATAAGGAGGCCGGTCGGTATCGGTGTGCCGATCGCCGCGGGACCGTTTCCCTCAAGCCCGACGATCGCGTCCGTCACCGTGAGATACGGATTAACGATCCGCTCGATATCGACTAGTTTTTCCCCGAATTCCTCGCGTCCGTACCCGCCGACGAAATGATACTCGTATTTCGTTCAGCCCGGCACGAGGCCAAAAAGGTTTTTCACCGCGCCGCTTAGCCGAAAAAAGGCATGCGTCTTGAGCTTTGGCACGTTTATGACATAGTCGGTGGAGTCGAGCCGACGCGTGAGGAGAGCGGCTTTCAGAATACGGTTGTCGTCCCGATGGTATAACTTTCCGCCGTCCTCCTCGAACGCCACTAGTTCGGCCCCGTACCGATCTGCGACGTCCGCGATCCCCGACGTGCGAAACCCGCGTCGCGTGTGTCCCGGCTGCCAGAACGCCGACGATTCGCCGATCGCTATCGAGCAACCGTTGTCGCGAAGCATCGCGCACAGCGCCTCGATCACCGAGGGATGCGTTGTCGTGGACTGCGCGGGATAATTCTGCGAGATTACGTTCGGCTTTAAAAGGACGCGCGCGCCTCGCGGCAGGCCGCATCCCAGGGCATCGAGAGACCGCGCTATCGCGTTCCGAATCAGCGAAACGTCGTATCGTTCGACCCTCATTATCGCGACGAGGGGATTCGTTTTACGTTCATCGGGCCGACGTTCATTGAGTCTGCTCATAACCTTAGTATAGGTCATCAAGGAGACCCGAGCGGGGCCGCCTTAATAAAAAAGAGAGGCGCCCAATCGGGCAGCCTCTCCTTTCGTCATTTACGTTATTGCGTAAAACAGCCGTTAGCCCATGATGGCGACGACGGTATTCTCGGCCTTCAGCTTGGCGGCCAGTACGAGGTTTCCCTCGATCTTCTCGCCGTTAAGCGTGACTTCCTTGATTCCCTTGCAAACGCCATTCGGGTTCTTGACCTCGATGGAGATTTTTTTACCGCGGAAGCGGCGCTCGACGGTAAAGCCCTTCCAGTCCTTCGGAACGCATGGATCGACCCTGATACCCTCGTACTCCGGCCTAATGCCGAGGATGTACTGGGTAAGGCTATAGTAAGCCCAGGTTGCGGCGCCGGAAAGCCACGAGGTGCGCGTATTGCCGGGGCGCGGGGAGAAGATCGAGTACGTCGTCTGGCCCTGCACGTACGGCTCCATCTGCCTGACCTCGGCCTTCTCGTTCCAGGCGGCGGGAAGCGCGGCCTTGCAGTACTCATAGGCGCGCTCGCCATTGCCAAGCATCGTTTCCGCGATGATTCCCCATCCCTGCGTATGGTTGAAGATACCCGCGTTTTCCTTGATGCCGGTGTTGAACACGACTGAGCGCATGACGTCCACGGATGTCTTCACGAACGGCGGGGCCGACAGCATGAGGCCGTATGGGGTCGCGAGCTTTTCCTTCACGGTTTGCATCGCGCTTTGCGCCTGCTCCGTCGTAGCGGCTCCGGATAGCACCGACCATACCTGAGTGTTGAAGTACACCTGCCCTTCCTCGTAGTCCTTGGTGCCGTACACGGTGCCCTTGTCGTCGATCGCCCAGATGAACCACTTGCCGTCCCAGCAGTGCTTCTGGATGTTCTTATCGAGCTCGTCGCGATACTTAAGCGCCCAGGCGGATTCCTTTTTCTCGCCGAGACGAAGCGCCACGTCCGAGTAGACGGTAAGGCCGAGGCGAAGCTGGAATGCGACAAAGAGGCTCTCGCCCTTGTAGCCGAGGCGGAGGCAATCGTTCCAGTCGGCGGAAAGTCCGCAAGGAATGCCGTGCTTGCCCATGCGCTCGAGGTTGAAAAGAAGCGCCTGCTTGAGGTGGCCGAACACGGTCGCCTTGCCCTTGTCGGCGTACGGCAGTTCCTTTTTGAAGAAATCAAAATCGCCTGTTTCCGCGACGAAGGCGGGAACCGCGTTGAAGAACCAAAGGCAGTCGTCCGAGCGGTATTCCTCCGCGGGAGGGGCCTTCTCGAAGCCGGGCTTGTGGGTGAACGGCTTGATGACGGGAATGGCGCCGCCGTTCGCGAGCTGGCCGGTGAGCATGAGCTCTAGCCGCTTGCGCGCTTCGTCGGTGATCGCGGCGGACACGCCGAGGATGTCCTGCACGGAATCTCGGAAACCAAGACCATCGCGCTCCCCGTTGTACACGAGGCTCGCCGCGCGAGACCACGCGAAGGTAATAAGGCAGTTGTAGAGTCCCCAGACGTTGACGGTATGGTTGATGTCCTCGTCCGGGGTCTTGACGATCATGCTGCCGAGCTTGGAATGCCAGTTATCCTTTAGCTTCGCGAGCTCTTTGTCGGCGCGCTCGATCGTGCCGAATTCCTTGATCGCGTCGCGGCCGGAGGTCTTAGCCTCGCCGATGCCGAGAAGAATGAGAAATTCCTTCGACTCGCCGGGCGCGAGCTCCACGTCCGTCTGGAGGGTACCGCACGAGCTGTCGCCGTACGCGTTCGAGTTTTCGCACTTGCCCTTGGTTACGACGGCCGGGGCATGATACCCGCCGTAGGTTCCGATGAAGGTCTCGCGGTTCGTGTCGTAGCCGGCGAGCGGGGCGCCGCACAGGGCCATCCAGGTATTCATCGGCACGTCGCCAGGATCCGCGGGCTTCTGCGACGCAAGGTTGTCGTGTATGGCGATGCGGATCATGTTATCGTCGACCTTCTCGCCCTTTACGATAAAGAGCGAGTACTGAAGGTTAACCTGATCCTGAGTCGTATCCCACTGGTTAGTGAACTCGCAGTAGCTGAACGCGGAGATCGTCCGCTTCTTCGTGTCGTTGTTGGTGAGCTTCAGGCGCCAGTACTCGAAGGTCTGCCCAAGCGGCACATAGAACGTCGCCTCGGAAGTGATCTTAGAGTACTTCGCGGTAAACTTGGAATAGCCCGTTCCATGCCGGCATTCGGACTCGTACTGGTCAAGCGGCTTGCCGACGGGCTGCCATGAGGCGGACCAAAAATCGCCGGAATCCTTGTCCCTGAGGTAAAAATAGCGGCCAGGCTGGTCCATTGGGACCGAGTTAAAGCGAAGCCTGAGGAATCGTCCCTTGGCTCCCGATTTGTAAAAACCGTAACCGCCCGCGTTGTTCGTGATCACGGCGCCATACTCGGTCGAGCCGAGGTAATTGCTCCATGACTGGGGAGTATCGGGGCGGGTAATGACGTACTCTTTCGCGTCATCGTCAAAATATCCGTATTTCATGGTTTTCTCCTTCGTGGAAATTACCGTCAGTATACAGGACTTTGAGTAAAATGAAAACGGAAACTAACTGGTTTTTTATTGAGACTATACCTTTTTTTTGCCTGAAACCGATTGGACCCTCAGGCGAAGAACGACCGTTGCCGACATCTCGGCCACTTCATAAGCGAACCCGGATCTACCAGAGTAATGAAACATCAAGAGATCGAGGCCCTTCTTGCGTTCCTCGGGGTCGTTCACGGTTTCGATTATGCCGTCGATGACGACGCTTCGGTATTTCATCCCCCAATCGCAGCCCATTGGACCGCCTACAAGCTCATGGTCCAGGTCTACGACGGCACAGGCCGTCGGGTTCTTGGCGATGATGTCGAGTTTACGTCCCGAACGCGCGCAATGGAAATAAAGGACCGGAAGGTCCCCTTCCCATTCAAAACCGTAATTCAGGGTTACGGCATAGGGTCTTGTACCGTCTACCAGAGCGACTCGACAGGCATCCGCCCGCGAAAGAATGTCCTTCATCTCATCAATGTTCTTTATTTCCCGGTCTGCTCTTCGCATGTATGTCTCCCGCGCGAGTGATGCGCGATCCTACCATGTACGGAGCGCCCGTGTCTCAAAAGCCGCCTTCCCGGCATCCTCTTATCCAAATTCTTACCAATTGTTTTGTGGAAGGATATAGGGTATATTCACTTCATGCCGGAATCTATAAGCGCGTCAAAACAGGATTATCTCGAAACGATACTCGACGTCACCGCGAGCGGCGGACAGGTACGCTCGATCGAGATCGCCCGCGCTCTCAACGTTTCGCGCGCGAGCGTCAACAAGTCGCTCGGCGCGCTCAAGGAATCGGGCCTTATCGAACACGAGCACTACGGCGACGTTAAGCTCACCGAAAAGGGACTCCGCGTTGCGCGTACCGTTCGTGCCCGCCACAACACCCTAAAATTATTCCTCATGGGCGTGCTCGGCGTTGAGGCCGAAACCGCCGAAAAAGACGCCTGCCGAATGGAGCACGCGATCAGCCGGGAAACGGCGACGAAGCTCGAGGAATACCTCAAGACCCTCCTCCCGGCCGATCAAAAACCCGAATAGACTCTCGCGTCATTCCCCGCGTTTAGCCCCATTACCGACGTATACCTTCAATAGCGCGAGCGCCACTTTCTGATTCGTGATCACCGAAGGTCCCGCGATGCACCCGCCCGCGCAAGCCATAACCTCCACGAGATTCGAACCGCATTCCTTCTTGGTCGCCGCCGCCTTGCCGAATTCCGCCAGCTGCCGCATTCCCGCGCGATCCAACCCATTTATGACGAAGGGCTTAAGGCTCTCAGGCCTCGCGACGCGAAGGCGTACCGCCTCCGAGACGCCGCCCGAGCGCGCGTAATCGCGACCGCTCGCTGTCGGTTCGCCGGACTGAGGGACGCGCTCGCATTCCGAGACGTCGATCTCGCGCGCGACGAACAGGGCTCCAAGCTCCTCCGCGGAAATAACGTAATCCACCAGAGGATCGTCTATGCCTTCCTTGCGCTTCGCGAGACAGGGCCCCACGAACACAGTGACGCAATCGGGATCTCTTTCCTTCGCGAGCTCCGCGGCATAGTGCATGGGAGATCTCGTGTCGGACACGCACGGAATAAGATCCGGAACGTGAATCTTGACGGCGCGTACGTACGCGGAGCAACAGGACGTCGTCATCAGGATATCCCCGCGTTCCATGCGCTCCTCGAATTCCCTCGCCTCGAGCTCGGACGTCTTGTCGGCCCCGAGCGCTACCTCATACGAGGCGGAAAAGCCCGCCTTCGCGAGGGCGCCCTCAAGTTGGCCGACGTCCGCTCGGAATTGCGCGGCGATCGCCGGCGCGTAGAGCGCCACGACGCGGCGCCCGTCCATGATGCGCCGCAGCACGTCGACGAGCTGACCCTTATCCATCATGGCGCCGAACGGGCACTCCCGCATGCACGCGCCGCAGAGGATACACTTCGAATAGTCAATCCGTTCCTTGCCGTTCTCGTCCTTCGCGATCGCGCCGACGGGACAGGCCTCCTCGCAGGGAACGGGGATCTTCACGATCGCGTGGTACGGGCAGTTCTGCATGCAAAGGCCGCAATTGACGCACTTTGAGGGATCTATGTTCGCCTTATGGGACGTAACCTCGATGCATTGCCTTGGGCAGTTCATGGCGCACGGGCGGGCGACGCAACCCTGGCAAGCGTTGGTCACCATGTAATGCGTCTTGACGCACGCGTTGCACGCCTCGTCGAGGACCGTCAGCATGGGCTCGGTGGGCCGCTCGCGCGCAAGCGCGTCGCGCGCGTATTCCGATAGCTCGCGCTCGCCGTCGTACTCCTCCACGCTGTGACCCAACCTCGCGATCACCCTCGTCTCGAGGATCGCCCGATCGTGGTATATACAGCAGCGAAAGGGCTCGCTTCCCTTAGGGGCCATCTCCCGCGGAATCGCGCGCACGCCTTCCTCAAGCCGGCCCTCCAGCTGCAGACGGGCGATGCGGACCAGGATTTCGCGCCTGATCAGCGCGGCGTTATTGTTAAGATTCAGCATCGACGATCTCCCGTATCCTGGCGATAAGCCTCGGAAGGGTCGCTTCCGACATGACCACCCCGTCGATGAGAACGAACGGCGCCTTGCCCTTGGCGCGGTCGCGGCAAAAGCCCAGGCACGTCGAGCCGTCTATCTCCACGAGAGGCCGCAATGCCTGCGGGAGGCTCTCCTCAAGTAAAAGGAGATCCGACGCGCCCATCACGAAGCATGCCGTGCCGGAACAAATCGAAACGCGTACCTTCCTGTCCATGTATGTCTCCTTACGTTCGCTAAATGTAGCGGACGGTCACTTCCTTAAGATAATGCTCCGCGAGCAACTTCTTGATCTTCTTCACGATATTGCGCCGTATCTCGAGCTCCTCGGGCATGTTCAGGTCCTGATGCGCCTCGTTGATCCGGGTCCCGAGAAGGAACGTGATGCGGTCGCTGTCGAGCATAGCCTCGATTATCCGCGTCGCGCCGTTCTGGCGCTGAGCCTCCGGCAGATTACACCCCGTCTCGCAGGCGCGCTCGAGGGTTTCGGCGACGCATCCCAGCGTAATGATTCCCTCCGTGACGAGATCCGCCCCCTCCATCTCCGACATGGGAGGGATCTTCGGGTCCAGGTCCTTCATGATAATCCTAACGGGCTTCTTTAGCTGACGGGAAAGTATGTTGGCGGTCGTGCCGCCGCATATGATCTTTCGCCCGTTGAAAGAAGAAAACTCACGGGCCATTTCCTCGTCCCGCTCGGGGTTAACAGGCGGACCCGTCATTATAAGAAGGTCTCTCGGGCTCCTGAAGTAAACCACGCCGCACGTAATATCGTCCATGGCGCGATACCCGTCCCTAGCGAGGGCTTCCCGCACCAAGTCACGGGCGAGGTCCCGCGCGCTCACGTCGGGCTTAATCGAGGTTTCCTCGGTAAGGTATCTTTGCACGTTCTCGATTCCCCACCCCATGGGGTATTGCCTCGTGCCCATCCCCGCTTGCGTGACGCCGTCGGAGAAAAAGACCAGCCGATCTCCGGGCATAGGGGTGAACTCCGAATAGTCGAGGAAAGCGTCCCGGTTCGGCGCATGCTTCAGGTTTTTCCGCTCGATGCGCGAGCGTTGCTTGATCGGCTCGATCACGGTTCTCTCGCGCAACAGGACGTAGCCGGGATTATCGTATTCCATGATGCGCACAGGGGCGTTCGCCCCCACGTCCACGATCGTGAATGTCGCGTAGCTTATGCCCCTGTCCTTGCAAACGGGCAGGGTGTTCATGATGATATTCGCCGCGCGGCGAATCGGAATGTCGAGCGCGACGAATTTCATCGCCATCGTCGCCGTCAGCGTCGCGAGGACGCCGGCCTTTATGCCGGACCCAAGCCCATCCGAAAGCGCGGTGATCACCCGGCCGTCGACGTCCCCCTTCTGGGAAAAGAACGCGTCGCCGCCCGCCGACTGGGAATGCTTTCGGGCCTGATAATGACCAACCTCGATAAAGGTCGCAGGGGCGACGGCGTCGCGCGTCATTGGTCCTCCCCGGAATCCACGAAGGACTCCATGATGGAATTAAGCGTCGCCTCCGTTTCCGCGGCGTTCTCGCCGAGCAGGAACGCGATCTTCTGCACAACGGCGAGGTTCTTATCGATTACCCGCTGCGTCTGCTTTATGACCCTGTCGCGCTGGATCTGCGGCGCCGTCACGTCCTGGATTACGCCGCACGCGCTCTCCCCTCGCTCAAGGGAAAATATAGTCGCATGGAAGATTTTTTTTCCCTCGCGGATCTCGTGCTCGACGGCGTCAGGGCCGTCCTCCGAAAGCACGTCGCGAAAAAAGCGCGAAAGGCCGGTGATCTTCTCGAGGTCGGCGCCCTCCATTCCGGGCTTTGCCTCGAACATCATCGCCGTGTCGGCTCCCATGAGGTTCGCGAAATTCTGATTGCATTCGATTATATGTAAAGATGAGTCGCATATGACGACTCCCGAAGGCATCGTCTTGATAAGCCCATTCGCCTTCTTCTGCGCGAGCTTCCTCATATACGAGACGCACATTGTCTTTTCCGCGCGGCGGTCCAGCATCGCGGCGGCGAAGCTTCTGCAGGTGTCGTACCCGCAGCTGCCGCAGTTAAGCTCGTCCGCGCCGGAATACTTCCCGACTTGCCTTAACGCGAGGCCGATCTCCTCGGACGTATGCATCGAGCCGCCGGTGACCGCGACGGGCAGCGTGTCGCGAAGGCTTGGCGCGCGTGCCTCGAGGGTATCCGCGGCCCCCATCGCGTAGCCGAGCAGGCTGATCCTGCGGAGCGCGGTCGGCGCGGGCCTCGTCGTTTGTGGTCCATTGACGCATCCGCCCGGGCAGGAAAGCATCTCGATAAAAAGCGGTTCGGTCAGCACCTTGGGATCAAGCCCGGACAATGCCTTATCGATCTGATCCAATCCGGCGACCGACATCATGAACGCGGATTCGGCGCCGGGATATTTCTTGACGCTCGCTATCATTCCCCCGTCAACCGGATACAGCGCGCCCTTAGCCGCGCGAAACGGGATAAACCCAAAGTCGCCCGCGGAATCATCATCGCGCGTGGCGTCACCCACCGCATCGCCCGCCGCTTCCATGGCAGGATCGATCCCCTCGTCTTCCAGCCATCGCCTTAAGTCGCCAAAACCGATGGCGCAGTCTATTGTCTGCCACACGTCCGCCTCGCGCTTTTTGGCGATGCAGGGCCCGACGAACACGATCCCGATATCCTGCCCGTATGTCTCGCGGAGAAAACGGGCATGGGCTAAAAGGGGCGAAGCCCGGTCCGTTATGAACGGCGCGTACTGGCGCATATATCGCTTAACGTATTCCACGGCCGCCGGGCACGCGGAAGAGAGAAAGAGACGCTGCCCGGTCTCCTTCGCGGCGTCGGCAAAATCTCCCGCGATTCGGCGCGATACGAGGTCGGCTCCGACGGCGGTCTCGGAAACGCCGTAGAACCCAAGCTTGCGAATGGCGGAAACGAGCCGCGCCGGGCTGACCGAGGAGAATTCCGAGGCAAACGACGGCGCGAGCGAAACGATAACGCGGTCTTTAAGCCGGAGAAGCTGCTTCGCCCGCGCAAGGTCGTCGCGCACCCGCTTGGCGCCCGCGGGGCAAGCCTCGACGCAATGTCCGCACAGGACGCAGAGGTCGGAGACCACCATCGCGTGCCCGTTTTCAACCCGTATTGCCTTTACCGGGCATTCACGGATACATTTATAGCAGTCTTGGCATTGGGTTTTTTCGGTAAAGATCGGGCTCTGGAAATTCATTTTGGTTTCCGCAGCAACATGTGCTCCAGGAGGTCATTGATCATATTGGGCTGAACCCCGCTGATCAATTTATCCCCAATCAGTATATTTGGACCCGTTTTGCAGTGTTCGCTGCACAGGCATCCCCGAATTTCCACCTGGGTGTCAAGTTTGTGCTCGCGGAGAAAACGTTCTATAATTTCAGCATTGAGGTTATTTCCGCGAGAAAAGCATGAACTGCCCATGCAAATGGTTATGGTTGTTTCTGGCTCTTTCATATCGTCCTTTTTTTATTGTATAAAATTATATCTAATAGGTCAACGCCTAAGGTAAGGAGATAAAAAATGAATTACAATCCGTCCCGAGGATCAGACTCCGCTCCATTACTTGAGACGCTTCAGGATTACTACTCGGCCATTATCGAATACTATGACGAGTTGTTCCCCACCGATCCGGCCACGCGGCAATTTTTACTCGATTTACTTGAGACCAGGAAGGAATCGACCGGAGGCAGCCCAGCGCCGATGAGCCGATATCTGGGCATTGGTTGCGCCACCGGTAATCTTGAAAACGCCCTCGCTCAGGATGGACTCGACGTAACGGGGATCGATCGCAACCCGGAAATGATAGAGACCGCCAAGCGCCGTATGAAGCGTTTCGTCTCCACGATTCGGTTTTTCGAGATGTCGACGCTCGATATGCCCCGATACCTCAAAAACGGCTCATTTAACTTGATAGGCTGCCTGGATAATCTGCTTCCGTGCATTGGGGACGAAACCCTGCTTCGTAAATTCTTTCATGACGCGCAGAAGTTACTCGCCAAAAACGGCTCGTTCGTCATAGAAGTGCTCAACCTGGATAAATACGAGAGTAACAAAGCCATCCTGCTCCCCCCTCGGGGTTCGGTCCGCGTCAGGCTCAACGAGTCGTGGATTCCCCTGGGCGGCGGAAAGTTCGAATTGGGATTGGCTCTGGAATTGGGAAGCGGAAAGGCTATACGACTCAAGAAAGGCCTTGAATACTTCGCGGTAGGCGCGGACAAGCTCGAGGCGTACGCGCGCGAGGCCGGTTTTACGGAATGCGCGCGATACGCCGACTTCTCCAAGGCGGCCTGGACGGCGGAATCGCCCAGAACCGTCATGGTTTTTACGTTTTAGGGAATCAGGTAATACGCCACTTGCCGTCGACGCGCGACATCCGCGATGAGGGGATCTCGAGCACGCGGCCATCCTCGCCCTGTAGGCGAATCATCCTCGTGAGCGGGTTAACCTCCGTAACGCGGAAATTGACCTCGTCGTAGTACAGGCGAATTCCCTCGTTGGGCAGGCTCTTCCTTTCCTCGCAATACCAGTCATGCTCGTAGGCAAGGCAGCAAAGCAGGCGGCCGCACTGGCCGGATATCTTGAGCGAGTTAAGCGAGAGATTCTGGTCCTTGGCCATCCTGATGGAAACGGGCCGCAGCTTGTCGGTCACCGAGTGGCAGCAATAAGGCCGGCCGCACACCCCGAGCCCGCCGGTAATCCGGGACTCGTCGCGAACGCCTATCTGCCGAAGCTCTATCCTCATCTTGAATACGGACACCAGATCCTTCACGAGATCCCGGAAATCGACGCGGTTTTCCGAACTGAAGAAAAACAGGATCTTGGGCTCATCGATCAGGTAATGGGTGGCTATCAACTTCATCTCAAGGCGATGCTGAGCGACCTTCTCGCGGAAAAGATGGAACGCCTGATCTTCCTTCTCGCGAAGGTCGGCGGCCTTCGACAAATCGGATTCGTCGGCCTTTCGGTCGATTACGACGACGTCGTCGGGGCGAATGCCTATCGGCACGCGCACCTTTCCCATTACGAGCGCGAGGTCCTTGCCGTATCGGGTCGGGACCATGACGTAGTCGCCCTGCGCAAGCTCGAGCGTCGGATGCGTCGCATAGAGGCTCTCGCTCGAATACTCAAGCTTGAGGTGATACATAGGGTCTGGATACACGAAATTGCCCGTGGCAACCTCGATCGTTTCGCCCTGAGGATCTTCCAGCTTGGAAAGATCCTCGTGCATATCTTCAAAATCGGAACCCATCTTTCTTCCTTCCGGAACCGCTCAGGACATCAAGTCCACGAGCAGCCCATTGATTTCTTCGATCTTTTCCAACAGTCCCAGTTGCGACTTTTGATTGGAAAGGATCCCTGCAGCCATCTGCTCCAGTTTCTCGTCGATCACCCGCACCTGCGTGAATTTCTTTCGCTTGAGGATATTCCCCCCCGAGGTGCTTTCGGTGACGGTAAACGCCCGGTCCACTACGTACCGGACGAAGGTCCGGACCGCGTCCTTGTACGCCACGATGTTGTCCGGCAATTGCTTGTCCTTCAGGGCATCGCCAGCGGAATGGACGTCGTCCAGAAGCGTTTCCAGGATTTTCTCTGGCGACAGCCCGGCGAATCGCGCGGGAAGCGCCGCTTCGGCGGCCAACTGCGTTTCCGCGAGCTCTTCCTTCACAAGCCGGTCAAAATGCCTGACGGCGGTCTTTTCTTTTTTCTTTCCCTCGCTCGTTTGCGCCGCGCCGGATTTCAGCGCGGCCTGGCTCGCGAGTGACGCGAAGAACGGCGAGGATGCGTCAACGGAACCAAACCCGGCCATCAGGCGCGCCCCTGACCCGGAGCTCCATACGAGGACGAATAAGCCTTTCTGTTTCGATATTCGGACAGCGCGAGGTCAAGGCGTTCCTGATCGTTCACCGCGAAGCAGGGTCCTGACAGAATGACCGACTCCTCGACCTGAAGGCTCTTCGTGTACACGGCGCCGATAACCATTCCGGATGAAAGGATCGTAATGCCCTCAGGGGCGATGACGTCTCCCTGGACGACCCCGCCGATGGTGACCATCGCGGCGTTCACGTCGCCGCGGATGCGGGCGTTCTCGCCGATGATCACGCGGCCCGGGGTTTCAAGGTTCCCGTCGATATCGCCGTCAATGCGGATAAAACCGGAAATTCTCAACTCTCCCCGGATAAAGGAACCGGGGCCAACGATGGTATTTATGGAAACATTATCAACAGCCTGGATAGCCACGATCGCCCCTATTTATTTGTCGCTTGAAGCCTTGATGTTAAGGTACTTCATGGGATCGACGACGTCCGAGCCGATATGCACCTCGTAGTGGAGATGCGGGCCCGTCGATACGCCGGTGTTGCCGATGTAGCCGATAACCTGACCCTGCTGCACGTACTGCCCGCGCTGGACGCGGAACGACTGCATATGCGCGTATCGGGTGTAAAATCCGTGTTTGTGCTTGATGATTACGTAGTTGCCGAAACCGGGATCGTACTCGACCGTGACGACCTGTCCGTCCGCCGAGGCGAGAATCGCGTCGCCGGAACGGTAGGTGGAAAGATCGACGCCCTTATGGATATACCACTGGCCGGTGAAAGGATGGCGGTTCTGGCCGAAGGTCATCGATACGTGCCCAATGCCGCCCTGGATGGGCCACAGGCTGGGAATGTCGGAGAACAGCGCGCTCTGCGAGTCGAGCAGCTTTCCGATCTCCTCGATGGGCTGGACGGAATTCTCAAGGTAGCCCGTAAGGCGCTGCAGCTCGGCGATTTCCTTAACGGACCCTTGAGCGGTTTCCTTTACGTTATAGAGAGACGAAAGGTCGCCGTTCTGGATGTTGCTCTTGGAAGCTGAAGCGGTGTTATCGAGGCCGATGAGGGACAGGGTACCGGAGAAGGCCGACTGGAAGTTCTGCGCCGCCTTAAGAAGGTTTCCGGTTTCGTCCTTAAGCCTGTCGAGGCTGGCCCTCGTTTCGCGCGCCTCCTGCTGAAGCTGCGTGTAGTTCTTCTCGGAAACTATCGTCTGGCGCGTAAACCAGAAAAACGAAACGAGAATTCCCACGAGAACGGTGACGAAGAATATTAGGGAGAAAAACGTGGTCTGAAAGTTAACGACGCGCTTTTGGGAGTGCGGGACGACCATGATGGTGAGCTTCCGCCTACCGCCCCTGGATATGGCCGAAAAACCGTTGCCGATAGAGACAAAGCATTTTTTTAAAAACCGGCCGATTGAACGAACGATATTGTTCTCGACCCGTTTGTAACCTCGTGTCTTGGGCACTAGACCTCCCTTCCTCCGACATCCTTAAGGCTCATATCATATCATAGAACAAAAAAAGCTGTCAAACCTGCAAAATACCCCAGAATCCTGTTTTTCATTGACGCCACCCCCCCCCTGTGCTATGTTTAAAGCAATTCCTACTGTCCAGTATGGAAATTGATCAGACCGCCCGTTCGGGCGGTAACCACTCGCGATCCGGATGTCAGCCATGCAAGTTTTTGATACTCACGCTCACATAGGGCTTATCTATGATGACCCTATCGAACAACTCCGCGTAATACAGGAAGCCAAACAGGCACAGGTTACCCGTATCGTCAGTATCTGCAACAGCCTGCATGATTTTAGCGTGGTCTATCCAACGCTCAAGTCTGCGTCTTCGGTATATCACGCCATAGGAGTCTCCCCGTCCGAGGTAACGAATCCCGGCAAGGATTGGATTCGCACGATCGAGGACGGACTAAAGCTCCCGGGCGTCGTCGCGCTCGGCGAGATAGGACTCGACTATTTTCGTAAATTCGGCGACAAACGTTCCCAGATCGAGCTTTTTATCACCCAGCTTGAGCTCGCGAACAAGGCAAATATGCCCGTCATCATCCATAACCGCGACGCTGGCAAGGACGTACTCGACATACTCGCCGAGCGCCTGCCCGACGCCGGCGGCGTACTACACTGCTATTCGGAAGACGCCGAATACGCGCGCATCGCGCTTGACCTGAACCTGTATTTCTCCTTCGCCGGGAATCTGACCTATCGAAACGCGCGAAACCTGCATGAAACGGTACTCTCGCTGCCCGTAGACCGGATTTTCGTCGAGTCCGAAAGCCCGTTCATGGTTCCCGCGGATTATCGCGGAAAGCGCAACATGCCCTCGTATACCCCATCTACGGTAAGATTCCTCGCGGAAATGCTCGAGATGGATATCGAGGCGCTCGCGGCGCAACTGTGGACCAATAGCTGTAAGTTCTTCCGCCTTCCCGAATGAGCGACTTGGCTCAAAAAGGCACGCCCAGTCTCTATCACCCCGTCCAAATCGGAAACCTCGAGCTCCCGGGAAACCTTTTCCTCGCGCCGGTCGCGGGCTACTCCGACCGCGCGTTCCGGGCATTGTGCTCCGAATGCGGCGCGTCGTTTACCTATACCGAGATGGTCTCCGCGGAAGCCCTCGTGCGCGGGTCGGGAAAAACCGAAAACCTCATGCTCCGCTCGCCGAGCGAGCTCCATTACGCCGTGCAGCTTTTTGGGAGCGAGCCCGACCGGGTCGCCGCCGCCGCGCGCATCGTGCTGGAAAAGACAACCGCCGACTGCATAGACATCAACGCGGGCTGTCCCGTCCCAAAGATCCACAAAACAGGCGCGGGCTCGGCCCTTACCCGCGATCCCGACAGATTGGGCGCGCTAACCCGCGCCGTCGTGGAAGCAGTTGGGGATAAGGTTCCCGTGACGGTGAAGATCCGCTCTGGCTGGGACGCGCGCGTGCCGCTGTCCTGGAAAGAGGCGGCGGAGGCCGCGCTTGACGCCGGGGCCTCTGCGATAACCCTGCACCCGCGAACCCAAGCCCAGGGCTATGAAGGCACGTCCCGATGGGATCTCCTCGGGGAGCTTTCCGCCCTCGTTCACGCTACCCGTCCGGGCATACCGGTCTTCGGCTCGGGCGACCTTTTTTCCCCCGAGGCGGCGCGCGACATGCTGGCCTCGACCGGCTGCGACGGCGTGATGTTCGCGCGAGGCGCGATGGGAAATCCGTTCATCTTTACGCAGACGATCGATCTCCTAACGACTGGCTCATACGCCGAGATTCCCGCGGCCCGACGAATAGAGGCCGGCTGGAGGGAATTGCTTCAGCTCGTCGCCGACTCGGGCGAATCGATCGCGTGCAGGGAGATGCGCAAGCGCTTTTGCGCGTACTCTAAGGGTATCGAGGGAGGCGCGGCGCTCAGGATGGAGTTGGTTCACGCCTCAACCGTCGCCGAATACCGCGATATCTTCTCGCGAAGGGATTTTACGTTCCCGTAAAAGGGTAAAACGTCCCTCGAAACCCTTTCATTGCTTGATAAATACCTACCATACGATTAAGATAACCTATGGAGTTTTTTAACGCGCTCCGGCAATGGTTCGAGGATTTGATCGAGTCCCTTTTTTCCTCGTCATCACCCGAATACAAGAAGAAGCACCAACTCAGGCAACTCCAGGCGAACCTTAAGGCCATCGACCCGCCTATCTTCCGCGCCGACGGATTCCTCCTCCCCGCGTTTCCGACGACCCTTTATCAAATGAGCCAATTCCTCAAACCCGTGCGCGACGTGCTTAACGAAACGGTCGCGAGTCAGGACAGGCGCGTCGCCGAGCGATATCGGGACTATTTGCTCGAGCTCGCCTTCACCGACGAGCAAAGGGCAATGAGAAAGAGTTTTCTTTTTGCCGAGCGCGGCAAGGCCCTGATCGCGCAGCCTCTTTCGTCCGAGCGCGTAATCGAGGAGCAGGGCAAGAAATTCGCGCTGTTTCTCAAGTCGCTTGACGCGCCCACTATGCAGCAAGCCTCGAAGTTCCTGCAGAAAATCGACCGCGTCGCGGACTTTTGCCAGTTCGACTATAACGGTTTCTTCTCCGCGTTCGACCCCGCGTTCCGGGCGCACGTCGGGCAGGATACGACGGTGGAGTCGCCAAGCTTCAAGCAAGTCGAGGTCGGCGAGGTAATACCCGCGCTGCTCGACCTCTATTACCTTTTCTCCGGTCTTGACCTTTCGCCCTCCACGATCGATCTCATCATCGTCCTCGACACCAAGAGAAACGAGGCGCCGACGATCGACGAGGCATCCGCGCGCATTCAGAAGATATTTCAGGCGATCCTTTGGCTGATGCAGAAACGGCTCGGCAAGGAAATTCTTCTTGCCATAATCCGCGTCGCCAAGAACGATCCGGACTTCGTGCCCCAGCATCCGGACATCAAGGCCGATTACCTGCTCGAGTATAAAAACCGCATCACGGAGTTTTTTCATAGCGACTCCCGGAAACTCCTTAAGGACAAACAGGACGGCGAGATTAAAACGATGATCGCGGGGACATTCGGGCAACGGCCGCTCGAAACCCTCGCGGGATACAACGACCAAACGAACGACATCCTTCAGGAATTCACGACGCTTTCGCTCGAGTGGATCAAACCGCTGCAGATCATCAAGACGTTCTCGAAGGTTTTCTTCGACCCCCACTTTCGCCAGATGATGCAATCGACGATCGTCGAGGG
>Ga0116170_10001991_pt1 | contig 20188 bp, 21 predicted proteins | sample AD_JPNHW1_MetaG_FD_89797 | JGI IMG/M metagenome (GOLD analysis project Ga0116170, IMG submission 89797) | Active sludge microbial communities of municipal wastewater-treating anaerobic digesters from Japan - AD_JPNHW1_MetaG | ecosystem: Engineered > Bioreactor > Anaerobic > Digestate | place...
TCCATATGTTCTATGTGCGACAGCAACCCTAATGTCTCAAACCGCCAATCGTATAAACCGAAAAGCGGCCCGATACCGATATCATCAATGCCGGCGGCAAAAGCCCGGTCAGGAGCAGTGATGCGGTTATCCGGATCGCTTTTTGGTCCGCGCACATGGACTTTACGGTAAGTCTGATCGTGGTAGGTCTCCTGAAAAATTTGAAATGTACCGATCCCGGAATCTTTAAGCTGCTTGAATTCATCCACATTTAAAGGCGCGCAATTGACGTTAACCCTTTTTATTCTATGCTTCCCCACGCTCACCGCATAAATAGCTTTTACTGCCTGGACATAATAATCGATATTCTTCATTCCGTTGGGGGCAGCTTCTCCGCAAACCGCTAAAATTCTTTTGTGCCCGCGTTTTAAAAGCCACTGGATCTGCTGGGAGATTTCCTCAACACTTAAGGCTTTACGTTTGAGCGCACGATTATCCGTATTAAAACCACAATACAAGCAATTATTCACGCATAAATTACTGATATAAAGCGGCGCAAAAAGCACCACTCTCTTACCATAAATAGTATCCTTAACAAAACTGGCCGCGGAAAATATTTTCTGGATATACTCCGGATCCCTGACTGAAAGTAAAGCCGCCGACTCATCTAAAGTCAGGCGCTGTAGCAACTTGGACTTCTTTAATATAGCGTCAAGCTTAAGGCTGTCCAACTTAACCGTGTCAGCAAGTAAATTATTTATTCTCTCTTCATTGATATATTTCATTTTCTACCTTTCAAATTTAAAACGTACTTTTTGCAGAAAAATTAGACTTATTCTGCTTTGCTCAAACCGGATTTTACTGAAACTCCGGAAATTTTACCCAGCTGCCCGGTGAAAGCCCCTAATCCATCGGTAGTCGCATTTACAATCAATACAATGACACTAAGCTCTTTCTTAACGTGCGGAATCCATGCGCCCAATTACCAAATCCCCGAATTCCGTTAAGACCCGGTTAACTTCCGGAGCGGCTTTTTTCCGGTTATGGATAATAATCCCTACAAAACCTAAACGTTTTTCCATTTTTCCTCCTTTGGTTAATTGAGCCACCTTGCCCTAATTGGTATTGCGCAGGTTTATCTAGGCAGACAAAAAAATCCCAACCCTTCTGGCAACACTCCTGCAGAAAGGCTGGGATTATATAAATTATCCCCCTTGGATTCAGAGTAAAATTACTCCTTACCGCAGGATTCTAAAATGAACTACCGCTCAAGATACAAGCGGCAGCAGCTTATTTAGCGTAAACCGGACGCCCCTGATAATGCGTATGCAACAAATGTTCAGACTTCTCACCTAACGGCTTACCTAAAAATTCTTTATAAAGCTGCTTAACAAACGGATTCTCATGGGAACAACGTAGTTGGCATTTCTGATCATCCTGATAAATACCGGCTGCCCGCTTAATTCTTAATTCATCCGTTACTCCGTATGGCTGACCGCCGCCGCCCACGCATCCGCCCAGGCAAGCCATAACTTCAATAAAGTGAAACGGCATTTCGGTGTTATTTTTCTCCGCTTCTCTGACTTTTTCTAATACATATTCTACGTGATCTAAACCATGGGCTACCGCAACCCGGATCTTTTTACCTTTAATCAGGATTTCGGAGACTTTTACCCCCTCTAAACCCCGGATCTGGTTTAATTCAACTTTACGCATATTCTTTCCTTCGAGCAGAAAATAAGCAGTCCTTAGAGCCGCCTCCATAACTCCACCGGTTGCCCCGAAAATTACTCCGGCCCCGGTATAATCGCCTAATAAATGATCCGGATTTTCATCGGGTAAATTTGCAAAATCAATACCGGCCTGCTTAATCATCCGGGCTAATTCCCGGGTAGTTAAAGCCACATCAACATCCTGGCATCCGGAAGCATACATTTCTTCGCAGCGGATAATTTCGTTTTTCTTGGCCGTACACGGCATAATCGAAACCACTACAATATTCTTAGGGTCAATATTTTTCTTTTCCGCGTAATAGGTTTTAGATAAAACCCCGACAATTTCATGCGGAGATTTACAGCTGGAGAAATGGTCGATCATGTCCGGATGGAACTTCTCCATAAAATCTACCCAACCGGGGCAGCAAGAAGTGATCAATGGCAAGGTTCCTGTGCCATGCACAAAACGCTGGATAAATTCGCTGCCTTCTTCCATAATCGTAACATCCGCGCCAAAATTTGTATCAAAAACTGCCTTAAAACCCAGTCTTCTTAATAAAGCGTATAACTTCTTAGTTAAATTCGTGCCGATAGGATAACCGAACGCCTCGCCAATCGCTACTCTCACTGCCGGAGCGATCTGGACTACGCAATATTTATTCTGGTCCCGCAACAAATCCCAAACCCTGCCTGTTTCATCATATTCAACAATCGCCCCCGTTGGACAATGATTAGAACATTGCCCGCAACGGATGCAAGGCGAATCCGCCAGCTTAATATCTCCGGCCGGTGAAATCCGGGTATTAAAACCTCTTTCCAAGAATGAAAGCGCCCAAACATTTTGCATATTCTGACAAACTTCTACGCACCGGCCGCAACGGATACATTTTTGCGGATCCAGCACGATAGTACGCGTCGAATCATCTTTAGGCAAATCCGGAAGAAATTTCTGAAAAGATTCATCCCGGATGCCGAAATCCGCTACCAGCGTCTGTAATTCACAATTATTATTCCGGCCGCACTGCAGGCAATCGCTAGGATGATTAGAAATGATCAGCTCTAAAACCGTACGGCGCACCGCGACGATTTCCGGGTCATGTGTCGAGATATCCATTCCTTCTTCCAGCGGCGTAGAGCAAGCGCGCAGCATCTTAGGCGTGCCCTTAATTCTAACAATACATAATCCGCATCCGGCGCCTGCGGGAAGATCCGGATGCTTACAAAGCGTGGGTATCTTAATCTGGGCTTGTTTTGCCGCTTCCAGAATAGTCGTGCCTTCTTTTACTTCAACCGGCATATTATTAATTTTAGCTTTGATCATTTAACTACTCCTTAGCAATAGCATTAAATTTACAGACTTCAAAACATTTACCGCAGCGGACGCATATTTTCGGGTCCACAAAATATCCTTTATCCTTATCCCCGTTAATCGCGTTAACCGGACAGTGAACCACGCAAACCCGGCAGCGCTTGCACTTATCCTGAATCACGTTGTAATTAAGCAGATGTTTACATTTATGCGAACGGCATTTTTTGTTGATGATATGATCCCGGTATTCCTCCTCAAAATATTTCAATGTAGAAACTACCGGATTTGCTGCGGTTTGGCCCAAGGCGCAAAGAGAAGCCTTTTGCATCGCCAAAGCAATTCTTTTAAGTTTATCAATATCCTCAACTTTTCCCTGGCTTTCGGTAATCTTGTTTAATATCGAAAGCATTTGATAACCGCCGAGCCGGCAAGGCACGCATTTACCGCAAGACTCATCCACGCAAAATCCTAAATAGAATTTGGCGATATCCACCATACAGTCATCTTCATCCATCACGATCATCCCGCCAGAACCCATAATTGAACCCAACTTCTGCAGATTCTCGTAATCTACCGGGGTATCCAAATACTCCTTAGGAATAACCCCGCCGGAAGGACCCCCGGTTTGGATCGCTTTGATCGGCTTTTCCGAAAGCATTCCTCCGCCGATATCAAAAACAATTTCTCTTAAAGTAATTCCCATCGGCACTTCCACCAAACCGGAATTTTTAACTTTGCCGGTAAGGGCAAAGACTTTTGTGCCTTTGGATTTCTCAGTGCCGATAGTAGCGTACCAGGCGCCGCCTTTTAAAATTATCGGGGGAATATTAGCTAAAGTTTCCACATTATTAATCGCCGTAGGTTTATTCCAAAGTCCTTTTACCGAAGGATACGGCGGGCGCGGGCGCGGAGTCCCCCGTCGGCCTTCGATTGAAGCAATCAATGCCGTTTCTTCGCCGCAAACAAAAGCCCCTGCTCCTAAACGTATATCAATATCGAAATTAAAGCTGCTTCCAAAAATATTCTTACCCAGAAAACCGTAATCATAAGCCTGTTTCAGCGCTTTTTCGACTCTTTCCACAGCCAGCGGATATTCCGCACGCACATAAAAATACCCTTTCGATGCTCCGATAGTATATCCGGAAAGAATTAATCCTTCCACAACCGAATGCGGATCACCCTCCAGCACCCCCCTATCCATATAAGCACCCGGGTCGCCTTCATCAGCATTACAAATCACATATTTCTGCGCTTCCGGGGTCTCCCGGGTAAGTTTCCATTTAAGCCAAGTGGGAAATCCCGCCCCGCCTCTGCCCCTTAAACCGCTTTTTTTCAATTCTTCAATAACCTGTTCCGGTTTATATTCATTAACTGCTTTGGCCAAGGCCAAATAGCCGTCGACAGCAATATACTCATCAATGCTTTCCGGGTCGATCTCTCCGCAATTACGTAAAACTATTCTTAATTGTTTGGGTTCAGGCTTAAACAATAATTCCTCAATGATCTGGCCTGACTTTATCGTTTTATCAATGATCTCCTTAAAATCTTTTTCCTGCACATTAGCATAAATTATATTTTCTCTGGGGAATTTCATCACTAATCCCTGATCATAGATCCCCATATCGGCAATCCTTACCGCCTGTACCTTATCTTCAAGGGCGTTTTCCCGTAACAAGTTCAGGAATGCGGCACAAAAATCTTTAGTTAGATCAATTTTTCCGTTAGTATCCTTAATAAAAACGATTTGGGCATCCATTTATCTTTACCTCTTTGTCCTGAGTTCGTAAATAGCGTCTTTAACCAGTGTTTTAGCGCAAACATGCTTATCCAGAATCTTCATTACCCCTTCTTTGTCTACTTTACCGTAAATTACTTCCGGCATCCCTTTTACGCGCACCTCCACCAGAGGTTCCGAATAACACATCCCCTGGCAACCGCATTTTTTAACCAGAATATCCAACTTCATTTTTTTGACTTCTTCAACAAAAGTCTCATAAACTTTATCCGCTCCGGCGGCAATCCCGCAAGTACTCATCCCGACTTTAATCCAATCCCGGCCGTCATCCTGACGCTTGGCTTTGATTTTCTCCAGATCATTTTTTGTTAGTTTTGCCATCTTATACCTCTTGATTATTTTCGCTGTATTCTGAAAGAATGCCCATTACCTGGCTCTTCTGCACTTTACCATAGACTTTTTCATCAATTTTGATCACCGGAGCCAAGCCGCAACAGCCTAAGCAACGCACCACATCCAATTGAAAGAGTCCGTCTTTAGTCGTCTGGCCCTCTTCAACATTTAACAGCCCCTTAATCTCATTCAGGAGAATCGCTGAACCTTTCAGATAGCAGGCAGTTCCCAGACATAATGAAATAGTATGTTTCCCGGGAGGAGTCAGTTTAAAAAAATTATAAAAAGTAATTACTTCATAGATCCTGGCCAGCGGCGTATGCAAAACCCGGGAAAGCTCCAGGGCAGCCGGACGCGGGACATAACCGAAATAATTCTGCAGCTCGTGCAGAATCATAATTAAATTACCTTCTTTATCCTTCCATTTCTCTACTAAACTGGCAATTTCTTCCTGCATCGTCTTCTGTTCTTCAATCATCTTATTTTCCTTGGCTTTATTTAGTCTTTTCGGCTACGTTTACAAAATAGATCAGATTTTCCAACTCAATCTCTAAATTTACGTTGTTAATAATACTTCCGTCGGGTGCCTTAAGCCGCAGGGGGGCAAAATTAAGTATACCTTTAATCCCCGCAGCAGAAATCAAATCCGCTGCCTGCTGAGCAGTGATATCCGGAACCGCTAAAATAGCGATGCGAATACCATTAGTTTTTATAAAAGCTTTGACTTCCTCCAGCGGTAAAACCGGGACAGGATTAGAGCGGTTGATTTTTGACGGATCAATATCAAAACCGGCAACGATTTTTATACCTTCTTTTTCAAACCCCCGGTAACGCATCAATGCGCTGCCAAGGTGTCCGCCGCCTACCACAATAACCTTATGCAGCTGGTCTTTACCCAAAATACTATTGAGATTCTCTAATAAAGAATCAATCTGGTAACCCCCTTTTTTATTCCCGGAGATACCAAAGATAGAGAAATCTTTTCTTACCTGAGAAGCGGTACAGCCTACAGAATCAGCTAGGTTATCAGAGAAAACTTTCACAAAACCTAAAGCTTGCAGTCTATAAAGAGCGTTTTTGTACCGGGAAAGCCGAATGATGCAGTTCTTATTTGTAATCATATTGTTCCAATTTTCACAATAACAAGAGTAATATAACAAAAACTATGGTTTTGTCAAGAATATTTTTAAGCGTTATTTCTACAAAAGCAAGATGACCTGATTCTGTAAAACCTGCAGAAAACCGGATGGCGATGAATCAATACTTGTGGTATTGCCTTGCGCGGTACGGATAATAATTTTACCGCCGGACAGTTTAGCCACCAAAGGGGCATGATCTGCCAAAATACCCATCGAACCTAATACCGAAGGCACAACCAGGGATATAACTTCGCCCTCATACAATGTTTTTTCGCTTGAGTAAATACCGGTTTTAAAAGTCTTGGCCATTTATTTATTATTGGACAGCTGCTTATTCTTTTCGATCGCTTCTTCGATCACGCCCACCATATAAAAAGACTGCTCATGCAAATCATCAAGTTGACCGCTGATGATCATTTTTACCCCTTTGATCGTATCCTCTAATTTTACGTATTTACCTTTCATCCCCGTAAAATTCTCCGCCACAAAAAATGGCTGCGAGAAGAACCTTTGCACCTTACGCGCCCGCTGTACGATCAATTTATCTTCATCTGATAACTCATCAATACCAAGAATGGAAATAATATCCCGCAGGTCTTTGTAGCGTTGAAGAATTTTCTGAACCGCTAAAGCCGTATTGTAATGTTCCTCCCCCAAAAGACGCGGGTCCATGATCCTGGAATTGGAATCCAGCGGATCAACCGCCGGATAAATTCCCAGTTCGGAAATCTGACGCGATAAAACTATTTTAGCATCCAGATGCGAGAATACTGCCGCAGGCGCCGGATCAGTTAAATCATCCGCCGGCACATAAACTGCTTGAATGGAAGTTATCGAACCATCACGAGTGGAAGCAATCCGCTCTTCAAGCTGGGCAACCTCAGTAGCAAGATTAGGCTGATACCCGACTGCCGAGGGCATTCTGCCCAAAAGCGTAGAGACCTCGCTACCAGCCTGGATATAGCGGTAAACGTTGTCAATAAACAAGAGTACATCTTTTCTTTCCTGATCGCGAAAATATTCCGCCATCGTCAAAGCCGATAAACCGATACGCAGACGCGCCCCCGGAGGCTCGTTCATCTGGCCGAATACCAAAGCGCTATTTTTAATTACTCCAGATTCATTTAATTCCAACCAAAGTTCATTTCCTTCGCGGGTCCGTTCACCTATCCCGGCAAAAACCGATACCCCACCATGCTCCGTAGCAATAGTCCGGATCAGCTCCATAACAATAACCGTCTTGCCTACCCCGGCTCCCCCGAACAACCCTACTTTGCCGCCCTTAGGGATAGGTGCTAAAAGGTCAATTACTTTTAACCCTGTCTCTAAAATATTTTCTATGGGCAGCTGCTCCTCAAAATTAGGCGAAGCCCGGTGAATAGGATTGCGCATCTGCGGATTTTCCAATGCCCCCTGTCCGTCGATAGTCTCACCCAAAAGATTAAAGATCCTACCCAAAGTTTGTTTACCGACCGGTACTGTAATCGGGCTGCCGGTATCAATAGCTTTCATCCCCCGCACTAACCCATCGGTTGAACCCAGAGCAATACAGCGCACTGTGTTATTCCCGATATCCTGAGCTACCTCCAAAGTCAAATTAATTTCGTTTTCCTTAATCTTTATTGCATTCAAAAGTTGCGGCCCCTGATTCTCAGGAAACCTGATATCCACGCTTGGTCCGATAATTTGAAGTATCTGCCCCTCTGCCATATTTTTATCCTCTCAATGCTTCCGCTGACGAAGTAATCTCTAAAATATCCTGGGTAATTCCCGTTTGCCTGACTTTATTTCTAAACAGCACCAATCCTTCTAAAAGCTCTTTGGCATTATCCGTAGCCGTTCTCATTGACACAGTTCTTGCGGCATGTTCGGAAGTAAAAGCCTCCAATAAAACAAGCCGCATCTTGATCTTAAGGTAGCAAGGGATTAAATCAACCAGTATGCTTTTTATATCCGGTTCAGCAATATATTCAATGGGCTTAACTACCCTGGGTTGAATATTCATCACTTGCTCGATCGTAGCTTTCTGAACAAGGGGGTTTCCAAAACAAGTATAGGCTAAATAAACCGAACCCACTTTCCCGCTTAAAAATAAAGAGCTTAATTGGCGGATAAGTTTATCGCAAAAATCCGGATCAAACTTTCCATTTAATCCAATATATGAATTTAAAATTTCTACCGGAGCAGATCTAAAATAATTAAACCCTTTTTGACCGACTAAGATTAATTTTATTTTCTTCGGGTCATGTTTTTTTAAAAATTCCTGGGCCAGGCGCAGCACATTCTGATTATACATCCCGCATAATCCGCTATCGGAGGTAAATAAACAAAGCGCGATATCGGCCTGCAGCGGGCCTTTTTTAAAAAATCCGGAGGAATTTTCACCGGCTGAACCGGCAAGCTCATACATAAGATTTTCTAATCTTAAAGCGTACGGCCGTAAAATAAACAACTGGTTCTGAATACGATTTAACTTAGCCACCGAAATCATCTGCATGGCTCCAGTAACTTTTTTAGTATTTTCTACGCTGCGAATCCGGTTTTTTATCTGCTTTAAAGATGCCATAAGAATCAGGAGTTGCTTAAGAATTCTTTCTTAAAATCCACAATCAAGATATCCAATTTGTTTTTTAAATTTGAGTCCAGGTTATCCTTTGACTCTATTTCAACCTCAAGCTCCGGGTATTGCTTTTGGATAAATTCATAGAGATGCTGTTGAAATTTTTTAATCATGCCTACCGGAAAATCATCCAGATAACCGTTGGTACCGGCGTAAATAATAATGATCTGCTTGACTGCCGAAAGCGGCTCATACTGCGTTTGTTTTAAAACTTCCATCATTCTTTCACCGCGAGTCAGTTGAGCGCGCGTAGTTTTATCTAAATCCGTACCAAATTGAGTGAAAGTTACTAGTTCACGGTATTGCGCCAAATCCAACCTTAATTTCGAAGCTACCTGGCGCATAGCCTTGCTTTGAGCTTTACCTCCCACGCGGGAAACCGATAATCCCACATTTACCGCCGGCCGGATCCCTGCGTAAAACAGGTCGCTTTCCAAATAAATCTGGCCGTCAGTAATTGAAATAACATTGGTCGGAATATAACTGGAGATATCTCCGGCTTGAGTTTCAACAATCGGGATAGCGGTGATTGAACCGGCCCCTAAAGCATCATTTAATTTCGCGGAACGCTCCAAAAGCCTGGAATGCAAATAAAAAATATCACCGGGATAAGCCTCCCTGCCCGGAGGGCGTCTAAGCAGTAAAGATAACTGCCGGTAGGCCTGGGCATGTTTAGACAGGTCATCATAAATTACTAAAACGTGTTTACCGGAGTACATAAATTCTTCCGCCATTGCGGTAGCGGCATATGGGGCAAGATACTGGAGGCTGGCCGAAGCCCGGCTAGAGGCGCTAACAATCGTAGTATACTCCATCGCCCCGTACTTCTTAAGCACTTCATTTACTGCCACCACACTGGATAATTTCTGTCCGATCGCGCAATAAATACAGTAAACGTCTTTTCCTTTTTGGTTGATAATCGTATCGATGGCAATAGCGGTTTTTCCGGTTTGACGGTCGCCGATAATCAATTCGCGCTGGCCGCGACCAATGGGAGTCATCGCGTCAATCGCTTTAATTCCAGTATGCAAAGGCTGGTTGACCGGCTGCCTTTCTACGACATTCGGAGCGCCGGATTCTATCGGCCGGGTTTTTTGCGTGTTAACTTTTCCCTTACCGTCAATCGGCCGGCCCAAACCATTAACCACCCTGCCCACTAAAGCTTCGCCTACGGGAACTTGTACAATTTTACCGGTACGCTTAACCAAATCCCCTTCCCGGATAGTTTTATCCGGATTATCCGTACCAAAGATTACTACTCCGGCGCTATCCTCCTCTAAATTCAGAACCATACCCATGATATTATCCGAAAACTCCACCAATTCACCCATCATTACATCATCTAATCCATAAACCCGGGCAATGGTATCTCCCACCTGAATGACGGTACCGATAGATTCGGTACGCAGGCGGGACTTATATTTCTCCAGTTCCTTCTTAATTATCGCGGTAACTTCTTCCGGTTTTAAAACCATTTTATTCCTTCCCTAAATTAATCCATTTTTACTGTAATCAACTTATCTCTTAATTCTTCCAGGCGTTTTTTTACTGAACCATCGATGATCGTGTTGCCGATAATTACCTGCACCCCGCCCAATAAACTACCGTCTAAATCAATATAAAATCTTAAATTCTGCTTATATTTATTTTTTAAGGCTTCCTCTATTCTTTTAATCGCATCCAGATCTAATGGAAAAGCCGTCTTAAGCAAAACATCGATTTGACCATGATGGCTGTATTTGGCGCGCAAATACTCCGCGACTTCCAGCAAAATATTAAAACGTCTCTTTTCCAGCAGAAGTTTTAAAAAATTGCGCAGCTCATCGGAAACGCCGTCTTTAACCACCTCATCAACAATCAGGCACTTTTCAGCATAAGAGATCTCCGGATTATCCATCAATTCCTTAAAACCCGGATTATCGCGGATAATGTTTTTGGCCACCACCAGATCTTCCAAAGCCTTGTTTTCACCGCAGCCGGCCCGGGCAAAACTGATAAAAGCTTCCCCATACCGGCTGACTACCGCTTTATCTTTGATCATTTAAGCTTTTTCAACCTCGCGTATAAAATCTTCGACTATCTTACGATCCCCGTCCTCAGTAAGCTTCTCCTGGATCACCGAGCGGGCAGCATCCAGAGCAATATCCACGATTCTTTCCTTAAGCTGCTCCTGAACTTTAGTAACTTCATATTTTACCTGCTGCCGGGCATCGATAATAATGTCCTGCGCTTCTTCGTGCGCTTTTTTACGCATTTGCATGCTTACAATCTTGGCCTGTTCGACCGCGGCATTAATTTTTTCCTGGGCCGAAGCGGCAATATTAGAAATTTTGGATTCATAATCAGCTTTAAGCTTAGCCACCTCCAGCTTAGTGTTTTCTATTTCACTAAGTTGAGAGCTTATTTTTTCCTTACGCTGATCCAGCAAACCCAGAATTTTTTTCCAGGCAAATATCCTTAACAGGAACAAAAGCAGGAAAAAACTTAAAATCTGCGCCAGAATTTCGCTGGCACTGAGCATTTTGAGAAGTTCCACAGTTTTAACCCTCTATTTTACTTGGCGTACATAAAAGCAAATACCAGCACATAAATGGTAATCGCTTCAATAAAAGCGCAGCCAATAATCATACTGGTCATTATTTTATTTGCTGCTTCCGGCTGCCTGCCGATGGCTCCCATCGCTGCAGCTACGGCGATACCTAAACTAATTGCCGAAGCAAAAGCCGCTACACCTAAAGCAATCGCTACACCTAAATCCATTGCTACTTTCGCATCCATATCTCCTCCTCATTTTACCGATTATTAATTATCGCCTTATCCTAAAATGCTAGTTACTACACCTTCACTAAAAGCTCTAGGCCGCTTCTTCTTCATGATCTAAAACCAACGCTAGATAAATCGTAGTTAACAGACAAAAGACTGCCGCTTGGACAATGGAAGCTAACATTCCCATCAGCATATTAAAAAGCAAAAGCGGTAAACCTTTAACCCCGAATCCGGCAAGCAGGGCAATTAAAACTTCATCTCCCCAGATATTTCCGCGTAAACGCAAAGAAAGGCTTAGCGGCCGGATCAATTCGGTAAGAATATGTAAGATTAACATAAATAACGGCAAAATCACCGTAGCCGCTAAAACTCCACGCTGGTTACCTGCCAAATGATCCAAATAACCTAAAAAACCTAATTCTCTGACTGCCGTATATTGGACATAAAAAAATACGCACAAAGCCAGAGCCAAGGTTGTAGACCAACTGGCGGTAGAAGATTTCATAAAAGGAACTAACCCGGAAAGATTCATACACAGGATATAAATAAACAAAGACCCGATAAAAGGAGTATATTTCCGCCCCCGGGGCCCCATCATTCCGCAAACAAAATCATCTAAACCTCCGACAATCAATTCCGCGGCGGCCTGCAGCCTTCCGGGAATTAAACTTTTTTTACGGCAGGCAAAAAAAGCCAGGATCCCTAAAGCCAGAACAATGGTTAAAGAAAAACTGACATTTTCCCAAAGATGAACAAATTTAAAAAAATGGTTTTCCGGAAATTTCTCCGCCAGAATCGCAAAAATATTCGGCATCTCTGGAATGCCCGTATTTTGGCTCATGTTTTATTCACCCTGTCTATCGCTCTTAAAATCTTAATTACTTCGGTAATGGCAACTAAGAAACCAACTCCTACGCCGATAAATACAATATGGGAAGATAGATTAAATTTCTTCTCTAAAAAAATCCCGGTGAAATAACCGGTTAACGGACCGGCGGCCAGAATAAACGGGATAAAAGTGACAAAACCTACGGTTTTTACTCCTTTATAGAAATTCTTATTCTGCATAGCCGGCTTTAAAAAAAATTGACGTCTTATATCCAAATAATGGACTTAGGACGTCTTTTGTCTTGTTATTACCCTACCTCTCTGTAAGCAAATTTATTTTACCATAAACTCCCAGCTTGTCAACTATTAACCGCTAAAGCCGGCATCCTGTTTTTTACCAGTTTCCAGGCTTCCATCATCCACAAGGGGAACGAAGAAATAATTAATACCAGAAACCAGTCAAATAACCCTAAGGCTTCGGTTTTAAATATCTTTTGCAAGAAAGGCAAGTAAACCACCGCCATTAATAAAGCAAAAGAGATGGTCGTAGCGAGAATCAATTTTTTATTCGAAAACACTCCTAATTTAAACAAAGATACCGACATGCTTCTGCAGTTAAAAGAATGGAATAACTGCGAACAAGCCAGCACAATAAACGCCGCCGTTCTTGCCCGGACGATACCTTCTTTTTCGATAAACAGCACCAAAACAAACGCCAAAAGACTGCAGAAAGCAATAAAAGAACCCTGCATGAACATTAAAACTGCCCGGTCTTTGGTCACTACCGCTTCCGTAGATTTACGCGGAGGCCGCTGCATAATATGCGGGTCTACCGGATCAACTCCCAAGGCCAATGCCGGCAGGCCATCGGTTACCAAATTAACCCATAAAATATGTATCGGTAATAACGGAGCCGGGAAGCCGACTAAAGAAGAAAGAAACATCACCAGTATCTCACCGGCGTTACAGGATAAAAGATAATGAATAAACTTCTTGATATTATCATAAATCCCCCGGCCTTCTTCTACGGCATAAACAATCGAAGCAAAATTATCATCAGTAACCACCATATCCGACACTTCCTTGGTCACATCCGTACCGGTAATACCCATGGCCACACCGATATCGGCTTCTTTTACCGCCGGGGCATCATTAACTCCATCCCCGGTCATCGCCACAATCTCACCATGCCTGCGCCAGGCCCGCACTACCCTTAATTTATGTTCCGGAGAAACCCGGGCATAAACCGAAATATTCTTTACCTGCTGATAAAGTTGATCATCGCTTAATTTATCCAATTCTTCGCCGCTAAGGGCCTGCGCATCATCATTAAAAAAACCCAGCGCCCGGGCAATCGCCACCGCCGTATTTTTATGGTCTCCAGTGATCATCACTGTTTTAATACCGGCACCTTTACATTCCTGTATCGCTTTTTTTACTTCCTCGCGGGGCGGATCAATCATTGCCACTAAACCGGCAAAAATAAGATCGCTTTCAATATTACCCGCCTGGAATTTTTCATGGTTTTGATCCAGCCTTCTATAAGCCACCGCCAAAACCCGCATCGCCAGTCCAGTCAGCTCATTATTAACTCTTTGAATATTTATTTTATCCGTTTCAGTCAATAATCTTATCGCGCCATTCTCCTGGATATGCGTACAGTCACCGAAAAGTATATCCGGAGCGCCTTTAACAAAAGCCATCATCTGTTGGGCCTGTTTTCGGATAATCGTCATCTTCTTGCGCTCAGAATCAAACGGTATTTCGTCAATAAACAAAAAGTCTTCCTCGGATTTTTCTTTGGTTATGCCGGCCTTTCCGGCAGCAGTAAGCAGGGCTCCTTCGGTCGGATCCCCAACAATTTTATAGACCCCGGAATTCTCAATCAATTGAGCTCCATTGCAAAGCGCCCCGCAGCGCAATAAATTACTTAGATCAGGATAATCCTTAGGATTAATTTTATTTTTTTCGAATAAAAACTCTCCGGCCGGAGCATAACCGATCCCGGTAACTTCAAAAAGCTTACCCCCCGCAAATATTCTTTGCACGGTCATTTCATTCTTGGTCAGCGTACCGGTTTTATCCGAGCAAATAACCGTGGCGCAACCTAAAGTTTCAACCGAAGGTAGTTTACGGATCAGCGCGTGGCGCTTAACCATCCGGTGAACGCCTAAAGCCAAAGCAATGGTAACTACCGCAGTCAAGCCTTCCGGAATAGCGGCGACCGCTAAACTCACGGAAGTTAAAAAAACCTCCACGATCTTACCGCCCCGCAGTAACCCCATCAAAAATACCATTCCCACCAGAATAAAACACAAATAAACAATCCACTTACCAAACTCTTCCAGCTTCTTTTGTAAAGGAGTAGTCTCCTGCACAATCGCCTGCACTAACCCGGCAATTTTGCCCAGCTCTGTCTGCATGCCGGTATCGACAACTAAGGCTTTAGCTTTACCGGAAGCAACGTAAGTTCCCATATAGACCATATTCGCCCGGTCAGCCAGAGGAAGATCTTTTTCTCCTAAAGCCTGCGTCGTCTTGGCAACCGGAGTAGATTCTCCTGTCAGGCTGGCTTCTTGCACGCTGAAATTAGCGCTGCCCCACACCAGACGGCTGTCCGCCGGAACACTATCGCCAGCTTCAATTTCGACGATATCTCCGGGGACTAGTTCGCAAGAAGATACAATTTTATGCTGGCCGTTACGGATAACTTTTGAGGAAGGGTTAGATAACTTTTTCAAAGCAGCCAGGGATTTTTCAGCGCGGTATTCTTGGACGAATCCTAAAATCGCGTTCAATATAACAATGGCGATAATCGCCAACGCGTCAATCCATTCCTGCAAGAATCCGGAAACAATTGCCGCCACGACTAAAACCCAAACCATGAAATCGTTAAACTGACCGAGGAAAATAATAAAAGGGCTGGTGCCTTTTTTTTCCTGGAGTTGATTTAAACCAAATTGCCCCAGGCGCAGGCCTGCCTCCTGAGTATTAAGGCCAAGCTGCAAATTACTGTTCAGCTTATGAACTGCGTCGTGAACATCTAAATTATAAATCTTCTGGTCATTCATTTTTGTTTAAAGCACCATTATAGAATCTTTTACTCAACTGATAAGCTAAATATATCAAAATAACCGCTCCGGCGATCAGCAGCGTGGGTTTAGTATACTTAGCAAGACTGACGCCGAACATAGACAGAATAAATATCCGCGGGATTACCCCAACCAAGGTACAGAGCACAAAAGGCAGAAAAGATATTTTGGTAATCCCGGCGGCAATCGAAAACACTTTAAAAGGTACCACCGGTAAAATCCTGCCGATAAGCACACTCCAGGGGCCGTACTTTCTGGCGAAGTCCTCCGCTTTCTCGATATGCTGCGGTTTAATTAAAATATACCTGCCATATTTTAAAATTACCGGCATCGCCGCATAGCGGCCTAAACAATACCCTACCATTGAACCTAGTGTAGCACCTAAAGACCCAAAAAACACTATAGAAATTATCGATATCCCCACCGAACTGGCGCCGATAATCACTACTTCCGAGGGTATAGGCACGATGCTTGATTCCAAAAACATCCCGACAAAAACGCCTGCATCCCCTAACTTCTGGATAAAATCCACTAAATGATCCGAGTTGCAAATCATAGAATTCTCCTGACCTTAAATTATATACTTAAAAATCGATGCGCTTAATTTAAAATATGCTCTTCTTATTTCTTAAGGCTACTTTTCAAGCCCCCAAATCCGTGGGGCCGCGGCCGAATTCTTTTAGCATAGCCAGCGCTTGCCTGACTTGTACAGCAATAGTCTGTTTATCGTGAGCGCGATTAGGATAAATAGTATACAGGCTGCGGTATTTTAAAGGGGTCACATTAAGCATAATCGAATTACCTCCGGCCATTAAACCATTCTGCCGCGCGGAAGAACTGAGTGTTTCATAAGCGGTGGTGATCAAGATTTTTGCTTTTTTAGCGCACATCAGGCGCGCCAGCGCCAAGGCCCCAAGCACATCTTCCTCGGAAGGAGCTGGACAATCTGCCAATTTAGTAGACGGATGCGGCAGAAACGGGCCGAAACTAAACATCTCCGCATGTAATGAAGAGGCCAGCATAATATCATTTACTAAATCCTCATTTGTGGCTTGGGGAAGACCGACCAGAGCGCCGGTTATGATCAAATAACCCATCTGGTAAGCCGCTTTTAAATGCTCCAAGCGCGAATTAAGATCATATCCGGGATGTAATTTTTTATAAAGCAGCGGGTTGGAAGTTTCAAAACGCAATAAAAGGCCCCGCGCTCCGGCATCATAAAGCTGGCGCAATCCTTCAACACCCACCTCTCCGAAACTGACAAAAACCAAAACAGGAAATTGTTGTTTAATTCTTTTAACGGTATCGGCCAATTCATCCAGCGTATAGCCGCTATCTTCTCCGGATTGCAGCACTAATGATTTAAAACCGAATTTATTGACTGCCTCCCCCGCTGCCGCCAGAATCTGATCCTGACTCATGCGATAACGCAGGGCGCCGCTAGAGGAAGAAATCCCGCAATACGCGCAGTCCCTGGCGCAAATGTTAGATATTTCAAGGATCCCGTGTACGCAGCAGGAATTATTGTGGTACTGCTGCCTAAGATAGTTAGCAGTACGCTGCACCAGCTGCTGAGATCGCCTATCCTGAAGGCTCAAAATATACAGCGCCTCTTGCGCAGAAAGCGCAATGCTATTGCGCGCCCGCTGGAGTATCTTTTGCAGCCTAAAATCAGAACTCACATCGCTGTCATTTAACGAAGCCTGCGCCGCATCAAGCTGCCTTAATTGAAAAAAAACATCTTTCCAGGCCTTCAAGGTCTTCTGCGCTTGAGCCGGCAGGATCCTCTCTACCACATAACCACCCTGCGCATACACATAATCACCCGGGGAAAGAGATACAAATTCACATAAGGCTTCTTTGCGTTCCCCAAAGTAAGAAATCGTAGCTACGCCTTGACGCACATCTTCTACTAAAGCCGGTATCGTATAACACATAGTTTCTATCTTTTGAACTGGTAAATAAAATTTTAAATGAACCTCTTTAAAACTGCCCCGATTTCTTTACCAGCTGCCTGCGTTGATTCCAGCATCCCCTTTGAAAGGCAGCCGCAGAATTCCGTAGATTTTGGCTGAATCCCGATCAGTATTGTTTCACAACGAATAGACTTATGCAGATAATCTCTAAGTATCCCAACCGGGACCCGGTGCGTTGAGAAGGATACTCCTGCCTGCGCAGAAATATTAACCACTCTTAAAGAGCCGGCCTGGAGATGAAAATCCACCGCATCAATAATAATCAGATGCGTAGGCTTAAATTTTTTTATCTGGCCGGTGAGATTTTCCGGGGCAGTTTCACCTAAAAAAACTTTAAGCAGATTTCTTTTTTTCTTATTCTTAATCTGGTTTTTAAGCGCTTGAGCAATGAGTAATCCTGCTGCATCATCGGCTCTTAGCGGCGAACCCACGCCCAGCACAGCAACCTTGTGCGCGCCTTTTAATCTATTCCTTAAGAGTAGCTTTATTTGCGGCATTAAGAATGACCTTTAATTGCGCAGGATCAAGCCTGGCCAATTCAAATTCCGCGGTAACTTCAAGAGCATGCTTCAGGCAAGAATCCACACATTGACCGCAGTAAATACATTTAGCTAAATTGACATGAGCTTCGAATTGTTTTTCACCAAGCTTTATTATTTCAATCGCCCCGGAAGGACAATCCCGCATACACATTTTGCAGCCGATACACATTTGCGGATTAAACTTTAATTTTCCGCGAAATCCTTCCGGCATCCCGGAACGATCAGCCGGATAATTTCCCGTAGCGGGTTTTTTAAAGAATGACTGAATAAGTAATCTGGCGATCTTCCCGGGCCTGCTCATCTTGGCAATACCACCTTTAAAATAAGATTAAATAAAACCTGCAAAAACGCCAGCGGCGCAAGGTATTTCCAACAGAAATTAATCATTTGATCCAGGCGCACTCGCGCAAATAACGAACGCAGGAATGAAATTACAGCAACAATAAAAATAATCTGGACCAGGTAAAACAAAAACATAACTGCAGCAGGCAAGTGCAGGCCGAATGGCAGGAATACCGCCGCCAATAAAGAAGCTCCCGCGACCATTTCAATATTAAAAGACATGCGGATAAACGCCAGAAGCTTTCCGTTATATTCGGTAAAGCTGCCGGCGACGATTTCCGTTTCTGCCTCAGGTATATCAAAAGGCACTTTCTCAAGTTTGCCCAAAAGACAGATTAAAGCCACTCCAAAACCGATAATATTACAAAACCAATACCCTAAATGATGGCTATAGAAAACCACCATCCCGCTTAATGACCAGGTATCCGCCAGCAATGCTGAAGCAAGGATGCATAAGAATAGAGGAACTTCATAAGCAAATAGCTGGGTTAAAGACCTGACCGCTCCGATCATCGAATAGACGCTTCTGGAATACCACCCTCCCAAAAAATAAGTAAAGGTGGGAATAGTTAAAAGATATAAAACCACAATGACATCGCCGCTAAAAGCAAATACTGAACGCTCTCCCAATGTCGGAATATAAAGAATAGCCGCAGCTGAAGCGGTTATCGCAAAAACCGGCATCAGCTTAAAAACCGTGCTGTCGGCCTCTTCAGGAATTACCTCCTCTTTACTGATCAATTTAATGAAATCCGCCAGCGGTTGGAACCACGGAGGGCCGATCCTGTTTTGAAACCGGGCATAAAGTTTCCTATCTGCATATTCGACAAAAAAACCAAAGACAAATAAAAATCCCAGTCCGGGAAAAATTAAAATATGAAAAAGCGCTTTAAGCATATTAGAATGATTCAGTTAGTTTTTTGTTTAAAGATTTAAAATCTATCCCCTGCCCCTTATACCACTCTATCCCTTTTAGCCTGATCGTCTCCCAAGTTACGGTATTCTTTTCCTTATTCCGAGAGTCCCGGATAGCAATCAACCTATCCGTACAAGAAAAACACGGATCAATCGCCGCAATTACAATCGGCATATCGGCCAGATATCTATCTTCAAGCATTTTGGAAACAGATTGAATATTGGCTAATGTAGGAGCCCTGACTTTTACCCGATCGGGCTTTTCCGTGCCATTAGCGCGCACATAATGCAGGTCCTCTCCCCTGGGCGCTTCATAGCGGCTTACCGCCTGGCCGGCCGGAATCTTACGCGGCAATTTTACGGCAATTGCCCCTTCAGGGATCTTACTGATAATCTGACGGATCAGGCTATAAGATTCCATTAATTCCCCCAAACGAACCAAAGTACGCCCATAAACATCGCAAGAATTAACACTGATTACCTTAAAATCCAGTTCAGCATAAGCCGCGTAAGGATCATCTTTGCGAACATCCCTTTTCACGCCGCAAGCACGCGCAGTAGGGCCGACCGCATCTAATCTTACCGCATCCTCATGCGACAATACCCCTACCCCCTGCAAACGCTTAAGCAGTGTGGTTTCATTTTTAGCTAAATCAATATAATATTTAGTTTGAGTTTCTAATATCGCTACCCCTTTGAGGACTTCTTCTTTTTGCTTAGAGCTGATATCGCGCCTTACTCCCCCAATGGTATTAATCCCGTAATTTACCCGGTTACCGGTAAGGGCAGCCAAAAGATCCATTACTACTTCCCGGTCGCGCCAGGTATACATCAACA
>Ga0116170_10001992_pt1 | contig 20177 bp, 16 predicted proteins | sample AD_JPNHW1_MetaG_FD_89797 | JGI IMG/M metagenome (GOLD analysis project Ga0116170, IMG submission 89797) | Active sludge microbial communities of municipal wastewater-treating anaerobic digesters from Japan - AD_JPNHW1_MetaG | ecosystem: Engineered > Bioreactor > Anaerobic > Digestate | place...
AGCGGCGAGCCGGTCTTCGAGGCGAAGGGGCTTTCGAGCGCCGCGGGGGTGAAGCCCTTTGACTTCGCCATTCGGAAGGGCGAAGTGAACGGGTTCACCGGCCTCCTCGGCTCGGGACGCAGCGAGAGCGTCCGCGCGATCTTCGCCGCGGACAAGGTGACCGGCGGCGACATCAGGGTGAACGGGAAAAAGGCAAGGATTGGCGAGCCCATACACGCCATGAAGCTGGGAATCGGCTATCTTCCCGAGGATCGCAAGGGCGACGGCATCATCGCCGACCTTTCCGTCCGCGACAACATCATCCTGGCCCTGCAGGTCATGAAGGGCTTCTTCAGGCCCTTCTCCCGGAAGCAGGCCGAGGCTTTCGCCGACGAATACATCGAACGCCTGAACATAAAGACCGCATCCACGGGCACGCCCATCAGGTCGCTGTCCGGCGGCAACCAGCAAAAGGTCATCCTGGCACGGTGGCTGCTCACCCACCCCGAGTACCTGATCCTCGATGAGCCCACGCGGGGAATCGACGTCGGGACCAAGGTGGAGATACAGAAACTCGTCCTCAAGCTCGCGGAAGAGGGAGTCAGCGTGACCTTCATCTCCTCGGAGATCGAGGAGATGCTCCGCACCTGCTCCCGCCTCATCGTCATGAAAGACCGGGCGATCGTGGGAGAACTCTCGGGCGAGGACCTTACGGAAGGTGTTGTCATGCACGTGATTGCAGGGGGGGGCGACTAGCCATGGCCAAGACGAGAGCCCACGGATTCCAGGTCCTCCTCCCCCTTTCGGTACTGGCCATCCTGGTCCTGATCAACCTGGTCAAGGGCGCGGATTACTTCAGCATCTCGATCATCAACGGAGCCCTGTACGGGAACATCCCGAACATCCTCTTCGGCGCTTCGGAACTCGTCATCCTGGCGATGGGAATGACCCTGGTCACGTCTTCCTCGGGCGGCCAGGACATAAGCGTCGGCGTGGCGGCGGCGATAACCTCGAGCGTCTTCGTCCGGGTACTCCTGACCGGAGGAGGCATCACCTGGACGACCATACTGGCGGCCTTCCTCGTGAGCTGCGCGGTCGGCATCCTCATCGGCGCCTTCAACGGCGCCCTGGTCGCGGTCTTCAATGTCCAGCCGATGGTCGCGACCCTCATCCTGTTCACCGCGGGACGGTCCATAGCCTTCCTGGTCGACGGCAGGCTCTCTCCCATACTCGCGAACGATCTCACGAGCCAGATCGGCAGCGTGATCCCCGGCGTTCCCATCCAGACGCCGATAATCCTGACCGTCGTCTTCATCATCCTCTTCGCCGTCCTCCTCAAGACCACGAACCTCAAGCTCTATGCCGAGTCCGTGGGCATCAACGCCAAAGCCGCGCGCCTCAACGGCCTGAGCCCGGTGAGGATAAAGTTCCTCACCTACATGCTCCTCGGCGTGTGCACGGCCGTGGCGGGCTTCATCGCCGTCACCAAGGCAGGTCGCCACGACTCAGTCAACCTCCTCAAGTTCGTCGAGATGGACGCGATCCTCGCGGTGGCGATCGGCGGCAACGCCCTCGGCGGCGGAAAGTTCAGCATTACCGGTTCCATCATCGGCGCCTACACCATCGAGGTGCTGAACCGGACCCTGCTGCGGCTCGAGGTGAACCCCGAGGCGATCAAGGCCTTCAAGGCGGTCTTCATAATCATCCTCATGGTGGTCTCGTCTCCGGTGCTCAGGGCCTACGTCGCCAAGGCGAGGATCAGGCTGCAGGCACGGTCCGGTTCCGCTGCCGCGATGCAGACGGCCGCCGCAGGCGCCGCGTCGCCCTCCAGGCCGGACGGTTCCGGGAAAGAAGAAGCGTAGCGTGGACCAGATGAAAACGACCAAGCGCAAGGAAGCACTGTCCAACTCGAATCTCCTCTTCGTCATAGCCGCGGCCATCTTCGTGCTCATGTACGGCTTCGCCATCCTTCGCTACCCGCACAGCTTCCTGCAGTACCAGACCTTCTTCGACCTCTTCAGCCTCAACGCCCCCCTCATCATCCTGACCCTGGCCTTGAGTATCGTCATGATCGGGGGCGGCATCGACATCTCCGTCGGCGCGGTGACGGGACTTGTCACCATGTGCTGCGCGGTCTACCTCGAATCGGGGACAGGGAACGTCGGGGGCTCGATGCTGCTGGCCCTGGGCATCGGCCTCGCCTTCGGGCTCCTCCAGGGCTTCCTCGTCGCCTACCTGGAGATCCAGCCCTTCATCATCACGCTTGCGGGAATGTACCTGGCCAACGGGCTCCTCACGATGATCCACAAGGATCCGCTCAACGTGACCTTGCCGGCCTTCGTGGGCTTGAGGGATTTCGAGATCGTGGTTCCCTGGCTCGGCACCACGAACCAGCTCGGCAACTTCATCCCCCTCGCGGTCAAGCCCGGCGCCATCGTCGCCTTCGCCCTCATAGCCCTCCTCGCCGTACTCATGCACTGGTCGCGCTTCGGGCGCAACCTCTACGCCGTCGGCGGCAACAGCCAGAGCGCCCTCATGCTCGGCATCAACGTGAAGAGGACGAAATTCGGCTCGTATGTGCTCTGCGGACTGCTTTCGGGCATCGCGGGCTTCGTCTTCATCATGACGACGGGGGCAGGCAACATCGGCAACGCGTCGGGCTTCGAGATGAAGGCGATAGCCGGCTCCATCATCGGCGGCACGATGCTCTCGGGCGGCGTGGGCAACCTCATCGGCTCGCCCATCGGCGCCTTGACCCTCCTCACGATCAACGAGCTCATCCGCGCGGCAGGCGTCAACTCGAACTTCCAGGCCATCGTGAGCGGACTCCTCCTGTGCATCTTCATCGTGCTGCAGAACGTCGTCCTGTGGCTTCGCGGGAAGGAGCGGTTCAGGATCGCGCTGCCCGAGTGGCTCCTGCCGCGCCGGAAGGGAAGATAGAACCCGCGTCATGTGACGAAGAGGCTTCCGGCGGGGGGAGAAGGTCGCGCAGGCTCACCAGGCAGGAACCGCCGCAGGGGCCGCGCGCCCTTCCCTCCCCCGCGCCCCCTCCATCCAGGTCCGGCCAGCCCGTGGCGCTCAGCCCCGAGGGCCCTTGCTTCGCCCGAAGATCATCGCCTTGCCGAAGAGTTCCGCCTCCCCCCGGAAATAGAGGAGAAGCCTGTTCCGATGGACGAAAATGACGGCGATGGCGGCGATGCCGAAGAAGCAAAGGATGAGGGGATCGACCGTCCTTCCGGAGAGGGCCTGGACCGCGAGGTAGCCGAGGGGCAGCGAAAGCGCCGCGGCCGAGGATGCGAGCGCCACGAAGCCGCTCAACACAAGGGCGAGCGCGAAGGCGACAAGGCAGAAGGGAGCCACGAGGGGATAGGCTGCGATCACCGCTCCCGCCGCGACCGCAACGCCCTTCCCGCCGCGGAACCCCGCGAAGACCGGCAGCAGGTGGCCGAGCATGGCCCCAGAGGTCGCGACAATGAAGGCGAGCCGCGGATCGGGAGGGCCGACGGGGAGGAACTGCAGGCGCGCGAGGACGAGGACGGCGAGGGCCCCCTTGGCCATGTCGCAGAGGGCGACCGCGAGGCCCATCCTCCAGCCAAGGACACGGAACGCGTTGGTCGCTCCCATGTTGCCGCTCCCCGCCTTCCGGATGTCGATCCCCTTTGCGAGCCTGCCGGCGATGAGGGCCGTCGGGATGGAGCCAAGGAGGTAGCTCGCCGCAAGGAGGGCAAGGAGGCCGGGGAACACCTCAGGCCTTCCTCGGAGGCAGGGGAACGAGGATGCTCGTGCGGCGCTTGTAGTCCCGGTATCCCGGATCAGCTCCGTATTTCCGGTCGGCGCTCTTCTCGAGGAGGGGCACTCCTGAAACGAAGAGGATGAGGAGGCTTATCGAGAGGGGGCCGGCCACGGTGAGGAAGGCGAGCGGCGGGAAGGCGGGAGCGGCCGCCACGAAGACGCCCCACCACTGCAGGATCTCTCCGAAGTAGTTGGGATGCCTCGAGAAGCGCCACAGCCCGCTGTCGATCCAGCGTCCCGAGTTGGCAGGCTCCTTCTTGAAGGCCGCCTTCTGCGCGTCGCTCGCGGCCTCGATGACGAAGCCGATGGCCCAGAGGAAGACGCCGGCCAGGGAGACAGCGCCGAGGTCCGCGACGCCATCGAGGCTGAGCAGGACGGTCACGGGAAGCATGATCACCCAGACCGCGAAGGCCTGGAGGATCCAGAACTTCAGGAATTCCCGGAAGTTGCCCCGCTTGTCGTCAAAACGCTCGTCCTTGCCCATCCTGAGTATCCGCGCGAAGAGGTAGGAGCCGAGGCGGAAGGCCCAGGCCAGGACGAGGAGGGCCACGAGAAGCTGGAGGGGGGCGAAGGCCCTCTCGGCGACGAGGAGGAAGGCGGTGATCACGATGAAGGAAAGGCTATAGGAGAGATCGGTCACCTTGTCTGTCCTCAGGTAGGCGGCGAAGGCGAAGAAGAGGGCCTGCACGGCGAGGCTCAGGATGAGGGACGAGAGGACGTTGAGCGAATCGAAGGAGAAAAACATCGACGACCTCCTTGCCGCGTTATTATATTAACTTTTGTTAATATAATAAGGGATAGGGTATAATGCAAGAACGGATCGTCACCCGATCCGGCTTGCCGAGGAGGAGGCCGCCGTGCAGCGCTACGAACTGGATGCAGATTCCCTCTACGGGGCCTTCGTTTCGGGCGGCAGGGAAGTCATCAGGAACCGTGCGGCCATCGACAGGATCAACGTCTTCCCGGTCGCGGACGGCGACACGGGCACGAACCTCGCGATGACCCTCGGCGCGGTCATCGAAGGAAGCCTTCCATCGGCGACGGTAGGCGCCACCATGAAATCCATCGCCGATGCGGCCCTGTCGGGAGCCCGCGGCAATTCGGGCATGATCTTCGCGCAGTTCCTGGCGGGGCTCGGCGAGGCGATGGGCGACGCCGTTTCGATCACAAGCCGGGATTTCACCCACGCGGCACGGAACGCCGAGCGAAGGGCGCACGAAGCGGTGCTGACCCCCGTGGCCGGCACGATCCTGACCGTCATCAGGGACTGGGTGGGCGGTCTCGAGGAGCACCAGGGCCTGCGGGAATTCGGCCTCATCTTCCAGCACACGCTCAGGCGGGCGAGGGAATCGCTCGAAAACACGACGAACCTCCTTCCCGTCCTGAAGCGTGAGCGGGTCGTGGACGCGGGAGCCGAGGGCTTCTTCAAGTTCCTGAGCGGCGCGACCCGCTACCTGACCTCGGACGCACGGGATCTTCCTCTCGAGGCCGAGGGGAACCTCGCGGACCTCCCCCGGGAAGAGCATGGCGGCGAGCGCCCCTCGCACCGCTACTGCACGGAAGTGCTGGTCAGGGGAAGCGGCCTCGACCTGGGCCTCCTCAGGAGCGGGCTTCCGGCCTTCGGAGACTGCGGCATAGCGGCCGGCGGGTCGGAACGGGCCCGGGTCCATGTGCACACCGACGATCCGGCGGCGGTGGTACGCCGGCTCTCGGAGTTCGGCATCGTGGAGGAACAGAAGGTCGACGACATGCTCCGCGAGTACGAGGTCGTCCATGAACGGAAGTACCCCATCGCCCTCGTGACCGACTCGGTCTGCGACCTGCCCAGGGAGCTGGTCGATCGCTACCAGGTCCACGTCGTCCCCCTCTCCATCATATCGGGAGCCGCGCAGTATCTCGATGGCCTCACCGTCTCGAACGAGGGCGTCTACTCGATGATGGAGAGGAGGGAAGGATACCCGACCACCTCGCAGCCGAGCCCCGCGACCTTCCGCCTCCTCTACTCCTTCCTCACGAGCCATTATGAATCGGTGATCGCCATCCATGTATCCGGGGCGCTCTCCGGCACCTGCGCGCAAAGCGCGCGTGAGGCCTCGCGCTTCCCGGAGAAGCGCATCACCGTCATCGACTCGAGACAGGACTCCGGAGCGCAGGGACTCCTCGTGCTCCGCGCGGCGGAGCTGATAGCCGAGGGGCGCGGTCATGACGAGGTGGTAGAGTCCGTGAAGGAATGCATCGCGAAGACGAGGATCTTCGTCGCGGTTTCCAGCCTGAAGTACATGGTGCGGGGCGGACGGGTGAGTCCGCTCAAGGGCTTCCTCGCCACGGCCCTGAACCTCAGGCCCATCGTGTCTCTTGACGGATCAGGCGCATCGAAGCTCTACGGGAAGGCCTTCTCGATGGAACAGTCCCTCGAGGCGCTGCAGGGCTACGCTGAGGACTTTCTCGGAGACGGGAAGCTCCGGGCCTATGGCATCGTCCATGGCGGGAGCGCCGAGGCCGCGGAACGCTTCGGGGCCCGGCTCGAGGCGGTTTTCGGCCGGAAGCCGCTCTTCATCCAGGAGATCTCCCCCGTCATCGCGCTCAACGCGGGCAGGGGGGCCATCGCCGCCGTGATCATGAAGGAGTGAGGCGGTCCGCCCCGGCCCTTGAGGCCGGGGCGGACGCGATATCACCAGGACTGCGGCATCCGCACGATGTCCGCCGTCCGGTAGCCCCTAGCCGCAAGCCGATCGATGATGCCCGAGTAGTCGGCATCGGAGATGGACGGGCTCCGCGACATGATCCAGACGTATTTATAGTTGTTCGTTCCGATCACCGTGTAGCGGTAGTCCTCTGCCAGGTCGATGATGAGGTAGGGCAGCTTGAGCGGCCACAGGGGCCGTACCGCCCACACCGAGCCCCTGGCCTTGTCGATTATCCAGGCCTTCTGGTGCATCACGACGCGCTTCCCTTCGGGCCCGCCGCGACGGAAGACATACTCGACCTTGATGTCGCCCTTCGCGTCGAGGCTGTAGGTCTCCACGCCATTGGCGGCGCCCCGTTCGAAGGGGCTCGGCAGGAGGCCGATGACGTACCAGGAGCCGAGGAAACGATCGATCTCGACCTTGTCGACGACCTTCTGGAAGGGCTGCTTTCCGCCTTCGGCGCAGGAGCCGACGCCGGCGGCGAGCAACGCCGCTGTTACGAGCCATCCGTTCCGCATGCTTCCTCCTCACGGGGCCCCTTCCCCGTCGCAGGGGAACAGGATGCCCTGCCTCGAAATATACACAGGGGACCCCGCGGAGAGAAGCCCCAGGCAGCCCGTCGGCCCAGGGTAGAGGCGCGTCCTTCCCGGCGTACCGGGGGAATCCCCCGCTCGCGAAGCGGGCCCGGCGGCCCCGCCCTCAACGGCTCCCTAGATCGAACCAATAGAGTCCATCGCGCAACGCGGGCTTCCTCGCCCCGAAGATCTCGGGCTCGGGAGACCTGGCGGCCAGCGAGGCGGCGAGGCCAGCCGCCTCTTCCCTCGAGGGGCGGCGAGGTCCTCCGTCGGGCACCCGGGTGACGAGGGGCGCGACCGCGAAGCGGACGATGGCCTTCCCGTCCTTTCCTGCGCGCGCTTCCATCCGCACGATGGCCGAGCTCGCTGTTTCGCGGCTCCCGAGGTCGTCGAAGACGAGGTTGCCGAGGCTGTAGCATACGAGGCCCCCGTGATAGGACTCGATGCCGCGGAGCACATGGGGGCCGGATCCTGCCACGAGGCTCGCGCCTGCATCGACGAGGGCGTGGGCGAGGCTCCGCTGGGCCTCCGTATAGCGCATATCGTACTCGGCTCCCCAGTGGAGCATGACCACCACGGCCACCGAGTCGGAGGCGCACTCCGCGACGCGCCGGACGAGGGAGAGCCGGTCGATCGGGGCGAGGACGGGCGCATCCGCCGGGGAGAAGGAGGAGGGATCGTCGTCGACGCCTGCGGAGAGGACGGCGACGAATCCTCCCGGGCACCGCATCCGCGCCTCCCTCCAGGCTTCGCGCAGGTTCGCTCCGCCGCCGGCATGGGCCATGCCGGCGGCGTCAAGGCAGGCGATCGTCGCGAGGAGGCCTTCCCGGCCAAAGTCCATGGAATGGTTGTTGGCGAGGGCCGCGACCGAAGGTCCGAGTTCCGCGATCGGGTCGAGGGAGCCTGGAGGCGCCTGGAAGATGAAGCGCTTCTGCCTGGCCTGGCCTCCCTTTCCCACGCTGGTCTCGAGGTTGAACGCGAAGGCGTCGGCGCCGCGGCAGGCCCGGGCGATATCGGCCCAGCGACCGTCACCCGAGGGAGGGATGGCCGTGGAGGCCGATCTCGCGAGTAGGCAGTCACCGCCGACGACGACGGTCGCGAGCGGTCCGGCCTGCCGGCAAGCCATGGCGAGGAGGGCAAGGATGCAGAGGGCGGAAAGGCGCCGGCACATCCGGGGCCGACCGATGCAATCGTGTACTCCCCGGCTTCTTCCGCCCGGCCCTTCGATGCTAGGCTGGGACATGCGTCGCGCCGGCTTCCTCGTGCTCTCCATCGTCTCCCTCTCCCTGCTCTCGGGCTGCTCGGGCCCCCAGGTCCATCTCCAGGACAGGCATGGGCTATCCTACCCCCTCGTGGACGCCTATGCGAGGGCCCATCCAGGCACGACCCTGGTCCTCCTCGACTACCACCACGACGTAGGCCAGCTTCAGGAGGGCGCGACCAGCGCCGCCTGGGTCGGGAGGCTCCTCCTGGAGGGCAGGCTCGCAAGGGTCCTCTGGGTATCGGGAAGGGACCTCCTCCTCCCGAACCGCAACGCGCGCATGGCCTGGCTGCGCCGCAAGCTCGCTCCCTTCCCGCCCGCCGACGCCGCCTCCATCGCGTCGAGGATGGAGCTCGTCGACTGGGCGGACCTGCGGGAACGAAGCCTGGGCGGCCCCCTCGTCGTCACCCTCGATTTCGACCTCTTCGCCCACGACCCGGGAGAGCCACCGGAACGATTCGTCGACGAGATCGCCGACTGGCTGGGCCGGCAGCGGCCAGGCCTCGTGACCCTGGCCCTCTCGGCCGCCTACGAGCGCGATCCGGCAGAGGCCTGGGGCTGGTACGAGCGCTTCATCACGCGTTATGCGCCTGTGGCTCGCCACCCGCGATGGTCGCTGGAAGGCGGACCGCGGCCGCGGAAGGCGGAGGGCGGCGAGGAGGCCGCGGCCTGGGCGAAGTGGGCCGCCGATCCGCCGGCCTTTTCGGGCCCAGGCGCGCGCTTCCTCCCCGGCGCAGCCATCTGGCTGGCCCCGCCCGCCTCCCTGAGGCGCATTCTCCTCTCCCTGGACGTCAAGGCCGGCGATGCCGAGGCCGCGGACGCCATCGCGGGCTGGAGGTCCCCGGACATGGCGGCGATCGAGGCGGCGGCCACGCCCGCCGGGATCAAGGGCATCCTCGAAGCCGCGGCGGAGGGGCTCGAGAACCACTGGCGAGGCCGGGACCTGGCCCCGCCGCCGGCCGGAGCGGCCCGGGCCGGCCTTGCCCTCCGCCTCCTCGAAGGCGGCAAGGACAGGGGCTGCCTGGCCCTCTACGCCGGGGTCGGCGATACCGCGGCCGCGGCTTCCTATTGCGCCCAACGCGCCGCTGCGGACCCCCGTTATCCGCCCGTCCTCTCTTCGGAACGGCCCCTCCTCGTCCTGGAGCTGTCCCTCTTCGGCCCCTGGGCAGGCATGTCCGGCCCCCTCGATTTCCGGCCCGGGGCCGACAGCCTCCTCCTCGTCGACGGGAGGGAGGTTACCCTCCTCCAGGCGTCGGTCGCGGCGGAGAGGGGATACGGCCGCGAGGAATTCCTCGAGCGGCTTTCAAGCAAGGCCGGTCTCGGCGCCGAAGGATGGCGGCGTCCCGGCCTTCGCTTCGAGAAGGCGGCCACGGTCTGGACACAGGACACCCTGGCCGGCATCGAGGCCGGAATGGCTCAATAGAACAGCGTGAAGAAGTAGCTCGTCACGTCCGAGGCGCCTTGGCCCGAGAGCGAGAGCGAGTCGCTGTGGAAGAGGATGGCGTCCCTCGCGCCCTCGCCGGCCAGGCGGGCGAGCGCATAGAGGCCCGGCCGGTTGTCGCAGCCCACGAGGATCCAGTCCCCGGGCAGGGGGCCTTCGAAGTAGCGGCGGCTCCTCGAGTCCGTGGCCGAGGTCTTCGCGGCGTCGCCATGGTGCGAGAAGTCGCTCGAGATCACGAGGAAATTCCTCCGGCGGCCTTCCGCATCGAAGGCCGGCGCGAGGGCTCCCGCCAGCGCCGCGGCCATGGGCTCGTTGACGGGGGGCTCGCCGCGATAGGCCACCGCGACGACCCTGGCGCGGGGAAAATGCTTCGCGATGTACGGCATCAGGGTCGAAACGCCATGTTCCTGATCGAAGACGGTCGGTTCGAGGGACACGCCGAGCGTTTCCGCCAGGGCGCGCGCCCTTGCGGCGTCGGAGCGCACGAGTCCGTCGGCCACCTTCCAGGCGCCGTCGGTGATCGAATAGGTCCGGGTCGAAAGCCCCCAGTGCGAGGGGCTGAGGATGTAGAAAACCTCCACGTCCCGCCGCGATGCGATCTCGGCGAACCACCGGTCGATGAGGTCGCCCGCGAGGAGGTGGTGGCTTACCGTGCCAGCCCAGGGGAAGGCCCCCGCGGGAGGCAAGGCTTCGGGCTCCACCCGATGCCGGACACTGGCCTGGGCCTCGCCGAGCGAGGCCCAGGTACTGTACATGCGCGGGGGGGCGGAACAGGCGGCCAGGGCGAGGCCGGCGGCGACAAGGGGCGGCAGCCAGCGTGCGACCGGCCTCGGCCCCCTCGGGCGCAGGCTCATCGCCGTTTCGGTTCGGGTTCCAGGACCATGCCGTTGGCCCAGAAGGGAAGGTAGTCGTCCATCTGCGCGTCGTCCGCGTACACGATGGCCTTCCACTGCTCGTCCGTCATGCGGTCCCCCATGGGATGGCCGAATTCGTAATAGCTGAAATCATATCCCACGGCGATGCGCTTTCCCCCCTGGCCGTCGTTGAGCGCCACGTACATCCGGTAGGGGATGCCGACGGCCGTCTCCAGCACCTGGCCGAGCTCGGCATTCGTGTAGACGTCGGCGATGACGGCCATCTTGAGCTGCTCCTCGTCCGCGGACTCGCCGCCGTCCTGGTGGATGAGGACGATGCGCGCCAGCTCGGCCGGGATGGTGGGAATCCAGTCGATGTCCTCGCGCGAGAGGGCCTTGTCCGCCGCTTCCGCGGTCGCGACCTCGACCGCCTTGACGCAGATCTCCTGCAGCCTGCCCAGGGCCTGGGCGCTCTCGTCGTCCATGAGCCCGAAGCGGTCGAGCGTCACGACGAGGCCCTGGACGGACATGACCGCTCCCTGCCAGAAGGGGACGTCGGGCTCGAGGTAGTGGACCGGCTCGGGAACCTTCTCGGTCCTGAAGGTGGGATTGAAGTCGCCGTCGCCCGCGCGCTCGGCATAGACCTGCTTTACATAGAGGATCGTATCGTGGCGGAGCTCGGCCCAGGTCCCGTGCGAAGCCAGCATGGCCTTGATGCCCCAGGCGGGCGTCTCGGTGAAATAGAAGCCGGCGCCGGGTTCGAACTGCGCCTGCGTCTTCACCTCGTAGAGCACGTTGTTGTAGTAGGTCTCTGTCCAGAAGTCCGAGCCCTTGGCCGCGAACTCCCCTTCGATGCCGTCGAGGCAGGTCTTGAGCCCTTCCATCGAGGGATAGTCGCTCTTCTGGAGGAGGAGGTCGGCCGTCTGCGACCCGAAGGCCTTCATGACGTCGAGCCCCCTGACCATGTCGCGGCTCATCAGGCGAGGAGGCGACACCTTCTGGTGGACGTAGGAATCCCAGGTGAAGCGCTGGCCGAAAAGCCTCCAGCCCACGAGGGCCTTGCCGCCTCCGTCTACCCCCGTGCCCTTGTAGATCGAGGAGCCGGCGATGAGGGGCGGCCTGAGGCCCTCGGACGCGGCGTCGCAGAAAGCCTGGAGCTTGCCGCTGTCGGAGAGCCAGGCGGCGAGGTCGGCCTTGCCCGCGCCCTTGTCCTTCCAGAACGGGAGGAAGTCCTTGAAGCTGATGTCGTCCGAACGGCCGATGAGGGCGGTGATGGGATCGAAGAGGGCCGACCAGGAGGCGAGGAGCCTGTCGTCCTTCGAGACCATGTCGTTGACGATGATGGCGGCGCGGGACATGCGGCCGCCATCCATGAGGAAGCCGATGCGGCCGTACCACATCATCGCCCGGAAATAGGCGGACAGGATCCCGTTCTTCGTGTAGTGGCCCCTCGGCTTGTACTGCGAATAGTCTTCCTTGTAAGCGCTCCCTTCCTCCCCCAGGACCCTGGATTCCTGGAAGCCCCCTGCCGCGTCTATCAGCGCGATCTCGGCGCGCACGTCTGCGGGATAGGACTGGAGCACCGCCTCCTTGTCCTTTTCGGAGTAGACGACCGTGGACGCGCCATACTCGTCCTTGCCGTCCGTCCTTTCGGGAGCTAGCTCGAGGAGGGCCTCGGCCACCTGGAAATACTTGATGGCCAAGGTCCTGCCGTCCTCCACCGCCGCGCCCCCGCCCTGCTGCGCCTCGAGCCCCTCGATGAAGGCCTTGTTGAGGTCCTTGAGGCGGGGGACGAAATAGGTCTCCTCGAGGTACTGCAGGAGGCGGTCGAACATGAGGTGCTGGGCATGGGCCATGAGGTCGGTCGTGACAAAGAGGGGCGTCTGCCTCCTCTTGTCGTCATCCTGGTAGCCGGGTCTCTCCTGGTCGTAGAGGGCGATCATGTCGTCGGGACTGGACATGGAAAGGTAGTACTCGCCGGGACGGACGCCCTGGAAGGCGACGCGGTCGGATTCCAGGCGCGAGGAGACCGCGGCATCGAGGGGAGTGTAGCCGAGCACCGGGTAGAACGCCTCATACCGGCCCCCGGTCTGGTAGAGCCGGGCCGTTATGCGATTCTCTTCGGGCTTGTCGTAGAGTCCGTAGAGGTCGGAGCCGAAGACGAGGCCGTCCTTGCCCTGGAAGCGCGTCGGGTAGAACCAGTTCCAGTTGTCCTGGAAATTGAACATTCCGCCGTGCTCCGCGTCGGAGGCGTCGGACACCTTGTCCCCCAGCACGGGTAGAATGGTTCCGAATGGCACTTCAATGCCTTCCCCGAGGGAAGCCAGGCCCGATGCGGAAGAAAGCGAGGCGCCTGCGTAGAACCTGCAGACCCTGGAACCGACGACCGCCGTCTTCTGCTCGGACACGCCCTGGTCGGGCATCGGGTCGAACTTCATGGGATCGGCGAGGTATTGCCGGTGGGCCCCGGTCCTGAAGGCCGAGGTATCGAGCTTGTAGTCCTTGAGATCCAGGGCTACCTTCTGGCCCTGGTCCTTGCCTGGGGCCTTGCCTCCGGCGCCGGGCTTGCAGGCGAAGAAGAGCGCAAGAACGAAGGCCGCGGCCAGGATGGCCGCACAGGTCTTTCCCGTCTTTTTCATGATTTCCCCTTTCCTTTTTTTCCATGCGAAGCCGTATCCGCCCGGGCCCCTGGTTCCCTGAAGCTTCAATGAGGCGGATATTGTATCAGCCCTGGCCCGTCAGTCAATGACCGCGCGCTTCCGAATTCCGCGCATCCTTCCCGATGTACTCGAGGAAGACCCCCACCCGCTCGTGGACGAAGAAATCCTTGGCGCGGGGGCGGGTGCGGAGGAGGAGGCCCTCGAGGCGCGTCACGCGCGAGACGGCAACGTAGGCCTGGCCCGCGGCGAAGGCGCCCTGCGAGAGGTCGACGAAGACCTTCTCGAGGGTCCGGCCCTGGGCCCGGTGGATGGTGATGGCCCAGCCGAGCTGGAGGGGGAGCTGGCGGAACTGGTCCCCGGCCTCCTCGGCGAGCTCGCCGCCGCGCAACGCGTACTTCACGCGCCTCCAGGTGTAGGGCCCGACGCGGAAGGGGCCCGCCTCGTCGCGGAGGACGGCGCCGGTCTCGTCGAGGCTCTCGACCGTGGCGAGGGCACCGTTCGACCAGCGGCCCTCGGGGTCATTGACGGTGAGGATGACGCGGGCCCCGGGCTTGAGGGAGAGCTCGCGCGGGACGGGAAGCTCGTCGTCGTCGAGGTCCTTCGCGAAGTGGCCCGAAGCCTCGGCCGCGTAACGCCGCGCCTCGCCCTCGAGGGCCTCGAGGCGGTAGCGGTTGAGACGCTGGGCCTCGGCCCGCGTCGCCGTGAGGACGACATAGTCGGCGGGCGGCTTCCTGCCCTCGGGGAGGACTCGCGAGGCGAAGAGGGCGAGGTCCGAGTCGGTCGCGAGGCCCGAACGGCAGCGGTCGAGGACGGCGATGAAGTCGGTCTCGTTCTGGCGGAAGACCCGCGTGAACTCGACGCGCTTCATGCCCCTGGCCCGCGTGCGCAGGACCTTCGAGGAGAAGAAGAAGGGGCTCTTGTAGGTCTCGTAGAAACGGTAGCCCTCGGGGCTCGTCTCGTCGGGCGCGACGGGGGGGAGCTGGTAGGGGTCGCCGAAGAGGACGAGGCGGGCGCCGCCGAAGGGCAGGCGGGCTTCGCCCTTGGCGCGGCGCATCCGCCGGTCGATCTCGTCGAGGAGGTCGGCGCGGACCATGGAGATCTCGTCGATGACGAGCATGTCGACCTTGGCGAGAAGGGGATAGAGACGGTTCCGGCGCTCGGCGTCGAGCTTCGTTTCGAGGTGGACCTCCTCGCGCGGGTCGATCCAGAAGAAGCTGTGGATGGTCTGGCCGCCGATGGAGAGGGCGGCAACTCCTGTCGGGGCAAGGTAGACCGCCTTCTCGGGCCTCACCTCGGCCTTGAGATAGTGTAGGAAGGTGGACTTGCCCGTCCCCGCCCGGCCCGAGATCCAGACCATGGGGTCGGCCGGATCCGTGATCAATGCCAGGGCCTGCCGCATCTCGTCGGTGAGTATCATCTTATCCAGAGCCACGCCCTCCTCGCCATCCGTCAAGTAAGCCCGAATCGCGGCCGGTTTGGCAATGGGGAAAACGCTGCTGGCCGGGGCCGGGCAGGCCGGTGCGGACCTTCCAGGAAGGGCCCGCACCGGGGGAACCCGCCGGTCGCCGCCGGGCTCCCGCGCCCGGGTCAGCCCCCGGCGCTCTCGTAATGCGCCAGGCCCGCCTTCCACGCCAGGCGCATGAGGAGGGTGAAGGCCGCGGTGACGCCCAGGGCGGCGAGCCAGACCCGCCAATCCGCCTGCCCGAAGAAGACCTCCGTGGGGAAGGCCGCGATGAGGCCGTAGGGAAGGAAGACCCGGAAGAGGAGCTTGAGCCCGCCCTTGAAGGCCGAGCCCGGCACGCGGAACGCGAACTCCGTGAGGGCGCCCTCCGCCGCGTTGAGGGCCGTGAGCCGCCTCAAGCGGAAGGCCGGCACGCGGAAGAGGACCATGAGGTCGAACATGAGGACGAGCATGAGGATCACCGCGACGAGGTAGCCGAGGACGGCGAGGGGCCGTACCTCGATGCCGCCCATCGCGACCGAAGCGCAGACGAGGCCGAGGGCGGGCACCGCGATGAAGAGGGAGCCCGGGTTGAAGCGCTCGAAGGCGAGGTGGAGGAGGCTGTCCATGGGCCTCGCGAGGTAGAGGTCCATCCGTCCCGAGGCTATCGTCTCGGGGATGCCGAGGAGGCCGAAGAAGTAGAAGGCCATGTAGAGGCCGTCCACGAGGGTGAAGGTCCCCACGAAGAAGACGCTTCTCCAGCGGTCCCAGCCGCCCACGTCGTCCACGTTGAGGTAGATGACCCAGAACACGGCGGCCTGGATCGCGAAGACCAGGGTGTCCACGATGAGGGCGGACCAGAACGAGCCCTGGTCAGCGGTGTTGTGGGCGAGCCGGGCCTTGATGAGGGCGATGACGCAACGAAGGTTCTTTCCGGGTTTCATGATCCGAGCTCCTCGTAGCGATCCGAGAGCGACGAGTACAGGAGCCTTGCGGCGCCGTACAGGAGGAGGGTCCAGACCGCGAGGATGGCGAGGCTCCGGACATAGAAGGCGCTCCCCGCTCCGCCCGCGACCGCGCCGATGGCGCCCGCGGCCGTCCCGGCGCCGGTCCCCGCGCGGCCGAGCATGAGATCGGCGGGGAAGGACGCGAGGGAGGGGAAGGGGGTCCAGGAGAGGGCCGAACGCGCCCAGGCGGGGAGGAGGGCGAGGGGCAGGAGAGCGCCCGAGAGGAACTCCACGACGCAGTTCTTGGCGATGTTGAAAGCGCCGATGTCCTGGAACCTGAAGGCCAGGATGGCGGTCATGAAGTTGACGAGGCCGAGGCAGAGGAGGCCGAGGAGGGCCACGGGCAGGGCCTCGATGGTGCCGCACAACGTGAGGGGCGCGAGGGGGATCCCCCAGAGGGGGCCGACGGCGAGGCCCGCGAGGAGGGCCGCGCCGAGGGTCGCGCAGGCCTGGAAGGCCGAGCGCCCGGCCGAGACCGAGAGGAACCACGAAAGGAGGTCGACGGGCCGCGCTATGTATTTGCCGAGGAGGCCCATCCTGATCTCGGCCGCGAGCTCGTTCGCGAGGGCGGCCGACTGGTCGACCTGGAAGAGGAAGACGGCGACGAGGTAGTAGCTCGCCATCAGGCCGAGGCTCATGCCGCCGACCGTCGCTCGGCCGTCGAAGACCGCCGTCCAGAGGACCATGGCGAGGAAGACGCGGGCCGCGCCCATGAGGGCGGCGAGGACGACGTCGCCGCGGTAGGAGAAGCGGTCTGCGAGGGCGGTGCGCGCCACCGTGGCGTAGAGGGCCGGCCGGCGCGATGCCTTGGCCGCCGTCATAGCTCGCCCCGGTAGATCCGCTCGACAGCGTCGGCCACGTCGCTCTCGTCGGGAACGTCCGCGAAGAGCTCCGAGGTCTTCCCGTCGTAGGACTTGGCGCCGTCGAGGATGAGGACGGTCCTGGGGCAGAGGGAGCGGATGTCGCCCATGTAGTGGCTCGTGAGGACCACGGTCATGCCGCGTTCCCCGTTCTCGCGCCTGAGGAATTCGCGGAGGCGCTTCTGGGCCGGCGCGTCGAGGCCGATGGTGGGCTCGTCGAGGAAGACGATGTCGGGCTCGTGGAGGAGGGCCGCGGCGAATTCCATCCGCATGCGCTCGCCGAGGGAGAGGGACCGCACGGGGCTGCCGAGGAGGTGGCCGACCTCGAGGGCCGAGGAAAGCCTCGCGAGGTTCTTCCGGTACCGTTCCTCGGGGATGCCGTAGATGGCCTTGTTGAGGAGGAAGCTGTCGCTCGCGGGGAGGTCCCACCAGAGCTGGCTCTTCTGTCCCATGACGATGGCCATGCGGGAGAGGAAGGACTCCTTCCTGTCGCGCGGCCTCTGTCCGAGTACCTCGAGCTCGCCCGAGTCGGGCCGCATGATGCCGGAGAGGAGCTTGACGAGGGTGGTCTTGCCGGCCCCGTTGGGCCCGATGACTCCGAGGATCTCGCCCGCGCGGACCTCGAGATCAAGGTCGCGCAACGCGGCCACGGTCTCGGTCTCCCGGTGGAAGAGCGAACGCAGGCTGCCCGAGAGGCCTTCGGCCTTCACGGTCTTCCGGTACGAGCGCGAGAGCCCCCTGGCCCTGATGATGGTGCTGTTGTCGTGCATGATCGCATCCCGATTGAGAGGTTGCTGCCTCCCGCAGGGGAGGCACTCCGGGCCGCCCCGGTCAGGGCAGGCAGAGGAGGATTGGTCGGGATTGCGCGGCCGCGAGGCCTCGGGTTGTAAAACCGCGGCGGGCCCTAGGCCGCGCGGCGCTCACTATCCTTCTTGATCGTCATGCTTCCTGCTTACCACCCCCGCCCGGGGCGGGTCAAGCGGACGGGGCTCAAAAGGGCCAATAAAGTTCAATTATAACGGATTATTCCCCTCCCGAGGTCGCCTCGCCAGGGCTTGCCCCTTCCCCGCATCATGAGTGGCCCGAGGCCGCCCGAGGGTATTCAAGATAATGGCCAGCGGCCCTATACTGGAGGGCATGGAACACGCGGTGCTCGGGATCTATGTCCTCTGCTTTTCCACGGGCTTCATGGGCCTTGCCGCCCTGGCCTTCCTGAGGCAAAGGACGCGGAGTTCCTCGCTCTCCGTCATCATCTGGGCCCAGGCCCTGCTGCTCCTGGGCCTCATGGGAGTCGGTGCCGACTTCTACTCCCGGGCCTTCGGCCTCTTCGGCGAGGGCAGCGACCTTCCCGGGCAGCTGGAAGCCGCGGCAGGCGCCGTTTCGGCCGCGTCGATGCTGGGACTCTACGCCATTCTCTTCCTCTCCTACTCGCGCCTGGGCCGGAAAGGGAAACTGGAAGCCAGGAGGAGGCTCGGCCGCCTCTCGGCCCTCGCCGTCCTCCTCCTCCTCGCCATCGAGGCGGCGACGCGTTTCCTGCCTTCGCTCGCCGCGACCGGCTTCGGCGCCTTCGTGGCCTCATCGGGCTGGAGCCTCGGGGGATACTGCGTGATCGGCGCGGCCCTCGCCTGCCTCGCATGGTTCCTCCATGGAGTCGGACAGGGCGAGACGCGGCCAGCCCTTCGCCTCCTCTTCGAAGCCTATGCGATATCGACCCTCGTTTTCGCCCTGCTCGGTCCTGCCGAATGGCTGCTAAACAACAGGGGGCTGGCCCTCCCCCGCCCGCTGTCCCTCGACTTCCTCGCCTACCTCGCATGGAACCTTGCGGCGGTGGCAGCCTTCGCGGTTTCCCTCAGGGGGGGACCGGAGCGGGGCGAGCTCCTGCCCTCGATACCGGAGGCAAAGGCGGAAGCCCTCGGCCTCACCGCCCGCGAGGCCGACATGGCCCTCCTCATCGCGAAGGGGCTATCGAACAAGGAAATCGCGGCGGACCTCGGCCTGTCCGAGTCGACGGTGCGCACCCATATCTACAACCTCTACCGCAAGGCGGGTGCGCGAAGCCGCGTCGAGCTCCTTGCCATCCTGCGCTCCTGAAGGCGCGAGGCGCGGACAGGAACGGGCCGCCCCCGCCTGTACCCATGGAGCAAGCCCAGGCGGCGGCCTCATTCGACGCCTGAAAGCCTCACGAGCTCACGCACGAAGCGTTCGCTCTCGCTCGACCAGGGATTGTGTCCTGACCGCTCGAACCACACGACCTGCTTGGCGGGCGCCTCGAGCATGGCGTAGTAGTCCCGGAAGAGGGGCAGTGAGGCGTTGACGTCCTTGGAGCCGACGAGGAAATACGCTGGCACCTCGAGGGCGGGAACGGATTTCCGCAGGTCCTCCTCCCAGAGCTTCGGGTAGAAGGCGTCGAGGGTCTCGAGGAGGCCGGTCACGTAGTGGACGCGGTCCGCGAGCCCATACTCGGGGCTCATTATATCGCCCAACGTGTCTCCATGCTGGACCACGCCGAGCTCGTCGCGCATGTAGTCCCAGGTATCGAGGAGGAAGTTCGACATGCGGCCGGCCACGTCGCGCCCGTAGTAGGGAGGCGGCCCCTGGAGCTCGAGCTTCGCGGCTTTTTTCGCGTCTCCCCTCGCCCTCGCCCAGTCGAGCATGAGGTTGTAGCAGGCGACGTCGTTCTCGCGGAAGGCCACCATCTGGCCGGTGCCGAAGAAGGCCGCGATCGCGTCCGGCCTGCGCTGGGCCACGAGGACGCCGAGGAAGCTGCCCCAGGACTCGCCGAGCAGGTATAGCTTCTCCTTGCCGAACCTCGTCCTGAGGGTATCAACGAGGGCCACCGCATCTTCGACATAGACCTCGAGGCTGAGGTCCTCGTGGGCGATGGCACCGTAGGACTTGCCCGCGCCGGGCTGGTCCCAGCCGACAACGACGAAGTGCTCCTCGAGGCCGCCGAGGGACCTTCGCGCGGCGGAAAGGTCGCTTCCTCCAGGTCCGCCCGCGAGGAAGAGGAGGACAGGCGCCGAGGCATCGATGCCGCGGATGGTGATCCATTCCTTCCTGCCGTTCAGTTCTACGCGCTCGAGGCTTGCGATGCTGCCGGGAGCGGGACGGCCCGAGCCATCCTTGATGGGCGCCGTGCTGGCGCAGGACTGGATCGCGACGAGGGCAGCCAGCGCGGCCAGGATGACCCAGGCCTCCTGTTTCCGCATGTCCATGACATCTCCTTGCCTGGGGGCCTTCATCGCGCCCCGGCAAGGAGATGATGGCGCAAGGAAGGCTGTCCTTCCCATCGAAGTTATGTATGAGAACGGGAAGGAAGGGCTCATATTAAAGTATTAGTTGACGCTTTTCCGACACGGCAGCCGATTCCGTTCATCCAGCGAAGGCCATGCGTGGTCCGGGGACCCCGCGAATCGACCCGTCATGGGGATACGGATCGAATGTCGGACGGGAACATGATCAGGAACAGAATGTCCATGTTGCGTCGCCGATGTCGGCAATAAAGACATATATATACCTATTTATCGATTTTTCTTGACGGTTGGTTGCGGATGGCATAGAGTCGTTTTGCCCCCTCACGGTGATTGCCATGGCTCCAGCCGGGTACGACATGACCGGGG
>Ga0116170_10001999_pt1 | contig 20154 bp, 12 predicted proteins | sample AD_JPNHW1_MetaG_FD_89797 | JGI IMG/M metagenome (GOLD analysis project Ga0116170, IMG submission 89797) | Active sludge microbial communities of municipal wastewater-treating anaerobic digesters from Japan - AD_JPNHW1_MetaG | ecosystem: Engineered > Bioreactor > Anaerobic > Digestate | place...
AATAGACACGTCATGCTTCCGGTTTTCCTGGTTTTGGTACTGGGAGTTTTCTCATCTTTAGGCGCTACAGTCAGCGTTTCTGTGCCCGCTGATTATCCGACTCTGACTGAAGCGGTTAGCTGGCTCAATAGCCAAACTGTCAGCGATAATATCGTCATCAATGTCAGTGCCGGGCACACTGAATCGATAAGTGCCCCGATCACCCTGACGGCAACAGGTTCCGCTGCGTATTCGATCACTATCCAAAAGAACGGAGTAGGCGCCAATCCTTTGATCACCAGAACCGATACGGGAACCATCTCAACAACTACCGTGGCGGGATCAGGCGACGCGATCATTCGCATGGACGGATGTGATTACGTCACCTGGGACGGGATCGACGTTCGGGCAAATGAATCTACAATTGAATATGGCTATCTTACCTTCAAACCAAGCGGGACTGATGGCTGCCAGCACATAAGCGTCCTGAACTGCGTAGTGACGATGAATAAAGGCACCAGCAACGCTGTTATCGGCATTTATCTCAGTAATGGTCCTGTCACTACCAGCTCCGCTACTGGCGTCACAGTCACTGCGGAGAGCGGAAGAAGTAAATTCATCAGGATCAGTGGAGTCACTGTGCAGAACGTAGTTCATGGGATATATAGCCGTGGTTCATCCGCTGTGGGGTTTTCGGATAGCGATATTACCATAGGTGAGGAAGGAGCTCCGAATCTGATCCAGAACTATGGTGGCGGCAGATCAGTGCTCTCCAACGGCATATACTGCACCTACGTTGCCAATCCTTCCGTGTCTTACAATACCATCGATAACGCCGGAGGGGGAGGAACTGCGCACACTAACACGCTCTATGGGATTTATTTAAGTACCGGTATCAGCGGAGTTCATCACATCGATCACAACAGCATTACTCTGGCTGTTTCGGCAACGAACGCGTTTGTTTACTATATATATTGCGGGAGTTTGTGCACCAGCGAAAGCTATGTCGGCAACAGCTTTGCGGCAGGGACAATGGCTTTTACGGGGAATACGTACTTCATTAGTGCCAGCTCGTCAACTCCGGATAAAACAGTGAGCGATAACCGGATAATTGGCGCGATCAACCGCACCTCTGGTACAGGTTCTATCTACTGCTACTACAACTACGGGACTGCGAGCAGTGGTTTGGAGACTATCACCAATAATATCTTCTCAAATGTTTCGATCTCAGGTTCATCAGCGTTCTATGGTATCTATACGAGTGCTGGTACCGGCAGAGATCAGCTATGTGCCAATAATACTATTTCGAACATAAGCAGCGGCAGCGGATCATGTTTTTGCATCTCTCTGCTGAGTACGGACGCGCAGATAAATGATAATGCCATTCATGATATTACCGCCGGAGGAGATATCTATGGTATCAGATATGGCGGGGAATCGAACGTCTATCGCAACCGGATCTACAATTTTACAACCGGTACGTCGATATGCGGCATTTTCCAATCGGGCGGAGTTGTAAACAATTACGGGAATACTATCTATGATCTTACAAGTACAGGGACTGACCAGGTCACTTATGGTTTGTATATTGGTAACAGTACTGCATGCAATATCTACAACAATATGATCTACGGATTGCGTGCTCCGGGATATAATACAGTATCTACTCCAGTCATCAGGGGTATCCAGATCGCCGGAGGGGACGGCATTAATATCCATTACAATACCATATATCTGGATCATCAGGGCGTTAGTCCATACTTCGCGGCGACCGGTATCTGCCTCGGGGGTGGAACAGCCAATAATATCCGTAATAATATCGTTGTGAATAAATGTATCCCCGGTTCCACAGGGTATTCGACTGCTCTGAGCTCCAACGCTTTCTCTTTTCCCTACTATATCGGTCCCAATTCCGGCAGTAACATATATTTCGCGGATAGGATGCTCGATTTGAATGGCAGTTCGATCAGTACTCTTGAGAGATATAAGACGCTGCTGGCGGATCGGGAGCAAAGTTCGTTCTGGGAAGATGTTCCTTTTATCAGTACCAGTGGTGAAATTGACTTGCATATCCAGACCGGGGTGCCTACCAATGTGGAGGGTAATGCCCTCGTTCTGGCGGGATTTGATGAGGACTATGATGGTCAGGATCGTAATGCCGGCAGACCAGATATCGGTGCGGATGAAGGACGCTTTATGGCAATAGGCGCGCTTGAAGAGATAGTTATCGATGATGATAATAGTTCTCTTCCCGATGGTGTGACAGTAAGCTCAGGCGGAGTGGCGCCTGCCGGTCTTCTCGAGGTGGATACGGGTATCCCGGCACAGGTCTTTACGGTCACGGCGACTGGAACGAGGAACGTCACGATAATGAAGCCTGTGGGTTGGGTTTCGGATTGGTATTGCTGGATAGCAGTGGGTAATCAGGTGTTTGAGGGAGCTAATCCAATTCCCTCGCAGACTACCGGCTATACTTTCGAGTATGTGGATTTCGACGCGAAAGGTACTGCCGTTGTGGTTATTAACGACAATCAAACCTTGCCTGTGGAACTGAGCAGCTTTACTGCTACGGTGTCTTCCGGTCTTTTCGTTACTCTCGCGTGGGTGGCGGAATCGGAAACAGATCACGCTGGGTATAATATCTATCGCGGTGAAAGCGCAGAACTGAACACAGCGCTGAGGATCAATGCGCAGCTTATAGACAATGGTGTTGTCAACGGAACGCAGATCAGCTATTTCTATTCGGATTTCGAGGCATATAACAATATGCAATACTATTATTGGCTGGAAAGCGCTTCACTTGGCGGTACGTCTCAATTTTACGGTCCTATCGCGGTGACGATCGGTGACCCTGAAGATGATCCGGAACTGCCGGGAATTCAGCTTAGCACCATGCTGATGGATGCCTACCCCAATCCCTTTAATCCGAGTACGACTCTGCGCTATTCCTTGAAAGAAGCAGGGAACGTGAGAATGGACGTGTTTAACCTGAGAGGGCAGATCATCCGCAGCTTCGAAAGTTCGCATGACTCACCCGGTTTCTACCATATCGACTGGGATGGAACCGATGCCCATGGACAGCTTGTATCCAGCGGTATCTATATGTACCGCATGACCAGCGGCAGATATACATCAACTAAGAAGATGATACTTGCCAAGTAAGTAAAGTCCAGAAGTATAAGCTATGGCAGACCCGGTATATCAGCCGGGTCTGTTTCTATATATTGCATATTGATCGGTGCATTCAAGACGAGGTAGAGACTATTTCGGTGAACAGACAGCAGATTTATGGCGTCAGAATCCCGAAATGGACGTTCATCAGCAACTGGTTTTTCTGAAGACTTTTATGCTAAGATTGTTCTTGACAAATAAAACTCAAGCTTGACAATCGGCATTCAGAAACAACCCGCTGGAGGAAAATATGAAAAAGGCATGGTTATCATTAGCCATATTGCTTTGTGTATTATACGTTTGGGGGACGACTTTTGCTGAGCAGACCATTCCGATTCCGGGAGTATACAAATCCTCAGAAGCATGGGGAGATTATGACGGAGATGGAGATCTGGATCTGCTCATCGCTGGTCAGGCTTCGACGACTGATACTACCAGAATTGCCAGGATCTACCGGAATAACGCCGGAACCTTCGTTGATTCGGGTACGACCATTGCCGGCTATTCCTCCGCGGCTGTTGCCTGGGGGGATTATGACAATGACGGCGATCTGGATTTTGCTATATCCGGTCTTTCGGGAGGAATTCCTCTTACGAAGATCTACAACAACTCGGCAGGAGAGTTCTCCCCGCACACATCATCAACGCTGGTCGGTCTGGAAGCAGGAGCTATGGCTTGGGGAGACTATGACAGCGATGGTGATCTCGACCTTCTTGTGACCGGTAAAGACGGAACCGGAACGCCACGTACGATCATCTATATCAACACCTTAGGGACGTTCACTACGTCTCTGACGATCGCTACAGGCGTCTGGAGTTCCAGCGTTGCCTGGGGTGACTATGATAATGACGGTGATCTTGATTTCGTTATCTCAGGTGCAACTGCAAGCACGGAAGTGACGGAGATCTGGAAGAATACGGCAGGTGTCTTCGCCAAACTTACCACCGGCACGACGGCGATAATCGGGGTCTCTCTATCCACAGTTGCCTGGGCTGATTATGATAATGATGGTGATCTGGATCTCTTTATGGCAGGGAAACGAACCGTCACCTATTATACGAAACTCTACCGCAATGACAGCGGGACATTCGTCGATACCGCGGTCGATCTTCCGGGAGTGCAGAATGCTTCCCTCGATCTGGGTGATTATGACAACGACGGAGATGCTGATCTCCTGCTTACGGGTGAGTATTCCGATGGTACAACGACTGAGAACTACTCCCGTATCTATAGGAACAATTCCTTTATCTATTTCTACGATGAGACCTTTAGCCTTCCCGGCGTGAGAATGTCTTGCGTCACCTGGGGAGACTACGACGCGGACCGTGATCTGGATTTTGCCCTGACCGGTCTGGATAATACCGGGACACCCATTACCAAGATCTACAAGAACAACGGTTCGGCAGCCAATCTTGCTCCCACAGCTCCCACTGGTTTGGCTGTTCAGCAGATTGGGGAGTATATCAAGTTCTCCTGGCTGCCAGGCTCTGATACGATCACCCCGACCAATGCTCTCAGCTATAATCTGAGGATCGGTACCAGTTCAGGCGGTGTTCAGATCCTGCCACCCAATGCATCTTCCACAGGCTATAGACGTAAGGCGGGGCTTGGGATAGCTTCAAGCAATTGCTATTGGATGATCAAAGCTGCGGCATTGCCTTTCGGCGATTTCTATTGGAGTGTGCAAGCCGTTGATGGTGCAGGTATCGGCTCTCCCTGGGCGACACAGGCGTCTTTCAACGGTGGCAAGGTGCTTTCTCCTAACGGAGGAGAGTCCTGGGTTGCCGGTTCTACAAAGATCATCTATTGGTACTCCATGTCCAATGTGACCAACGTCAATATCTATTTCTCGAGTAATAATGGCTCGACCTGGACAAAGCTGAACGTTACGACCGTGCTAAGTAATTTGGGTAGATTCTCATTTACGGTGCCATCCGTAAGCTCATCGCAATGCCTGATGAAAGTGGAAGACAATGCTAATCCCGCGCTCTATGATGTCAGCGATGCCAATTTCACGGTAGGTACCGGCAGTTATCCCTATATTGCAGTGATCTATCCCAGTGACGCAAATATCAAGCTTCAGGTCGGTCAGCAATACTATATCACCTGGACGTCTAGCGGAGTCAGCAACGTCAAGATCGAGTTAAGCCTGGATGAAGGTTTGAGCTGGTCAACAGTTGTCGCTTCTGTTGCCGCAAGTGCTAACAGCTATCTGACGACTATTCCTGATACTCCTGCCGCTGCCTGTTACTATAGGATCAGCAGTACGACAAATCCTGCCATATATGATTGGAGTGACAATCCCTTCGCGATCGTGAAACTGAGCCTTCTGTTTCCCAATGCGGGAGACCATGTTCTGGCTCCTCCACCCTCGTCAAACAAGCTGAATGTGACTTGGACGAGCAGTGGGATCGCCAACCTTAAGGTCGAATTCAGTAAAGACGGAGGCAATACCTGGAGAGTTCTGATCGCTTCCACGACGGCTGCTACAGGTTCTTATGCCGGAACAATCGCGGTGGACGACATCAGTCCCAACTGCCTCGTCAGGCTGACGGACGTTCTTGATGCCAGTGTCACATCACAGTCTTCGGGTACGTTCACGATAGCCGATCTCGATGTAGTCTATCCTTCGGCGACGAACATCAAACTTCAGACAGGAAGAGCTTATCAGGTCAAGTGGACAAGCGTCGGGGTCAGCACACCCCTGAAGATCCAGTACGCGACGAACTACACATCAACAACAGCGGATTGGATCACCATTGCGACGGATATCGCGCCTACGGACACGATGTATGTCTGGACCGTTCCTGCCATGCAGGGTTCCATAACCTGTAGAATCAGGATCTCAGCCAGAGATCAGGACAGTTTTGCCGATATCAGCGACAATAACTTTACGATCTCATCTTTGCAATTGCTCACTCCAAACGGAGGTGAGAACTGGTATTATCCGCCCACAAGATCGATCACCTGGCAGTCATCAACGGTCACGACGGTCAAGCTCGAGCTGAGCCTGGATGGAGGAACGACCTGGCCTGTAACGATCGCCACGGGGCTAACTGCTTCGTCCGGAACCTACTCCTGGTCAGCCAGTGAATACAACAGCCCCAATGCCAGGGTCAGGGTCTCCGATACTGCCGCTCCAACTACCGTTTATGACGAGAGTGACAATGTCTTTACCCTTTACCAGCACCTGCAGCTTCTGCGTCCTAACGGTGGTGAGACCCTTATCACGGGTACTACCTACAACATACGCTGGCGCGCTGAGCCGGATATATCATCGGTTAAGCTGGACTATAGCACGAACGGCGGAACATCCTGGAGTACTATCACTTCAACGGCACTGACAGCCTCTCTCGGAACCTATTCGTGGTTAGTTCCGGGAACCGTCGGTTCCACCTATAAGGTCAGAGTCAGGCGTGATCCTGCCACTACGCCTAATACAATAGATATTTCTGACGCGAATTTCTCTGTTTCTAGTTCCATCCCTCCTGTTGCCTTCAGCGGTACTCCGGTTTCAGGAAACGTTCCACTTAGTGTCCAGTTCACGGATTCGACTCCCTGGCTGTCTGAACCGACAACCGGCTGGAGCTGGACTTTCGGAGATGGTGCCACATCGACTCTGAAGAATCCTTTGCATGTTTATACCGTGGTAGGGACCTATTCAGTCAGCCTGACAGTCACCAACACCATGGACGCGCCTCGTTCTCTGACCAAAACGAATTACATACAGGTGAATCCAAATTATGCTCAGATAGATCTGCAAACCGCAAGTCCCATGAGATTCTACGCGAATGTGGGGCAGACGACTGCCTGGGCAGATGTGATCATCAAGAACACCGGTACTTCGAACCTGATCGTGAATAGCCTGAATTGCACCGGCAGCGGATTCAGCTACCAGTATGCCAATCTGAACGTAGGCATTCTCCCCGGCGCAACGGACGTGATAAAGGTGAGATTCAGTCCCTTGGACGAGCTTCCTGTCAACGGTATACTCACTATCAACAGCAATGCCAATAATATGCCTGTGTTGCAAGTCGGTTTAGTGGGTAACGATGTTCCGGCTGTGGTGCAGAATCTTGTCGTCACGATCGTGGATCAAAGCGCAGTCCTGACTTGGTCACCGGTTAGCGTTTCCGTCGGAGGAGTGACTCTGACGCCTGATCTGTATGTGATCGAGTATAATGAAACACCCTATGAGAACGTCGATAACTACTATTATTATCTTTGGGCAACCCCGACCACGACCTTCACGCATTATCTGGTTGCCAGTTTCGCGGATAACATGTTCTACCGTGTGCGTGCAGTCATGAATCTCAGTCCCGCGCAGAGAACCTGGCTGGAATCCTTACGTGAGAGACCGGAAAAGCTGACCTGGGATCAGATCAGTCGCCGGTTAGAGACTTTAAGGAACTAAACAACATCATTTCAATACTATGGGAGTGCGGACTGTCCGCGCTCCCTTTTTTGTTTAAACTGTCCATTTTCGGAGACATCCTTGGAACCCAATACCATATCGTGACGTGACCATTTCCTCCCCAAAACCTTCTGTATAAAACGATCCGGAACAGCTTACGCAAGAATAATAGATTTGACATTCGGGCTGGATCAGATTATTTTGAACTGGTGTTGTTTGAAGTTCATGCTAAGTGTGATTTTGTACTTATACCTTTACAGGTGTGTGTGTTGCAAGGTTACCCGCAATTCTACTTCAAACTTGTTTTTTAGCGATCAGGATCACAGTGATAGGGTAGAAGTTCTACTTATTGCTGGTTCTGATTAAATGTGTTGATTCTAGTCAACAAAACAAAGACAAAGGAGTACTCTCATGAAGAGCAAATTGTTAGTCACTATGGTTTTAGCTCTTGCTTGTTTCTTTCTTTTCGCGGTAGATCAGGTCATGACACCTGATTCTCCCAATTACGATTCCTATAAACAGAATCAAACCTACACGCCGGAAGTGATGACATCTCCGACTCATCCCACAATGGCATTCAACATCGGTGACAGCCCAAAGACCGATCCGGATCTACTTGTCCCTTGGGATGCCACGTTTATTCAGGCGATGGCTCCCAACGATGATGGCTATACCGATAATATCGTTTTCCCCTTCACGTTCACTCTTTATGGAGCGAATTACACATCCTGCTGGATCAACAACAACGGGAATATCTCCTTTGACGGCGGATATTCATCCTACACTCCCTGGGGATTCCCGATCGACGGTTCTCCGATGGTTGCCGCATTCTTCGCGGATGTAGATACCCGCGCAGCAGGCACGGTTTGGTACAAGATCGAGTCCAACCGGATGATCGTGATCTGGGACCACGTCGGCTATTATCAGCAAGCGTCTGATAAGCTCAACACCTTTGAATTGATCATAACCGATGGAACTGATCCCGCGATCGGTCTCGGTAACACGGTTGCCTTCAGTTATGGAGACATGCAGTGGACGACCGGAAGCGCTTCCGGCGGATCAGGAGGATTCGGCGGTACCGCAGCAACCGTCGGCATCAATAAGGGTTCAGGCTCCTTGTATGCACAGGTTGGCAGATTCGATCATGCCGGTTATGAATATGACGGTCCCTTTGACGTCAACGACGGTGTGGACTGGTTAGACGGTAAGCTATTCTATTTCAACACAGTGAATGCCGCTACCATGGTCATTACCCCCACGACGATCGTCAACGTTTCCGGTAGCGGTCTGCCCGGTGGCCTTGATCCTACCGACCCCACTCTGTACCCATATTTGGCGAGCTATCCCATTGCCGGTTTCCAGACAGTGACGATTCCGGTCGGCCCTGGAATCTGGTACGGCTGGGCATACTACGGCGGCGCCTGGCATCAAGCTGATGTCTTCCCCGTTTATGGTCCCGGAACCATGGTCTTCTCCAATGTGCCTTTTGGCGCGAAGTCAGACGTTCCCATCATATTGGATTCCGATCCTGTGATCGCTCCTATTCCGGAATCAAGCCTTCCTGCCGGTTATCCCGATCCTTGTCCGATCGAAGCAAATCCGCTCTTCCGTTCATTGACGGTCACCTGGAGTGGTACGCATGATGTATTCGTCGCTCGTATCCCTAACGAATGCCATGCCTTCGCTTACATTGGCGGAACCTGGACGGCTGCTTCCGCTCCCAATTGGACATGGACAAACGTCGATATGGACGCCAACAACCCGCTTTACGTTGTCACCTTCAGCCCCACCCTTCCCGTGGAATTGAGCAGCTTTACCGCGGTTGTCACGGCTCAGAACTTCGTGAAGTTAACCTGGGTCACTCAGTCTGAAACTGGATTGAGTGGTTACAATATCTACAGAAACAGCTCGAACAACTCCGCAAACGCGACCCATATTGGCTTCGTGACCTCCAACAACAGCTCAACGCAGCAGATCTATACCCTTACCGATAACGAGGTAGAGATCGACAATTCATATTACTACTGGCTGCAGAGTGTCGAATACAACGGTTCAAGCACACTTTATGGTCCTGTTTTAGTGAACGTTGAAGGCAGCGATGTCCCTGAGATCCCTGTTTCCACCGTCATGGGAAGCGCCTATCCTAATCCGTTCGTGACCGCTACCAACATCGATGTCAGCGTGAAAGCCGGTGAACAAGCTCAGGTTAGTATCTATAACCTCACTGGTCAGTTGATCAGGAGCTATACGCTTAGCGAAGGCAGCCACACCATCAACTGGGATGGTAAGGACAGCAAGAACAACCTCTGTGGCAGTGGTATCTACTTCTACAGACTTACCAGTCCAAGTGTCAACCAAACCAGAAAGATGATGATAGTCAAATAATTAAACCTGATCATAATCGAAAACCCGGGTTTCTGACCCGGGTTTTTTTATTGCTTCCGGAATACTTCCATGCTAATGATCTGACTGCTAATATCAGGGCATCCTCTCTCTATCATCTTACGTCATGACGTAAGATGATAGAGAGAGGATAGAGAGATGATGGTCATTTGATCAAAGGCAGAATGAGGGAGAAACGAGACAACAGACTAGTCTGAAGGGGACTTAGAAACAGATTGGGTGAATTGCCAGATCAGGATCAGGCGAAGACAAGCTGATAGGAGGCTATGGCAAAGGCTACTCCTACATTGAGAGAGTTCTTCCAGCCCATGACCGGCAGGGCAAGGCACATATCGCAGAGAGACAAGACGGTAGGGGAGATGCCCAGGCTCTCATTTCCCAGCACTAAAGCGAAAGGATGATCCGGCTTGAAGGTCATGACGGAAACAGCGGCTTCGGCTGTCTCCAGAGCGTAGATGCGATATCCTTTTTCTTTCAGTTCCAGGATGGCATCGACGGTTCTTTCCGTGTGACGCCAGGAGACCCGCTCACAGGTTCCCATTGCGGTCTTGGACATGTTTGGATGCTCGGGAGTCGGGGTCGTTCCGCAGAGGACCAACTCCCCCAATGCCAGGCATTCCGAGGTACGGAAGATGGAGCCAACGTTGAAGACTGAGCGTAGATTATCGAGAACGACTTTGATCCCGGCGGAGCGTTCGAGCCTGGCGGGATCGGTCTGACGCAGTCCGTCGCCCTTCAGTACGGGGATCTGGGTGTCTTTGAAGCTACGACCGGATCTGGTGAAGTAATCCGAGATCACGGCACCGGTCGTATATCGCTCAAAAGCTGCGGAGAGTGTGTACTCTATTCCCAGAAAGGGTTGTCTATCCTCCTGCGGGAGTAAGGCGATACAGCTCAGGATATTGGGGACGATCTCAGCTACGAAGCCGGGATCAGCGAGTCCCCGCTCCAGACTCTGCAGGAGCTTCTCCAGCGCTTTTATCCTTCCGGATGATGAGAGCGAGAGGAACTTCCGCTCGCTGAACTTGTTTATCTGCCTGATCTTATTCTCCCGGGTCTCACCTCATCCGCTGACCAATTCGTAGAGCAGATAACCATTCAGCATATAGAGGACTTTGTCAAACTCACGATCTCCGGGGATGATGATATCGGCATTCTTCTTGGTAGGCTCGATGAAGGCATCGTGAGATGGTTTTACGGTATCCAGGTATTTATCCAGTACGCCTTCGACGTCGTAGCCCCTATCCCTGATATCGCGTGACATTCTGCGAGTCAGACGGATGTCGGCGTCAGTATCGACAAATATCTTGAGATCGCTGATCGCAAGCAGCTCGGGATAATAGAGAGCGAAGATCCCTTCGAGGATGACAACGTCGGCAAAAGCGACGCAGAGGGTACCTTCGCTGCGTTGGTGGGTGATAAAGTTGTAATCCGGAACGTTAACAGCCTCACCATCGAGCATCAGTTTGATGTCATGGATGAGGTAATCGGTGTCGATGGAATCCGGATGATCAAAGTTGTAGAACTTTGCGGTGTCTGAATCCATCCCGCTCAGGTCTCGATAATAGTTGTCGTGGGAGACGATGACGGTTTTGAGGTCGTGGATCCGTTTGCCGATGGCTTTGGCAATGGTCGTCTTGCCGGAGCAAGTTCCGCCGCCGATCAGGATGAGCCTGGAGTTGTTCTTCATAAGTCCTTTTATAAGTTAGATTTCAGCTTCTGCCACCTGTCCCGGTGGTTGAAGAAGTTAAGTTTCAGTTCCGTGTATTTGTCGATCACAGGACCGATGGCTTTCAGGCGTGCCATGATGCTGTCTTTGCGGTAATGTTCGTTGTTGGAGACGGTTTGGGAGGCATAGATCCTGCTGAAGATGTCTTTTACCTTGCCGGAATCGTAACCCGCGCGGGCAGAATAGAGAAGACCGAGTGAATCAGCCTGGAGTTCATACTTGTCCAGTCTGCCGGCGATAAGGTCGTTGAACATATCAGCCATGTCCTGTTCAAGTTCCTTCTCCGTGGCAATGTTTTGGGACGAAGAGAATCCTTCGGTGTCTATATCCAGTTCGTCAAACACGGATTCAGCGGCGATCTGATTGACTTGCTGCCGGGCTTCCTTGATACCGTGGAATCGAGATACATGGGCGATCTCATGGGCGAGGATGAAAGCAAGATCCGCCTCGCTATCCATCAGGCGTAGCATTCCTCTGGTGATGAAAACGATCCCTCCCGGACAGGCATAGGCATTCGGGGCGTCAATATCCAGGATGAAAAACTTGAAGGTGATATCCGGAACATCGCTACAGTTGACGAGGTTACAACCGACTTGATTGATGTAGCGGAGCAGATTCGGCTCGTTATACAGACCCTGCTGCGCTATCACTGAAGCCAGGGACAAGCCAAAACCTTCCGCAGCTTCGGCGTAGTAATCGGGTTCGATCCGCTCGGGAAGAGCTATTCTCTTTGTGAAACAAGATGGTTTGACATCCAGATACGTGTTGTTCAGGAACTCCTCAAAGGCGACCGGATCGAGAGATTGATCCATTACGTAGAGGACAAATTCGTCACTGCCCTTGAATTGCTTGTTGAATTGCGCGGCAAAGCCCTTTACTCCGGCGGAAATGCTGTGTTGATTCACGGTTGTTCCCGGCTTAGCTTGCATACCGGCAAAGATGTCCTTCCTGGGAGGTTGAGCTTTGGTTGCCGAGACCGAGACGAAGCCGTTCTGGGCTTCATAGAGGACGTTGTACCAGGAATCGGTCTGGCTGAGAAGCTGCAAGCGAGTGTTGAGCGCAAGCTCTTTCAGTACTGTGTAATACGAGCCGGGGCCTTTCCTCATGACAGAACGGTCCCGCTTGATCACAACATCCGTGGCGCAGAGCGAGATCACTGTCATCGAAAGGACCAGGAATACTGCTATCTTTCTCATGATACTCCTCCTTCAGGGGGTTTGTTTGGGAACCTTGAGCAATAGACTGTAGAAGAACTCAAGGTCAATGGGTTTGGAGATATAATCATCCATGCCGGCTGCGATGAAACGCTCTCTGTCGCCAGCCATGACTGCTGCGGTAAAGGCGTAGATGATCGTGTGCCGGTTCATTTCCATGCCTATCTTACGTATTTGGATCGTAGCGGTGACGCCATCCATGATCGGCATCTGGATGTCCATCAGGATGCAATCAAAGTCTTCATTACGGTAGATCTCCACCGCTTCGGCACCATGGTTTGCGATGGTCACCTCAAGATTCCAGGCTTCTAACTGGCGTTGCGTCACAGTTTGATTCACCAGATCATCCTCGACCAGCAGAACTTTCAGACGTGGCAGAAGGTTCTTCACGAACTGCTGATCCTCGTTTAGAGGCTTTGATTCGGGCGCGGGATTCGCATTCTGAGCGAAAGGAAGGATAAAGAAGAAGCCACTGCCCTGACCAGGCTCGCTCTCGACCCAGATAAACCCTCCCATAAGCTCTACCAAACGTTTGACTATAGAGAGTCCAAGCCCGGTTCCTCCATACTTTCGGGTGATCCTGTTATCCAACTGCGAGAAGTTATCGAAGATGTCCTTTTGCTTGTGTGGATCGATACCGATGCCTGTGTCCCGAACGCTGAACAGGATGCGTATATCCTGATCTGTACGGTTATAGACTTCAGCGCTGACTTCAATATAGCCTTCATCGGTAAACTTCATGGCGTTCTGCATGAGGTTGATAAAGATCTGCCTCAGCCGCAACATGTCCCCATGCAGCACTCCGGGGATATTCTCGTGGATCCTGGTTCGGACATCCAGCCCCGGTTTCTCCCGTTGATAAGCAAAACCTTTCACGATGTCCTCAATGAGGAACAACGGATTGAAATCGTTGAGTATAAGCTCCATTTTACCGCTTTCTATCTTGGAGACGTCCAGAACATCATTGATGATCTTGAGCAAGCTCTGTCCCGAATTGTAGATAATGTCGTAGTACTCACGTTGTTCAGGAGTGTATTCCATCTGCAACAGAACTTGAATGAAGCCGAGGATTCCATTCAATGGAGTGCGGATCTCATGGCTCATGTTTGCCAGGAAGTGTCCCTTGGCGACATTTGCCGATTCTGCCTTTTCCTTGGCTTCGAGTAGTTCCGCTTCGAGGTTCTTCTGTGAAGTGATATCCATAATGAAACCAAAGACTACCGGATGTCCGTCGATGATCTTCATATCCACGATGTAATCCATTGCCCAGCGCACTTCTCCGCTTTTGGTGACGATACGATACTGCTTGACATCCGAAGTGATGTTATCACGGATCTGTTCCTGATAGCGAGCCGCGATCCAGGGGCGGTCTTCTGAGAAGATGAAGTTTGAGAAACCCAAGTCCTGAGAAAGTGCGTCTTCCTGACAATAACCCCAGATACTCAGACCTTCGGACACGTATATCGTGCGGGGTGGATCAAGCTGGTACTTGTAGGCAACGAGCGGACCCTTCCTTAGGATCACCAGGTCCTCTTCCAGATCCTGTAGCTTGAGCTTTTCACTTTTAAGATGATTCTCCAGCTTCTTAGCTCTTCGTTTGGCGCGATAAAGCTTTCTGGTTATCCAGAAAAGCAGAGCAAGCATGACCAGCGTGAACAGGATGTGGATGATCACTACTTTTCTGCTGTTTATCCTTTCCCGAATGAAGCCCGGATCATAGGAGCCAAACCACTTCTTCTGTAAAGCTTTCTGTCGTCCATCACGCTGGATCTCTGCCAGAGCTGTGTTTACCCGCTCGATCAGTTCCGGATCCTTTGAAGCAAAACAATAGTACTTGGGAAGTATCTCACCCGGGAGAGAACGCAAGTTCTTTAGTTTAGAACTTTTAATCAGATAGCTGCCGTGCATGTAATTGATCAGAGCAGCGTCCGCTGTCCCGGTCGAGAGGAGAAGTAAAGCGTTTTCCTGGCTGGGAACTTCGATCAGCTTACCGGAGAACTTATCTCTGTCAAAGAAGTCGGATGACACGTCTCCCTGCTGGATAATGATGCTGGCGTGATGAAGATCAGCCATGCTTTTGATCTTGCTGTTGTCACGGACGAAGAGAGCACGCCAGGTGCGGTAATGCGGCTCCGAAAAGCTGATCGTTCGGGCACGGGTCATTGTGAATGCCATTCCCTGGATCAGATCGATCTCGCCCGATTCAAGCTCCTCCATGACCCTCGACCATTTCTCCAGCCGAAACTCGACGTTGACGCCAAGCTCCTTGCCAAGTTCCCGGCTGAGATCGATGTTATAGCCTCTGGGCTGACCATCCTGCCCCAGATATTCATAAGGAGGATACTCGGAATCTCCACCAATGATCAGCGTTTCAGCCCATAAGCCGGAAGCAGTGCTCAACCCGATGAGCACTGCCAATAAACATAAAAAACAAAGTCTAATTCTCATCGATCCCCTTCAGCGGTCAGTATAAAGAACGGAACATTCAAGCCAAAGACCGGCTGGTCTCAAAGATCACCGATCCGTCGCAGATACCTCTGCATATCAAACTTTCTCAATAGCCCCGCGGAATTCATATAGCGGACATTGCCGAAAACCTGCCTGGATTGCCAGGGACGATCATGCTTACCAAAGCACCAGGCAATACCCGCGAAGGCGTTGGCATCCCTTCCATCCAGCTCATATTTGTTATTCAGAAACACCAGCCGGTAGAATGCCTCTTCAGGATCAGGAGTCCATTCAATGACTTTCTTACCCCAGTACATCCTCATATAATTGTGCATTTTTCCGCAACTTAGCATCTCTTTCTGCGCAGCATTCCAATATGGGTCATGCGTGTCTGAATTCTCCAATCTGTCAAGAGAATATTCCCAGTGCCGCGGATCGGACTGATGCGCTTCGAGGCTCAGCCTTGCCCAGGCAGGAATAGCCTCATAAGTATCGTATAGTGGATTGTAATTACAGAAGTTCCAGCTCAGTTCACGGCGCACGATCAGCTCTTCCATGAAAGCCGCGACATCCGCATAAATCCCTGATAATTCAGCTTTATGAAGGATCAACTCCGGCAATCTCAGCGGATCAATGTTCACGTCTCTGAAAACGGACATGCAGATCTCCAGGGGAGAGATCTGACCGAAATGGAGATAGGGGCTAATCTCGCTCTGGCAAGGTACCCCAGGATCTCCATGCTGACTCGCGTACAGCGGAAGCCGTTCGCTGATAAACTCTTTTAGCCGGGAGAGAGCACAGGTGTGACCACCCGCAAAATTTCTAACCGGGGATACTGTGGCGTCGATCGGCGACGATGATCCTATCCATGCTTCCAGTGCCCGGCAGGTTTCCAGCTCATTACCGAAGCGATAATCAGTTCCCAGAAACACCTTTTTGATCAAGGCAAATGCTCCTGTTTGATGAGGGAACGAAGGAACTCCAGGGTCGATCAGCCAGTCTGACATCTGTTTGGAAAGCTTGGAACGCAGAGTCGCGGCGGAATATTCTTCTTTGATCGAAGCGCGACGCACAGGAACAATTGTTTCAGTATCCAGCTCCGTGTAGGGCACTCCCCTCAGCTCCAAAGCTTCGTAGAGTCTGCGTCGCAGTTCTTTCTGCCAGTTCAGGCAACCGCTGTCACAGACGAGACGCGCGCAGTTTCCTGATACTAGGGGGAGAATCTCATCAGCTTTACCATTGAGGAGAACCAGAGGGACTTTGATCTTTTCGAGGTTTCGGGCTACCTCCAGCAGACCTTCGAACATAAAACGGAAATGTCGCAAGTTAGTTTCCGGCAAAGTTGCGTCCACACAGAAAGCAACCAGTAAAGGCAGTCTGAACCTGGCTGATTCGGATGCTGCGTACTCCAGAGCCGGATTGAAGTCAATTCTCTGCGCCGCTTGCATCCAATAGAGGACGAACTCTCCTTTCCCGACCGGAGGATCGAAGGTGGTTATGATCCGCTCATGCGATAGATTCAAGGGACACGCGACTCCTTTCGTAACATTCTGACAAGTTAATAAAGAGAGAAGCCCGCTGATTCCGTCAAGTTTTATCCTTTCCGAGGCATGATCACTATTACTTCCTGACCTGTGTGGTGCGCGCTTAACTGCAATCCCGGCAATACGCTATGAGCGTAGCGTTTGGTCGAATCTATCCTTGCCCAGCCTCCTACTATCTCACCGAACGGTTTCGCGATCACTATTGAAAACCCCCGCAACGCTTCCTGAATTCCATACGGATATCGTACAGGAGGCATACGGTCAGCGTACTGTTACGATAGGGTCATGGTTGCCTCTGATTAAAGGAACTCAAAGATCATATAAGCAACGACAAACAAGAAATGATACAGGGTTCTCCAGGTCACCGGGTATCAAGAACGAGCCTGATTTTCACCGGATCCTGCTCCATGAAAGTGAAAATCCTGACAAAAAACTTGACAAAACGGCGTAAGTTTATTATGCGTATAGCATCAGAAATATAAACAGGATATCGTTACAAGGGAGTTCGTTTGCTATTACAAAAGTATTTTGAAACCCGGCTAGAGATGATCGAGACAGCCTTGAAAGGCTATCTGACTTTTCCTGATCCTCACGCGAAGGAGCTGAAGGCTGCCATGAATCAGGCGGTGTTTTCCGGTGGGAAACGCTGGCGTCCGCTTTTGCTCGTCTCGATCTACGAGATGCTGATCGGCATGAAAAAATCAAAGATGCTGGATAGCGTAATCTCCGCTGCTTGTGCCGTGGAGATCATGCACAACGCGGCATTGATCCATGATGATATGCCGGCAGTCATGAATAAAAAGGAACGGCGCAATGCCCCGGCTTTGCATATGGCTTATGACAATACGATAGCCATCCTTGCCGGCGACGCTCTCTATACTCATGCCTTTGGCGTGCTTGCCGATATCAAGGATCCCCGCAAAGCTGTCCAGGCGGTGAGGATCCTCTCGAACTACAGCATGTCCTATGGCTTGATCGGAGGTCAGGCGGTGGCGTTGATCAATAAACGCAAAGTCATGAAGATCAACACCCTGCGCTACATCGATTCCAAAAAGACAGGCGCGCTTCTGCAAGCTGCTTCAGATATTGCCTGCGTCATGGCTGACGCGGATGAGAACACACGGCAGATCATGGGTAGTTACGCGCTCAATCTTGCTCTGGCACAGCAAATGATCGATGACATCGCCGCTGACTATGGCAGGGGTAGTGAAGGTCTGGATGGAGAAGATGAATTCGTGCCGGTCTCCAGAGCCAGCTATACGGGGCTTTTGGGTTTTGATAAAGCCCGTAAAACAGTCGAGAAGATGCTCGAAGAATCCGAGAGGATGATCAAGCCCTTCCCGCATAACGATGTTTTGGTCGAGTTTATTCAAATGATTCAGGAGAAGATGCCATAACGAACCGATGATTGATATACATTGTCACATATTACCAAACATAGACGACGGCTCGAGAGACGAGGAACATTCACTTCAACAGCTTAGGAGCATGGTCGAAGGTGGGATCAGTCGAGTCTATCTCACATCACATTATTTCCGCGGACACTATCAGTATACCCGGGCTGAATATGATGCGAAGTTTGACCGCCTAAGGGGACTGGTCAAGGCAGAATTGCCTGAACTAGAGTTATTACCTGGGTTTGAAGTCTATATCCAGCCCGGGATTCTTGAAGATATCGAGGAACATAACCTCTGCCTAGGCGATTCACGATACGTGCTGATCGAATCCGAACTGAACGGCCTCCCCACAGATTTCTACTTCAATATCTATCCCATCCTGCGAAAAGGATTCCGCCCTATTCTTGCACATGCAGAACGCTATGTCAGCATCATGAAAGATCCGGCTGAGGCACAAAAGTATCTGGAACAGAATATCTATATTCAGGTCAACGCGGGAAGCCTGATGGGGCTTTATGGTGAAAAGGTCAAAGAGACCGCGATCAAACTCGTCGAAGAAGGCTGGGTTCATTTTATCGCTTCGGATGATCATGTGCGAAGCGATTATAAGGCATATTTCTCGGCGCGGGAATGGATCACGGAACACATCGATGCCACTACGGCAGAGCTTTTGACCCATGACTATCCCGGGATGATCCAGGATGGCATACACGTTCCCTACAAATACGTTAAGGTCATCAAACCGAGACACAGGCATCATAAACGCAGTCTTTGGGAAAAGATGTTCGGAGTCTCCTGATGAAGAAGATACTGATCACGGGAATAACAGGTCTGATCGGCAAAGCAGTTCTTAGAAAGCTTCTCCTGACTCCTGAAGCTTATCAGATCACGGCTCTGGTGAGACCATTGACGGCATTGGAAAGATTTCAGGAGTTCAATTCTCAGATCGAGATCGTTCCTATCGACCTGACGGAAGTACTTGAGCTGCGCAAGTTTCTGGATTCCAGGCAGTTTGATACAGTTATCCATATCGGAGCTTTGCGGGGCGGACGGAAATTCCCCAAGCAGGTTTACTACACAGCCAACGTGATGGCGACGGAACAGATCGCAGAGTACTGCGCGGCGAGCGGGGCAGATCTGCTCTTTTGTTCATCAGTCGGAGTGTTTGGTGCGATCCCGGAAGAACTTCCCGCCAACAATCATACGGACATTAACCCAGATAATTACTATCACTATACAAAAATACAATCCGAGAAACTGATCAACAGAATGGCACTCAAAGGACTCAAAGCTGCCATCCTGCGTCCCTCCATCACCTATGGTACTGGGGATTTTGGCTTTCCATTTCAACTCGTCAAGATGGTGGATAAGAAGATCTTCCCGATGATCAATAAGCGGATCTGGATACATCTGTGCAGTATAGAGACCATTTCAGACGCCTTTATCTGGTTGGTGGAACATGAATATCCGAATGCTCTGGCGCTCAATATCGCTGATCGTGAACCCGTCCAGCTCAAAGATCTGGTCAATTTTATCAGCCGGCAATTGTGCAACAAGAACTATCCTGAATGGATAAGCCTGGATAGGCACTTGTTCTCCTTGGGCGAGATGGTCGCAAAGAAGCTTCGTAATGAGCTCTGGACAAGCCGCTTTCAACTGATCTCCAGAAGCTGGATCTATGACGTTAGGGAAGCGTATGGTCTCATGGAACTGAAAGAGCGGTTCACCATACCGGACATCAGGATCACTATCAAAGACTACCAACGTAAGTAGAAAGATGGCTATCCCGATCATCCACGACTGGAAGAAGTATTTCACTTACCCCGATGAAGGGCTTGGTTCGTCCTACGAACGC
>Ga0116170_10002001_pt1 | contig 20151 bp, 17 predicted proteins | sample AD_JPNHW1_MetaG_FD_89797 | JGI IMG/M metagenome (GOLD analysis project Ga0116170, IMG submission 89797) | Active sludge microbial communities of municipal wastewater-treating anaerobic digesters from Japan - AD_JPNHW1_MetaG | ecosystem: Engineered > Bioreactor > Anaerobic > Digestate | place...
AGCTCCCTGGTGGCAAATCGTGTCAGCTTCCTGAACAATAATTCTCAGGGCGATGGCGGAGCGCTGTGTGTCATCGCGGGTTCGCAAGCCACGCTCAACAGTAGCCTTTTCTCCCGTAATACCGCCATAGGTCAGGGTGGGGCTATCTATAGCCAGGGCTCCCTCAGCCTGATTTGGACCGACGTTTCCAGGAACTCGGCCGGCACCAACGGCGGTGGAATTGCGTACGACGCGCCTTTCGCCGGACCTTTCCTGGACGTGTTCCGTAGTCTTATCTCTGAAAATGCTGCCACCGGCCCAAGTTCCAAGGGCGGAGGACTATATATCCTTGGAAATGGCGAAGTAAACACTTCCAGTGTCGTTCTCAATACTGCCGTGGACGGCGCGGGTATCTACGCGCTTAACAGTACCCCGAACCTTCAATCGGCAACCATTGCCTACAATCGCGGCTCGGTTTCAGGTGGCTTGTTCGCTGCCGGAGCGGGTGGTTTCTCGGCTGGCGGTTCCATCATCGCCCTGAATCAGCCAGCTAATTGTGTGCCAGGTCAGACCGTTACTTCGTTTGGCTACAACCTCGAGAATTCCAACACCTGCGGCTTGAATGGAACCGGCGACATCAAGAATGTCAACCCACAACTGGACTCGTTGCGTTTCAATGGTGGTGCGTCACGGACGGTATTTCTGAAAACCGGCAGCCCCGCCTTGGACGCTGGCAATCCCGCGGGTTGCGGGCAATTTGACCAGCGTGGATTCTATGGCACTCCGGGTGAGATTATCCTTCGCGCGGCAGATGGAAACGGCGACAGCGTCGCGCGTTGTGATATCGGTGCCCTGGAACGTTTGCCCGGTGACACGCAAATCAATGACATTTTTCTGCCTTTGATTAAGCGCTAACATTAAAACAACCGGCAGTTTACCAAAACCGCCGGTTCTTTCTACCTTTCCTTAAGCCAGCGCCTCGTTAGGCCATGCCTTGGCATAAGCCGCCAAAATACGTTCGCAAAGCGCGTTAAACTGCCCGTCCACCACCTGGCGGTCTGGGTCGGCGTGGTACCAGTCGAGCGATTCCTGGATGCCCACGCTGAAGGGCTTGGTGCAGGCGAACCCTGGCACAGCCTTTTTAATCTTGCTGTTGTCCAGCACAAAGCTGTGTGTTTTGTCCCCCAACAGACTGTCTCCCCAATCCGCGTCATAGGCCGCGATGAGGTCGGAGGGGACGTGCACAATCCTGGCGTCCACACCAAGCGCCTTGGCAATGACCTGGTGGATTTGGTCCCAAGTGAGCCATTCATCCGAGGTGATGTGGTAGACCTCGCCGATGGCGTGCGAATTCCCCAAAAGCCCCACAAACCCCTTGGCGAAATCTGAGCTGTGCGTCAGGGTCCATAACGAGCTCCCATCCCCATGCACGATAACGGGAAGCCCGCGCAGCATCCTGTCCACCACCGTCCATCCACCGTGCACTGGGATATAAACCTGGTCGTAGGTGTGGGATGGCCGCACAATCGTGAAGGGGAATTTTTCCTCGCGATAGGCTCTGGCCAGCCGCTCTTCGCAGGCGATCTTATTGCGCGAATACTCCCAGGCCGGGTTGTCCAGCAGGGTGGATTCGGTCACTGGCAGGGTGGAGGGTGGTGTCTGGTAGGCGGACGCGGAACTGATGAAGAGGTACTGTCCCGTTTTACCCCTGAAGAGTGCCAGGTCGGTCTCAATGTGCTCAGGCGTGAAAGCGATAAAATCAGCCACCGCGTCAAACTTAAGCGTACCCAGCGCCTCAGCAACGCTGTTTGGGTCACGGATATCCGCTTTGAGCAACCTCACCCCTTCGGGGATTGGCCGGAGCTCTGACTTTCCCCGGTTCAACAGGTACAGGTCAATCCCCTTTTCTTTGGCCAGCAGCGTGCTGCTGTAACTTATAGTTCCAGTGCCGCCGATAAACAAAACCTTCATGCCTTCCTCCTTTTTCTTAATCCAAAACCTCGCCGGGAATTCGTTGATCCCAACTAACTCCCAGGGTTACTTTCAACTTTTCCCGCCGCCATTCGATTACGCGACCTGGCCGCGTAGGCCAGCATGGCGATGAGCGCCAGGTACAACGCCGCCACGATTAAGAACGCGCGTGTAATCCCCAGCCCGTCCGCCAGCGCTCCCAGCACGAATGGCAACACCAAAATGGCCGTACCACTGGCCAGGGTGCAGCGCGAGCCGGCCAGTGCCTCCAACGGGCTTGCCCACTGGACGGCCATCGCCAGGATGACCGGGTAAAGATTAGCCACGCCCAAACCCATCAGGCATAACCCCGCCAGGCTGAGCCAGGGAACTCCGGCCCCCCAAAATAGGCCAAATCCTGCCATCCCAACCAGGATTGCAACAATCAACAGCTGCTTGGCCGCCATCGTCCGCATGAGCTTGCCGCCCGTAAACCGACCGACCACCATGCCTACCAGGAAAAGGCTGACAGCTTGCGTGGCTTGCGCCTGCGGAAAAGCCAGCTTGTGCCGTATTAAGTCCCCGCTCCAATAGATGGTGCAAAACTCGATGGATACCGAAAGCACCAGGGCAATCCATAGCACCCAAAACAGGCTGGGCAGCTTGCCTTGGATGGGTTGCTGCGTGGTCGTCTCGCTCTTTGTACTTTCCTTTTCCCTGGTTTTGAGCAGCAGCCACACCCCCAGTCCCATCGAGGCCAGGGTCACGATGAGCACCGCCGGCCGCCAGGTGATGGCTAGCCCGCCGAAGAACCCAATCGCCACCGGCGCGAGCGACGCGAAAACGGAAGCGGAGGTGTTCGCCTCCGAGATCCCCACCGCGCTGCCCTCTCCCATTTCCTTGTTCAGGATGGCCGGGTAAACCGCCAGGATGAGCGTGCCAACCAGCCCCATAAGGAACAACCCAAGCACGCTGATGGCCGGCCTGCGCGCCAGGCTCAGCACGATACCCCCTACGCCCACGCCAATCGCGCCTAGGGCCATCGACCGCCATGGGCTCATCAAGCGCAGGAACAGGCCGCCTAAAAGCCCGGTCAACACAATGCCCAGCGCGAAGGCGGAGGTGTGCACGCTACTGAGCGTGTACGAAAGCCCGAATTCAGACCTCAGGTAACTTGTCACCGGGCCGGCCGCGTTCAGGCAATACACGTAAAGCGATAGTAAAAGGTACGCGAGCCAGCTTTTCGGTGTGCGACTGATTTTCTTCACAGAATCATGTCTGGAAGTGGGGTTGGTTTACCAGCGCTCAGGTCTTTTCGACCGGTCGTTTGGATCCCCCTCCAGTTCTTTTTTATACTGGTATTCTCCCCAGCGGCCGGCAAAACCACTCCAATACTGAACACTAATCAGCAGGCCGAGCAAGGGCAGCGCCATCAGGCCCAACAAGAGCCCCAGGGTCATCCCGTTCCAGGCGCCATCCCAACCTTTCGCGTGGAATCCAATCGCGCCCAGGGCCGTGCAAACCACAACAAGCGTGAGGGCGTAATACAACAACACGCGCAAAAAGAACGCGCGGGTACGGCGTTTGGGTTTACGCTGAGCGTTGGGGTCGAATTCTGAGTCTTGCGTGTCTGCCTCCATTGGTGGCGGATTGACTCAATCATACCCGAAAAAAGCGCTGAGGCGCGGGGCCGGCCCCTATCCGTTCTGTTCGTATGCCAGGCGCAACAGGTTTTCGACCCCTGGCGTAATTTCAGCCACCGCGCGCAAGCTGAGCTTGTGTGTGGCCTGCCCTGGTCCTTTGGCCTCGCTGAGCAGCTCCGAATCAGGGGCAGCCCTGAAGCGCAGCCCCACGTCCACCCGGTCTTTCGTGGCCGCTTGGATGGCCGCGAACTGGCGTCCGCGCACAAAAGGCACATACGTACCCCGCCCTTCCATCATCACGTCCTCCCCGAGCCCAAGGATGTAATCCCTGAGTTGCTCAAAGATGGGCCACAGCGCGGCCTTTTCACCTGTGTACTGCCCGGCCGCGTATTCTGATTCACTCGGCCTAACCCAGCCCACCGCTTGAGCGGCCGCATCCGCGATGGCCCACTGGGTGTTTTGGGCGATACCGTGTTCCGCCTTCAGCCACTTGCGCACCGCGTTTTGGTCGAGCGGATTAATGCCGGATTGCAACACGACCTCCACCCACGCCTCCAGCGATTTGCCCGTGCGTTCCAGCATGCTGTCTGAGACGGTGGCCATCATATCCTGTGGGGATTGGTTTTTCATGCTTTTCTCCATTTTCTATTAAACGCGACTTAATCATAATCGAAGCGTCCCGCGTCAGGCGCTATGAAACAGCTTCTCTTGTCAGAATTGACCAGGGGTGTGCCAGTGAATAAGGTAAAATCATGGTGTGGATATTCTGTTCAAAACCTGTGGATATCCCGCCGAATCCGGTTGATAACCCCATCTTTTCTGTGGAAAAGGAGCCCCCATGGAAAACGAACCACCCAAGCTTCCAAAATTTGCGGTCCTGCAGCTTTCCGGTTGTGCTGGTTGTGAAGTCTCCCTGCTAAACGCGTCCGAATGGTACGACAAGTACAACCTGGTCTATATGCCCCTGGTGGTATCTTCCCACCGCGTCCCGGATGACGTCGAAGTTTTACTTATTTCAGGCGGTGTGCGCAATGACGAGGATGCCTATAACCTCCAACGGGCTGTGAAAAATGTGCCCAAGGTCATCGCGGTGGGCACCTGCGCCATCTCAGGTGGGGTCACCAACCTGGGAGACCGCGACGACGTGCGTGAGATATTCCTTTCGCAGGCCAGCCGCAGGCACGTGCCCCGTTTGCTCAGCAAAACCCACCCGGTGGATGCTTTTGTACATGTGGACCTATACCTGCCTGGCTGCCCGCCCACCCCAGAGCTTTTCATGGCTGCTCTGATGCAACCTGAGGATTTCAAAGCCTCAAGCATCGTCTGCGGAGAATGTGGCCGGCGCAAGCTGAATGATATGAAACCCGACCACATCACGGGTTTCCAGCAGGGGGATGTCAAACCGGATATCTGCCTGATTAACCAGGGCTACCTTTGTGTTGGCACTTCCACGCGCGGAGGCTGCCGGGCAATCTGCACCCGGGCCGGCCACCCCTGCGTGGGCTGCCGCGGGCCATCCAACAACTTCATCGAAAAAGAATCGTCGGTTTGGCTGGAAAGCATTCAGAAGGTGTTTGAACGCATGACGAACATCCCACCAGAGGAAATCAACGAGATGCTTCGGTCTCCCCAGCTTTCCATGTTCCTGTTCCAATTCTCAGATTACGCCGGCGGCAATCGTCGCGTGCGCAGCAAGGACGAGGTGCTCTGATGACCACCCTCACTTTCCCACTAAGCCGTATTGAAGGCCATGCCCGCGTTGAAATGGAAACCGAAGGGGGCGAGCTGTTATCCGCCCATTTTCAGGCGGTCGAAATGCGCGGTTTCAGGCATTTTGTGCTGGGAACCCCTGCGGAACAGATGCCGGTCATCGTGCCCCGCATCTGCGGCGTTTGTTCCACCGCCCACCACGTCGCCTCGGTCAAGGCGCTTGAAAACGCTTACGGCGTCACGCCGCCCCCCTTGGCCAGCGTCATCCGCGAAGTACTGCTGTTGGGCCAGCTGATTCAAAACCAGGCCACATCCCTTTTCATCTTCACCATGCCAGACCGGGTGAACGTGGACAGTCTTTTCCAGGTGGAAGGGGAGGAGCCAGAGCAGCGGCGTCAATTCTCCATCGCCCAGCGGGCCCTGCGCGTTCGTAAAATCGGTACGGACCTCATCATCCTGGCGGGTGGCCAGTTTATCCACCCCGTAAAAGCCCATATTGGCGGCATGGCCGGCGGCATCACCCGCGCGGCTGCCGATGCCATGCTGGCCCAACTCCAGGAGATGATGCCAATCGCCTGCCAGCTGGTGGATGAATACTGGGATATGTCCCTGGCCATGACCGACCGCATTGGGACATGGGGCGATGACGAACCCACCTACTATATCTCCGCGACCCCTTCCTTCAAGCCTCACTTGAATAGCAACACGCTGCGGGTGCTTAGCCCGGATGGCAAAGAAAAGGTGCGCTTTACGCCAGAACAATTTGACCAGGTCCTCGAATTTACCGAAACAGAGTATTCCTACGCGGGCCAAACCACATACCAGGGCAACCTGTTGCGTGCCAACAGCCTTGCCCGCATCAATTTGACCTCCGAATTTGGCACCAAGTGTGCGGACCGCTACCTTTCGCGCTTCAGGGAAGCTTTCGGTAATCCCGCGCATGCCATCTTGTTCTTTGACCTCGCCCGTGGAATTGAGTTAGTTTTCGCGATGGAACGCGCCATGGAACTGTTGGAAGACGATTTGGATTACATGGACCCAGACGTTCCTTACACTCCCAGGGACGGAATCGGCTACGGCCTGGTGGAAGCTCCGCGTGGACCACTGATTCACCGCTATGTCATCGAAAACGGATTGATCGCGGACGCGCAGTTCATCATCCCAACCGTGCACAACATGAAAGCGATTGAGCGCGCGCTGCGGGTGGTGGGCAAACGTTATATCAGCCCCGCGGGCATCAACCTGGAGCTTGAGAAAGCAGTCGGGCGGGTTGTGCGGGCTTTTGATCCTTGTATCGCCTGCGCGACGCAGTAGCCAGAAGATTAAACAAATAACCCCGAGGCTTCGGGGTTATTTGTTTAAGGTGGCAGCCTGGGTTAAGGCATCAGTATTCTTGGCGCTGAGATGGCTGTTGGGTCAAACCCCTCTTCCGCTTCAGGCAACGTCGTTGTGGACGCGCTGGCCGACATGGAAACATCGTCGAGGAACAGGTTGCTGTTATTGCTGCCATCATTATTGACTTCAAACAGGATAGTTCTGCTGTTACCGGCATAAGCAGCCAGGTTAACAACTCCCTGCACCCATCCGTTGGTATTGTTTGACGTGCAAAGCGTAAATCCGGCCACTTGCGTCCCGTTCACATTAATCGCGAAAAAGTCGTAGCCACAAACATCCTGTGAACCAACCCAATACCAATAATGCAGGTAAGGCGTGGAGGCGGAAATGGTGATGACCTGGGAAAGTTCGGAAGATTCACTGTTTGCCCCGCCCAGCCATGCGAACCAGGAACCGCTGTGCGCGGTGATGGTGTCTTCCGACGCTTCCGTGATGAGGTCAAATCCTAGCCAGGAATACTCAGTCCAGGCCACATGCCCCTGTTCAAAGCCAGGGTTAAGAAATGGATTGGCACCCACTTGCGTCACAGAGATGACAAAGGCTTTCTCGAAGGTCAGCCCGCCCTGGTCTGTGACCCGGATGCGAATGTTGTAGCTGTTCTTGACCTCATAATCAAATACAGCCGAGGTCCGCAACTGCGCGCCGGATATGTTGAATGAACCGTTATCCGCGCTTCCTGTCCCGGCCACAAGCGTGTATGTAAACGTGTTTCCCGCGTCCGGATCGGTCGTGCTGAGCGTCCCGACAACTGTGTTGATCGGCTGATTTTCCGGGATGCTGGAATTGGAAAGCGAAATGTTGTTGGGCGCTTGGTTGGGAACAGGCCTGGTAATCAAGGGTAGGTACACGTATTGCGTCAGGGGTGCGGGCCCTGCCGCCAGCTTGACGATACTGACGGACAGCAAATTCATCCCAGAGTAGTTGCCACCCCATGGAAACTCATGCGTCGCGGTATCCCAGGTATCCCGGATGTACACAGTCGAACCACTATAGCCAAAACCGACCACCGAATGCCCGGCGAGGTTCAACAACACCGGGTGGCCCGCGTCGATTTCGGCCTTGTAATTGGCCAGGGTAAAACCGCCACCGTTATTGTCTGTTCTCTGGTTGTAACAGTCCGTCACTGTGAATCCCCTGGCTTGGTAAAACAGCCTGCGCCCAACTGTACCATCTTTTGTGATGCCATTTTCCACGATGACGTCACAATATAACTTGTCTGGGATGGCGGTGTAATTGAAGAAGGTGGTTGAACCATCGGTGTTCTCATAAGCGGATTGGCTGGTCTTCATGTAATCCCCAATCGAATCACTCCAGGCGTGTTGGCTCCAGGCCCCGGTGATGTAAGGGTCCTGGGTGCTGCTGCCATAAGTCACCCAGTAATCATCAATCGAACCCTTGGTCGTTCGACCATCCACGTTGATATGCGAGGCTATCAGTGGGTTGTTGGGGTAAGTCTCAAAGCCGTCGCTCCAGGTGGGCCAGCTGGCATTATTAAGGGGCATCACCCCGCCGTTGGTAGGCCCGGAGTACATGTTCGGGTAGCTTCCCCGGTCGTAGTAGGCCGCGATCATGGCCCCCGAAACGGCTGAGCAGCCAAACACCCAGGTGTAAGCCGGGAAGTTCGCGATGGTACCCTCCACCTCGCCTTGGATTGCGTTCGCAGCATGTTCTTCAGCAAATTCCGCGGGTGGTTTTGATGGCCCGTTGATAACATAGCCCTCCAGCTCATTGCCATCAGCAGCGAACTGGCGCAGAATGGTCAGGTAAGGGCTGACCACTTCCACCTGCGTCTCCCCAGGGGGTGTTTCCTGCGCGCCTACAGTTCCCAGGGGGCTGGCCAGCAATCCCAACATGACCATGAGAAGAAACAATCGGAAAATAACACGGATGGCACCTGTTCGCTTGTGGCTCATAACGACACTCCTCTACTTATGTTTTGCTTGAAACGACCGCTTCTTTGTGTTGGCGCGATTCATTTGAACTAATGAAAAGAACAAAATTTTCGTAAAGAAAGAACGGACCTGCAACGGACTATTTATTGATTTATAACATTTTCCGACAGTCTTCTTTCGGTGACGGGCCTTTTGCAGCGCCCCTCACTCATCCTTGGCCACTCAACGGCTTCAGGCTCTCCCGCGCGCGGATCGGTTCTGTTCACCGCTCCCCGCGCCATTCAGCCTGCAGCTCATCAAAGAACCCTTTCAGGTAGGCGTCTCTTTGCTCGGCAATCTTCTTGCCTGTCTGTGTAAAGAGTGCGCCTTTTATCTTGCGCAGTTTAAAGAGGTACTCATGGAACGCGCTGTGGGCTTCGCCAGGTTCTTTTTGCGATGTTGCCAAAAATTGGTCAGAGGGCTCTGAAAAAGAGGGCTGCCCATCCAGCGCGGCATACGCGATGGTGCGGGCCGCGCCGATTGCTCCGAGCACATCCAGCTTGTCCGCGTCAAACAGGCACTGGGCTTCCAGGCTCTCAGGCCGCTCCCCTGTATGGCGATAGCGGTGCGCTCTGATGCAGTGCTGCACCCTGGCAATCCGCTCCTCGGGCCAGCCTTCCTGCCGCAAAACCTCCCCGGCGAATTCCGCCGAGGTAATATGGTGCTCCTTGCGCGCCTGGCCATCCTTTCCCGGGGTGGCTCCTTTTGAGTCATGTAAAAGCGCGGCCGCGTGCACGATTTCAAGGTCCGCCCCTTCTGCCAACGCGATGCGTTCCGAAAGGCGATAGACCCTCAAGACATGCTCAAAGTCATGCACCGGGTCCGAATCAGCGTACCACTGTCGGGCTGTTTCGATGTCAACAGGCATACAGTGATTATAAGCCTACAGGAAATTTATTTGCAGAAAACCGGCAATTTCCCCAAATATGACCAGCAAAGCCAGCAGGATGAGGATGACCCGAATAACCTTCCAGGCCAGCTTGAAAAATTTTCGCAAGACGAAGATGATGCCCAGCGCCCCCAGGGCGAGGATAAGGTAGTTAATAATTATCCTGCCAAGTTCCAGGTTCTCCATTGCCAATGAGCCCAACTTCCGTTATCCAACCGGGTGGACAACGCCTTTCTTAATCACCTGTGATACAAGATTTGTGCCGTATCGATAAGCCAGCATGCGATAATCCCTCACCCGCAGGATGAGCAGATCGGCCTGCTTTCCCACCTCGATGGAGCCCAATCGGTCTTCCATCCCTAGCGCGGCCGCGGCATTAATCGTGCTGGCAGCCAGGGCCTCCGCCGGTGTAAGCTTCATGGCGCGGCACGCGAGCGCCTGGATGAACTGCATGGATTCGTTCCAGGTCGTGCCCGGGTTGAGGTCAGAGGCCAACGCCAGGCACCCACCTGCCGCGATAATCGCCCGTGCCGGCGAGTATTCCTGCTGACCCAATCCAAACGGTGTCCCGGGCAGGGAGACCGCCACCGTCTCGCTATCTGCCAGGGCCTGAATGTCCGCCGGGCTGGTTTTCACCAGGTGGTCAGCGGAGAAAGCCCCCAAACGCGCGGCCAGGGCCGCGCCACCGAGGTTCTCAAACTCGTCCGCGTGCAGCTTGAGCGGAAAGCCCAAGGCCTTCGCGGCGGTCAGGATGGCCTCGGTCTGCGCAAGTTCAAAGACGTCTTTTTCGCAGAACACATCCACGAATGGCAGGCTCGCGCCAGGCACCCGCGCTTGCCACCACAACCTGGTTTCAGGCAGCGCCGTCTCAACCAGGAACCGGGTGTAGCCGTCCGGGTTGCCGGCGTACTCAGGCGGGATGGCATGCGCGCCCATATAGGTTGGGACGATTTCCAGCGGCCCTTCCTCGTTCAGCTGGATGATGGCCTCCAGCATTTTCAGCTCGGTCTCGATATCCAGCCCGTAGCCGGTCTTGGCTTCCATGGTGGTGGTCCCAAACCTGAAGGCCGTGTGTGCCCGCTCCCAGGCCTGGCTCACCAGTTCTTCCACGCTGGCAGCCCGTGTCGCCTTGAGGGTGGAAAGGATTCCTCCCCCAGCCGCCATGATTTCCATGTACGTTTTGCCCTGTAGGCGCATCTCGAATTCGACGGCCCGATCCCCCGCGAAGATGAGGTGGGTGTGTGGGTCAACAAATCCGGGCACCACGGCGTTTCCCCCCGCCGAAATCCTTTCCGCCCCGGGGAAGCGGCCAACCAGCTCCCCTTTTTGGCCAACCGCGTAAATGCGGCCGTCTTCAATCGCCACCTCGCCTTGGGGAATCAGGCTTAAGCTGCCCAGGGCGAGCCCTTTTTGCCGGCCGCCGCTGGGCGTGACAACCTGGGATGAGTCAACGATGATTTTCATGCCCCAATTGTACAGGATACTGCCTAAAAGGCGTGGCCGAAATGCCCGCGGTCACGCTGCTCAGCGGTTGGCTCAGGCGGGCTCCGCGCTGTCCGTGGAATCCGGGAGGGTGATGACCATGCGCGTCCCCTGGTTTTGGCCGGCGGATTCAGCCCTTAATTCACAGCCTTGCGCGGCTGTCAGGGCCTTGCAGATGGAAAGCCCCAACCCCATCTTGCCCTTGCCGCCTGTGCGGGCCTTGTCGCCCTGGTAGAACCGGTCAAAAATGTAAGGCAGGTCTTCCGCTTCGATGCCACTGCCCGTGTCGCTGACGAAGATTTCAACCTTGTCAGCCACGCGGCTCCCCAGCGTGATTCTGCCCCCCTCGGGCGTGTACCGCAAGGCGTTATCGAGCAGGTTCTTCAGCACCTGGCTCATGCGGCCTTCGTCCAGCCTGACCACGACACCTTCGGTTTGGGTATCCAAAATCAGGTTGATACCTTGTTTGGTCGCGATGGATTCGTAAGCATGGATTACTGTCTCAAGCAGCTGGTTCACATCCGTTGGGGCCATTTGCATCTCGAGCCCACCGCCTTCCGCCTGGGAGAGCGTTGTCAGGTCCCCCACCAGCCGACGGAGGTGTTCCATCTCTGTTTTGATAATCGCGAGGTTTTCAGCAGAAAGTTGGATATCACCTTCTTCAATCATCTCGATGTATCCGGAAATAATTTGCAGCGGTGTGCTCAGGTCGTGTGTGATATCAGCGGTCAATCGCCGGCGTTCCTGGTCGGAGTGCGCCAAATCGGCGCTCATTTTGTTAAACGTGGTGGTAAGCTGTCCCAATTCATCCCTGGAGGTCACGGTCACCTGCTGTCCCAGCGCCCCCGCGGCCAATTCCGCGGACGCGGCGGTCAGTTTGCGAATGGGTTTGAGGATGTTGCCTGCCAGCAGGATGCCGATGACCACGGCGCTCACCAACCCCGCGGCGCCGGCCAGGCCAATGGCCAGCCTCGTTCGCGCGGCGAATCGCTGCTCGGCTGGGTTGAATGAGAATGCCGGGCTGGGGTCAACTAAAATGTAAGCAATCGTTTTTCCCTCGTATTGCACGGGTTGAGCGTCCTGCAGCAGCGTTCCCGCCACTTTTTGCCCAATCGGGTAGTCTCTCACCGGTAAAATGGCGATGAATTCAGCATCCACCAGGCCGGTCAGCCCCCGCAAGTCACTTTGGCGCGCTGAGGGCGATTGGTCCTGCGGCCTTTGCAGGCTCTCGATGAGCGAATAATTCATGTAGTAAAAAAAGAAGTTGTTCAGGTTTCCATTCGCCGCGTAATAATCCTGCACCTCGCTGGTCAGCTTCGACACCTGCTGGTCCACCACCATGTTGCGCAAGGATTGGTCGGATGTGACCGCGATGACCACCGCGACCACCGAAAGGGTGACCAGCGCCACGGCCAGGTAAGTGAGAATCATCTTGGACTTCAGCGAAGTTCTCATCCAGCATCTTCCAAAAATCGGTACCCGATGCCAAACACGGTCTCAATATAGCGCGGTTCGCTGATGTCATCGTCCAGCTTTTGCCTGACGTTGCGAATATGGATCTTGAGCGTGCTCTCGGAGCCTGAAAAACCATAATCCAATAAGCGCAGGGACATGTCCTGGCGTTTGACCACCCTCCCGGCAGATTCCATCAGCATTTTCAACAGTTGAAATTCCAAAGGGGTTGTCTCAACCAGCGTGTCTCCCTTGCGCACCTCGTGTTTGCCCGTATCCAGGCTGATATCCGAAACGCGCAAAACCGGCTCCGCGCCTTCTGCCGGTGCCGCACGCCGCATGACAGCCCGGATGCGCATCAGCAGCTCGCGCAGCCTGAATGGCTTGGTGATGTAGTCATCCGCGCCGAGTTCAAACCCACGGATGACGTCCGCCTCCTGCTGCTTGGCTGTAATCATGATGACGGGCACGCCGCTCTCCGCTCTCAACTTGCTGATGAGCTGGTAGCCGTCCATATTCGGCATCATGATGTCCAACAGTATCAGGTCAGGGTTCTCCTGGGTAAACAACCGCAGCCCATCCAATCCGTCATACGCCAGCAGCACTTCAAACCCCTGGTTCTGAAGGTATTCTTTCAGCATCAGTTGGATATTCTTGGTGTCGTCCACAACCAGGACTTTTCTGGCCATAAGGGGATTATAGCTTTGTTTGGTGGGTGCGCCGTAGTTCTGAAGCATGTTATTCCTCTTCACTGGCCAGCGGGGTTTGGGTCACCAGGTCTTCAGAGGCAAAGCTTCCGGCCTGCTCAGACCACCCGTTTTGCTCTTCAGCAAAATAGTATACCTGCAGCTCCGCGACGTCGCGCAGGAAGTCAATCTTACCGACCTTCACCCTTTGGATGGGCAGCCCTGTGCGCGCGGTCAAATCTGCCAGTAGTTCCGCTCGCCTGGCCGGCTGGATGAGCTCAATATTTTCGTACACAATCCGCTTCGAGATTTCATATTGAAAGCCCCATTCTTTTTCCAGGACCCATAGCATTATCAGCACTGCGGTATTGGCCAGCAGCAACTCGCCCCAGTGCGAAGCGACCATGGCGGAGGAGTTCATCACGGGCAGCGCCAAGATGATGAACAGGTAAGTCATTTCCCGGATGGGGATGGTATCCGTGCGGTAGCGCAGCACAGAAAAAATTGCGAAAAGCCCAAACCCCACCCCGACGCCCAGCGATATGCTGCTCATCAGGCTGAGCACGAAGTAGATGATGGTGTTGAACGCCAGGAAGGTAAAAACATAGCGCTTGTCCCGTGTGCGCGGGTAATAGATGAACCGGACAATGACCACGGCCACAGCCAGGTTCAACAAAAAGCCTAACACAAAGGCCAGGTAATCACTCATGGTTCACCTTCTCCAACCAGCGTAGTTTTGCTTTCAAATTGTTCTTTTTGGCTTCTTCGTAGAGCATGGCCACCCCCAGGCAATACTTGCTGAATCCCATCGGGAACAGGTGATTCTGCCGGCACACCTCCAAAAACTGTGAGGGCTGGTGCGCAGAAGCCCGTTTCACCTCCGCGACCACCAGCTGCCCCGTTTCGGCCAGGCGGTTGTTGGAGTTGAAGCGAATCTCCAGGTCCACCGTCACCCGTTCGGTAAGCTGCCTGTCCACGAAAACCAGCCTCGTGAACGTGTTCATCAGCACGGGTTCAAGCGGCCAATATTGCCCCGGAATGTGGTCCAAAACCCAACTGCCGGCTTCAGCATCCATAATTGGGAAATTGGGGTCCAGCGCGACGCGCTGTTTCTCCGTGCGTTGTTTGTTGTTTTTGTGCTTCACTTCCAGGAAAGAGGTATTCGTGCTCAGGTAACGACGGATGCGCACCTTGTATTCATCGCTGCGTTGATTCACGTGGAGTTTGAAAAAATCAAACCCGTGCGTATCAAAATAGAGGGTCTGATAGTCCTGCAAACGCTTGTTTGAAATGCCAAGTATCCGGTAGTTCTCCTGCAGCGCCGGCAAAATGGCAGCCAACTGGCTGATTGAAAAGCCAAACTTGGTGTCCACCCTGTTTTGTAGGGCCACGGGCTCCATTTCCTCCATGCTGATGCTGTCAAAAAACCACGTCATGAACCCGATCCTGGCCAGGGCGCCTCCTTGAATTTGGCCTCCCTGGAGTTTGGGTTTCAACGTTGTAACTGGTGCGTAGTCTCGTGTTTTCGTTTGTAGTTCAATCATGGCTATCTCCTAACCTTGCCTTGATGATACTGGCCCAACGAGCCTCATTGGTTTATTTCCCGTATACAAGCCAAAAAAAACAGGCCGCTTTTTCAAGCGGTCTGTTTCTTCCCAGCAAGCACTTGTTGGGAAACGGAGGAGAAGAAAAAACGTTAGCGTCTACCACCAAAACCGCCAAAGCTGCCACTGCTATTGACGGTGGAGGTTAAATTAATGGCCGCGAGCAAGGAACCGCCGGAATACGTGCCATCGGCGTATAATCCGTCTGTCGCGGTGCCAGCCATGCTTCCACCCAAATAGGCGTTGTAGGCGGAACCCACGGTGAGCTTGGGGGATGAAACCAAAACGCTCTGGTATTGCTTGGCCGGTGCGTAAGCCAGCAGGTTGTCCCCGCTCCCGGTTTGCAGGTCAAAAAGGGTGCCAGCGGAGGGCGCCTGATCCAAAACAAACAGGATGGAGGCCTGCGTGGAGTCCGCGCTTGGGGTCTGCGCCATACCAGCGCTGCCGGCTGCGATGAGCGTGCCACCTGTGATGACAAAGCTTTGATCGTAATCAATCGCGCCGTTGCCATCGTTGGTGGGCCCATCCACCAGCAACGTCCCGCCCGTCATGCTGATGGAGCCGTTCACATCCACACCATCCCCATCGGCATTCACGTAAACGTACCCACCGTTCATGTAAAACCATATATCACTGCTGCCCATGCCTCCGGCGAATTGTTCGCCTGGCCGCCCACCAGGCACCCCTCCCTGGCCGCCCCCGGGTTGCCCCCAGGCCATGCCGCCAAAGCCGGAAGCGTCCGTCCCACCGGCCCCATTAATCCCATCATCCGACGCGCGGATATGGATGGTTCCGCCGTTAATCGTGACCACCTGGCTTTCAAGTCCCTCATACGAGGCCGAGATCAGGATGTCCGCAGCATTGACGGTCAGGCTTGTGTCCGCGTGCATCCCATCGTCCCCACTGGCAATCTGGAAGTTCCCGCCCTCAACCGCGATGGTCCCGTTGGAATGGACCGCGTCGTCCGCGCTGTCGATGGCAAACACGCCGTCGTGGATGATGATCGCCGCCAGGCCTTTGATGCCCTTGGCGGAACTATCATCCGCCACCGGGCTGGTGCTGCCGTTTAAGGTTCGCAGGTTGAAATTGCCTGAGGTAATCTCCACCAGGCCTTCGGCGCTGATGGCGTCTCCATCCGCGCTGATAGTCAGGGTTCCGCCGATTATCTGGATGGTCCCCAGGGCGTCTTCCTTGTCGTTGTCCGACTTAAGCCCATCCCCACCCGTCTCCAGGGTCAGGGTGCTGTCCGAGATGACTAGGTAATCCTTCCCGCGGATGCCATCGTCGGCGGCTACAACGGAAATGGTCGCGTCCCTGATGAGTAGCCCGTCTTTGCTGGTGATACCGTCGTTGCTGTTCCCTTGCACGATTAACGAGCCAGGGCCCGTGATGGTCATATCCGCCTTACTAAATAGCGCGGCGTTCGGCTCGTCCACGTCGGTGGAAGGGTAAACATAGGTGCTGGCATCGGCCAAATGGTTTTCACTATTGGCGGGCAGAATGATAATCACCTTGGCGGCGTCTTCAATAGTGATTGCCGCGCTGGTACTATTGGTGATGTTGACCCCGTCCAGGATGAGGCGCACAGGCATGTCGCTGTCCGTCGAGACCAATATTTGCCCATCGGACAGGCTGCCGCTTAGCCGGTAGGTGCCCGCAGCCAGGATGCTGACCAGGTTGCCTTCAATCCGCACCGCCTCCGAGCCGGCCTGGCAGGCATTGTCGGCCAGGGTGATGGCCACTTCGTCCGCGGCGTCCCAACCGTAATCGCTCTCTTCTTCATGCGCCTGCAGGTTGGAGAGGCTTTCGATATCCACGGTGGGTGTAGCGCTGGAGGTGCCTTTGCTGCTGGGATTGGCCTGGACCGAAGTGGAGGCTTGGGCCTGTGGCTCACCCGGCGCACTCACCTGGGTTGCAAGGTCAGCCGCGCTTGTGCCGCAGCCGGCCATGGCCACCAGGGCGATAATCGTGAGGATGGTGATGGTTTTTAGTTTCAAGGATGCTCCCATTAAAAGTTATCTATGCCCCAGTATAGGGCTGCGCCCCCACGCGCTGGTATACAAGCGGTATAGCAATTTTTCTCAGCGTAAATCGCGCCCATCAGTTATACTTTTTTGAGCTCACTCACCTCAGCCAGTTTGAAAGGGACCCCGCGATGCCAAAAAATCCACTGCTCCGCAACCTGCTCTTCGCCTCGCTCTACTTCACGCAGGGCACAATCCTCGGTTACTTCGCTTCACTCAACGCACTTTACCTGCTCGACAAAGGCCTGACCATGACCGATGTCGGCATTTTTGGCGCAATTGCCCTCATCCCCTTTGTGATTAAGATATTTCTGGGGATGTGGAGCGACCGGGTCAACCTGTTTGGCCGGGGTCACCGGGTGCCATACATTCTGATTGGGTTAGCGGTTCAGATGCTTTGTTTGCTCCTGGTGCCTGCCATCAATCCCAACTCGCAGTACTGGTGGTTTGTTGGCCTGGCGTTCATGCTGCAATTGGGAATGGCGCTTTATGATACCTGTACGGATGGCCTGGCATTGGACACCACACCGGTGGAACAGCAGGGCAAAATCCAGGCGTACATGGTGGGTGGACGTGCCATCGGTACCATTGTGGCAGCCTCTTTGGTGGGGTTGCTCGCGCAGCACGTTTCGTGGTCCGCGGTTTTTTGGACGCTCGCGGCGCTGACGCTTATTCCCGTTCCGCTGGTGCTTGGGGTACGGGAGCCAGAACGCGCGCCGGGGCAACGCTTCGAATGGCAAGCTTTTAGCGCTTTCAAGCGGTGGCCGGTCATTGCCGTTGGATTGGCTGGCCTGGTGGTGTTCCTGGTGATTGTGGGTGCCAACCAATTGGTTAACCCTTACTTGACGGAAAAACTGCATATCAGCCTGTCGCAGGCCGGCTTAATCACCTCGCTGTGGGGGGGTGGGGTGGTGCTGGGCAGTCTGGTTGGAGCGCGCTTGATGGCTGCCCTCAAGGCCCACCGAGCCACGCTGGTGATGCTCGCGCTCGTGGCAGCCAGCCTCTTGTTGCTGGCGTTCCTTGTCTCCGGGCAGCTGGGCATTATCCTGGCTATTGCCCTGGTGGTGTTCTTTGGGGTGGCCTATGGCAGCGCGCAGACCATCACCTTCGCGTTGTGCATGCGCCAGGTAGACCAGCGGATCGCCGCCTCGATGTTCGCCATCCTCATGGCTTTCACCAATGTTGGGCAGGGCATTGGGTTGGCGCTGGGCGGGGCGCTCTCCGAAGCGCGGGGGTTCAGCCTCACTTTCATCGTCTTCGCGGTTATCCTGGTCTTGGTTTTGCCATTGCTCCCTGCGCTGTTCAAAGGAAAAGAGAGAGCGGCCTGATCCATTCCCGGGCTGGAAGCAAGCAGACCCTAACGACAGGCTAAAGCCGTTCATTTCCACGCTTGGAAGGGATTCGCTGTGGACGCGGGGATGAGGTAAAGTGCCTGATGGTTATCCCATGATATTTAGGCATGGTTTCTGCTAACTTCCATCCCCTTTCTGCCAGGTTATGTGTATCAAAAACCTGGCAGATTGGCAGATATCCATCCTCAAATGATAAGGATTCAAGGGTTGGGTCAGTTCCGGGTTAACGCCCACCAAAAACCGCCATGACGCCAGTGCTCGTCTTGCACAATTCACTCGTCAATGGAAAAGGGTTGGCTGTAATCCACGGTGACCCACCGGGAAGGCCGTACGTGAATAATGACCGTCTCCCAGGCCTTGGTTAACCTTTCCGCAAAAGCCCTGGCTTGTGCCGGGTCCTCATAATACCTTTCCAAAATTTTGACCCGTTTCTCAAGGACGTCCGTGGTATCCAGGGTCGCTTCCCCATACGCCAACACAGACTGCAAGACCGGAGTATCAATATCGATCAACACGGTCACGCCTTTGTCCCGCTGGATGTTGCCGACCTTATGAGATTTCATCTGTGTCCCGAACAGAAACTCGCCATCTGTAAATAAAAAGTAGATGGGGGCGACATGGATGGTGCCATCGTGGTTGTGAGAACACAATCTGGCCAGGAGAGGCCTGGCCAGAAAGGTTTCGATCTCACGCGCAGTCGCGAATGGAGGGGCTTGTGGATGTTTTGACTTCACCACCGCTCCCATTCACCTTAGGGTTAATGGCAGATAGACGGAAAAACTGACCCCGGGGTCTAGTAACGTGATGTCATATCCAAAAAGGTTCGCGCCGTTCACGATACTGACAAGGTCGGGTTCATCACCAGCATCCGGTCCGTCATACCAACCAGCAGGCTCCCATGCATCCGGGGGTCCGCCACCGTCATTATCCACATCCATAAAAGCGCTGATGTAATAGCTACCATCCGGAAGGCCCGCAATTCCATATAAATCACCCACGTAGATTTGTGTGCTTTCCACTGGGGGCTGGCCCGTATCCAGGTGCAAGGAGACAAAAACCTTATGTCCGCCAGGCTGGGACCCGGAATAAGAAACATTCCCAAAAATGGACCCAATTTCGTTTATGACTTCCACCGGACTGGTGACAACGTCCGGATCATTGGTCCCAATCCCAAGCTGGCCTTCGTAATTTTTTCCCCAACATTGAATTGAGCCGTCATTTAGCAAGGCACAGGTATGATTACCCCCGGCCGAGATCCCGACCGCGGGTTTGGTCAGCCCCACCACGGCAGTTGGGATAAGCCGGTTGTTATCGGAGGTGCTATCGCCAATTTGCCCGTATCCGTTGTGCCCCCAACACTTCACGGCACCTGTGCCGGAGAGTATCGCGCAAGAATGGTAAGCTCCAGCGGCAATCGCCGAGACACCGGAGGTTAATCCGCTTACGTCCACAGGGGAAGGGCTGTTGGTGGTGCTGTTGTTTCCCAACTCCCCATCGCCATTGTACCCCCAGCATTTCACGCCGCCCCCAACAGTCAAGCCACAAGTGAATATCCCACCGCTCGCGATATTCTGCATGGTGCCAGTTCCCAGCCCACTCACCTGGACAGGCAGGTTACTGGCGGTTAATGGAGACCCGTTCCCCAGTTGGCCCCAGGTGTCCGCTCCCCAACAGAACGCTGCCCCAGTGCTGGTAATCGCGCAGACCTGGTTTGCCGACCCTACAGAAATCTTACTGAGCGTGCCTATCGAGACCGGTACCGGGGAAAGGTTTTCGCCAGTGTTGGTGCCATTCCCCATCTGACCAGAGTATCCGTTGCCCCAACAATACGCTACGCCCGCGCTTGTGATTCCACACGTGGTTCCCGCCCCAGCGGAAACATGTCCTGGATTGGGGAAGTTGATGACTGCGGTTGGCGTTCCATCGTGGTCCGTGAGTCCATCTCCCAAGGCCCCGTAATAGCCATCCCCCCAGCACAGGGTCTCGTTATTCTCGGTGATGGCGCAACTGTGATAATCCCCTGAAGATATTTCAATAATGTTGTCCGTGAACCC
>Ga0116170_10002004_pt1 | contig 20146 bp, 16 predicted proteins | sample AD_JPNHW1_MetaG_FD_89797 | JGI IMG/M metagenome (GOLD analysis project Ga0116170, IMG submission 89797) | Active sludge microbial communities of municipal wastewater-treating anaerobic digesters from Japan - AD_JPNHW1_MetaG | ecosystem: Engineered > Bioreactor > Anaerobic > Digestate | place...
GCTGTTATTTAGCCGGAGTAATCACGATATTGCGGAATTCAGCCGGACGGTGATCTCCCTGAAGCATGATTGGGCCGGGTTCACCTTCTTTACTGTCGATGGCGCCGCCTGTAATTCCAGGAATGATCTGGTCAGTAATTATCGGTTTGCCATTGGCTACAATGCTTACGCGGCGACCAATTAGTGTAATGTCGTAAGTTTGCCATTCGCCGGGAGCTTTGGCTACGTTTTCGTTCGGTGTAAGGAATCCATAAATTCCGCCTAAATAGATCGAAGCCGGTTCTTTTCCTTTGCTATCTTCCACCTGAACTTCATATCGTCCACGCAGGTAAACGCCGGTGTTTCCGCCTTCAGGGTAACGGAACTCGATATGCAATTTGAAGTCGTCGAACTTTTGATCGGTTATCAGGTTTGTTCCCGGCGTCGGGTTTTTTAAAATTCCACCTTCGGCTACCCATTGATTATTAGGATTTTGAGAATGCCATCCATCAAGGTTTTTTCCGTTGAAAATGTTGATTGGTTTTCCCCATTCCGGTGTTTGAGTGGCGCGTTTCAGCAATGGGGCGCGCTCGCCGGTAAATTTATATTTGGTGCCCGAGCTGGCAGTAATTACGCCTGAAAGTTTATTGTTTTCAAGAGTACCTTCAAAAACCATGTCGTTATCCGAATTATCCCATTGTGGAGGAATGGTGAACGATACCTTTCCGTCTTTAAAAATTATTTTCGAAATGGGGCGTGCACTTCCGGCATCGGCAACAAAGTAGCCAACAAGTGTTTTAAATCCTGAAAGTTTAACTTCGAGCCACGAAGGAGCAGTCTGTTTGTCCATTTGAACAGTAAGGTCCCAGCGGCCAACGATTGGTTGTTCTCCAGCATTGGATTGACCGGCCTGAGAAAGAAACGGCAAAGAAATCAAGAGAACAAAAGCTAGCTTCAGAAACGAGTGCCCTGGGCTAAATAATTTTTGAGAGCATAAAATTTTCATGGTGAATTAATGTTGGTTAATATCCGCCAAAAGTACTCAATTTACTTAGTTCGGAAGAATAAATGAGTTTGTTTTGATGAGCTAAATAAAAATATAGGAGAGGGGCCAAGTTCAAAAACGGAATTAATATTCCCGTGTTTTAATATCGCGAATGTATAACTGAAGGCTTGTTTTTCCGCGGAATTCGTTCTCTGTTATTGAATAACAAATATCAAAAGGAAGACCTTGGTTGATGGCATCAAAATGTTGCGCCTGGTTGAATGCAATTCCGGAGAATTGTGCTGAAGTGCTGGTCGGCTCAATCAAATCAAGTTTGAGGTGCTCCGAATTCTTACCAACTGGCCGACTGGTTCCGCTATCCAAAACATTCTCTGTCATAAAAACAGGCATCATGTTGTGCGGCCCAAACGGTGCAAACTGTTTTAAAATACGATAGAACTTCGGTGTAATGTCGGAAAGATAGATTTTAGCATCAATTTCGATTGCTTCAATCTGCTGTTGGTTTGTGATTTGCTTTGTTACGATCTCTTCAAATCGGCGCGAAAATTCATAAATATTTTCAATTTTCATTGTGAGACCAGCTGCGTACATGTGCCCGCCATACGACTCGAGTAAATCGCTGCATGCACCGATGGCTTCGTATAAATCGAAATCGCGGATTGATCGGGCAGAACCGGTGGCTAATCCATTCGATTCGGTTAAAACAACTGTTGGCCTGTAGAAATATTCAGTTAGCCGCGAGGCAACAATACCAACAACTCCTTTGTGCCAGTCGCGGTTATAAATTACAGTCGAGTTTCTTGATTCGTGTTCGGGGTCGCGCTTAATCATATCCAGCGCTTCCTGGGTAATGTCCCGGTCGAGTGTTTTACGAATCTCGTTATACGAATTTATCTCGTCGCCCAAAAGCAAGGCCTCTTTTTCGTTTGTTGCAGTTAATATCGCAACCGATTTCTTTCCGTGCTCTATTCTGCCAGATGCATTCAAGCGCGGGCCAATCTTGAAAACAATGTCGGAAACCGACTTTTCTTCCGTATTCAGTCCAGAATATTGCATGATTGTTTTCAATCCGATGCTTGGCGAAGTATTCAGTTTTTTCAGGCCATAAAACGCCAGAACTCTGTTCTCTCCTGTTAGCGGAATAATATCTGATGCAATACTTACAACCAACAAGTCGAGCAATTCGGTGAGTTCCGAGAAAGGAATATTGTTTCTTTTTGAGAATGCCTGAAGCAATTTAAATCCAACACCGCAGCCAGATAATTCCTTATACGGATAGGGGCAATCAGGTCGTTTGGGGTCGAGAACTGCAACTGCATTCGGAATGGTGTCGCCAGGGTTGTGATGATCACAAATTATGAAATCGATGCCAAGTTCTTTGGCCATCTGGATTTTTTCAACAGCTTTGATCCCGCAGTCCAAAACAATTACAAGGCTGAACTTTTGCTCTGCTGCATACAGAATACTGGTTTTCGAAATACCGTACCCTTCGGAATAACGATCCGGAATGTAATAATCCAGATTTTTCAGGCGACTGCGGAGAAACTGGTACATCATAGCAACCGACGTGGTTCCGTCAACGTCGTAATCTCCATAAATCAAAACCTTTTCCTGATTGTCAATCGCTCTTTCGAGTCTCTCCACCGCTTTGTCCATGTCTTTCATCAACATCGGGTTGTGCAAATCGGCGAGTTTTGGGCGGAAAAAAGCCTGCGCTTCGGCGTAGTTGCTAATGCCGCGCTGCGCTAAAAGATTGGCAATTACCATATCAACATTTAACGCTACCGACAAATGCTTAATAATGTTTATATCGCCTTCTTGCTTTAAATTCCAGACTCTGTCCATTCAGTTTGCTTAAGAGCAGATTTGATTTTGTGTAAAAATTTCTCAAAGATAGAAAATGAACTCAGAACTGGAAATTAATTGATAGACATTAATCCATCTTTTGTTAACAGAAATTCAATAGTTTCGATGTAATAACCACCTCTTCAAACCCTTAGCTTTTGTTTATAATTTTAACATTTTTGTAAACTTTTTTTATCGTTTGTCCGAGCCTCAAAAAACGCTTCAAGAAGTCCCGGATTTCACTATTTGCGACGAATATTTAAAGAGATGATTGGCACTTAAACCTCCTGAAAAGAATGTTAATTTCAATAAAAATAAACTGACTGTTTTTGACCACGCCTAGTTAGCAATACTTTGCTATCTTTGCCGGAAATTTTCTCAAAATTTTAATAGTTCAAAAACGATGAGTATAGCTGAATTAAGCGAACAAGAGATTGTCAGACGCAACTCTTTGCAGAAAATGAGGGATCTTGGAATAGAACCCTATCCAGCACCAGAATTCCCGGTGAATACAAACGCTTCAGAGATTAAAGAAAATTATAAACCTGAGTTAAATAATTATCAGGAGGTGGTCATCGCCGGGCGTTTGATGAGTCGCCGAATCATGGGTAAAGCTTCGTTTGCTGAGATTCAGGATGCTACCGGGAGAATTCAGTTATATGTCAGTCGTGACGAAATTTGTCCGGACGAAAACAAAGATCTCTACAACGAGTTCTTCAAAAAACTGCTCGATATTGGAGACATAATCGGGGTAAAAGGTTATGCGTTCATCACCCAAATGGGAGAGTTGACGATTCATGTGAAAGAAGTTCAGATGTTGAGCAAATCGCTGCGGCCGCTTCCAATCGTAAAAGAAAAAGACGGGCAAACCTTCGACGCAGTAACCGATGCTGAATTCCGTTATCGCCAGCGGTATGTCGATTTGGTTGTTAATCCGCAGGTGAAAGATACATTCCTGAAAAGGACAAAGATCATTAATACAATGAGGCAGTTTTTCAACGAACAAGGTTATCTTGAAGTTGAGACTCCTATTTTGCAATCAATTCCTGGAGGAGCAACTGCCCGTCCGTTTATCACTCACCACAATGCACTGAACATTCCGCTTTATTTGCGTATTGCCAATGAGCTCTACCTGAAACGACTGATTGTTGGCGGATTTGATGGTGTTTACGAATTTGCAAAAGATTTCAGGAATGAAGGAATGGATCGTACGCACAATCCTGAATTTACGGTAATGGAAATTTATGTGGCCTATAAAGACTACAAATGGATGATGAACTTTACCGAAGAAATGATTGAACGCGTTGCTTTGGCGCTGCACGGCACAACACAGGTTCAACTGGGCGATAAAGTGATCGATTTCAAACGTCCGTTTAAACGGGTTACAATGTATGAAGCTATAAAAGAGCATACTGGTTACGATATTGCCGGAAAAACTGAAGACGAATTACGCGAGATATGCAAAACGTTGGGCATTGAAACCGACCCAACTATGGGAAAAGGTAAGCTGATCGACGAAATTTTTGGCGAAAAGTGCGAGTTTAACTACGTTCAGCCAACGTTTATTATCGATTATCCGGTTGAAATGTCGCCGCTTACCAAAAAACACCGCTCTGTTGAAGGTTTGACCGAACGCTTTGAATTGATGGTGAACGGTAAAGAATTGGCGAATGCTTATTCTGAATTGAATGACCCGATTGATCAGCGTGAGCGTTTCGAAGATCAGCTTCGTCTTTCTGAAAAAGGTGACGATGAAGCCATGTTTATCGATCAGGATTTCCTTCGTGCCTTGGAATATGGTATGCCACCAACTTCAGGAATGGGAATTGGAATCGACCGGTTGACGATGTTTATGACCAATAACCTGTCTATTCAGGATGTTTTATTCTTCCCGCAGATGAAGCCGGAAAAGTCGGCAGAAGCAATTGATCCGGATGAAAAATTCACTGAAATTGGCATTCCGGCAGAATGGGTACCAGTTATCAAACAGATAGGGTTAAAAAAAGTTAAAGATTTGAAAGAAATTAAAATCGGGAAGTTTTTTAACGACATTTGTGGATTCAACAAAAAGAATAAGCTTGGACTTAACAACCCAACTTTAGAAGAAGTAACTAAGTGGTTGGCCTAATTCTGGAACTTTGGAAATGTTTTCAAACTCAAAAATAGCGGTCGTCGGAAGTGGTAGTTGGGCTACTGCATTGGCCAAGATTCTCTTGCACAATGTTGAAAGTCTGAACTGGTATTTCCGCAACCCCGATAATATTGAACTATTTAAACGTTTTAAGCACAATCCAAGCTATTTGCGTGGAGTTGAATTTGACACGTCGCGCCTCAATTTTTTTACTGACTTAAATGAGGCTATTGAAGACGTCGATATCGTAATTCTGGCTATTCCTTCTGCATTTTTGAAGGACGCAATGTCTTCGTTAACAGTCGATTTATCGCAGAAATTTGTTGTGTCGGCAATTAAAGGTATTGTTCCTGAAGACAACCTTATTGTTGGACAATATTTGCACCAGTACTTCAATATTCCTTACGAGCGGATTGGCGTTATTGCAGGTCCTTGTCACGCAGAGGAAGTTGCCTTGGAACGTTTGTCGTATCTTACTATAGCTTGCCCTGATGTGAAAAAAGCCAGGGCTTTTGCTTTTAGGCTGGAATGCCCGTACATCCGCACCCATGTTTCCGACGATATTTACGGAACGGAATATGCTTCAGTATTGAAAAATATTGTTGCTATAGCATCGGGAATTGTACACGGGTTGCGTTATGGCGATAATTTCCAGGCAGTGCTGATCTCGAATGCGATTCAGGAAATCAAACGTTTTGTTGATAAAGTTCACCCCATTACACGCGATATTAAAAGTTCTGCATATTTAGGCGATTTATTGGTTACAGCTTACTCTCAGTTTTCAAGGAACCGTACATTTGGTACCATGATTGGCAAAGGCTATTCGGTACGTTCGGCGCAACTGGAAATGCACATGGTTGCTGAAGGTTATTATGCTGCCAAATGTATCAAGGAAATTAACGAAGAATTCCGGGTGAATATGCCTATTGCTGAGGCTGTTTACAATATTTTATACGAGAATATTTCGCCGTCTATCGAAATTCGATTGTTAACCGAAAACCTTAGATAAATCCCTTATAATTCAAAGAAATGGATAAAATTTCATTAAACTTTAATAAGACTTTTGATTTCATATCAAAAGACTCAATTTTCTCATATAAAGAATCGATTGAGAAAAATAACGTTGCACTTTTCAATAAAACAGGGAAAGGGAGCGACTTTTTAGGATGGACAACTTTGCCGACATCAATTTCTGAAGCTGAATTGGCCGATTACGAAGCAACAGCTTCAAAGATAGTTGCCAAGAACATCGACATTTTCGTTGTGATCGGCATCGGCGGATCGTACCTTGGAGCAAAAGCAGTTGTTGATGCTTTGTCAGATAGTTTTGCGCATCTGAAAGAACGTAAAAGCCCTTTCATTCTGTTTGCAGGCCAGAACATCAGCGAAGATTATCTTTTTGAACTGCGCGAATTGCTGAAGACTAAAGAATATGCAATGGCTGTGATTTCCAAATCGGGAACCACTACTGAACCTGCGCTTGCTTTCCGTTTGCTGAAACAAGACATTGAAGAAAAATACGGAAAGGCAGAAGCTACAGAACGTATTGTTGCTATTACCGATGCCAAACGTGGAGCATTGCGCTCGCTTGCCACAACCGAAGGTTATAAAACTTTCGTAATTCCAGATGATGTTGGTGGCCGTTATTCTGTACTTACACCAGTTGGTTTGCTGGCTATTGCTGTTGCCGGATTCGATATTCGTTCATTGGTGAAAGGCGCTGTTGATATGCAGTTGGCTTCTGGAACAAACGTACCTTTTGAAGAAAATTTGCCAGCTCAATATGCAGCAGTTCGAAACGAATTGTACAAAAATGGCAAGAAAGTAGAAATTCTCGTGAATTATAACCCAAAGCTTCATTTCCTGGCAGAGTGGTGGAAACAGCTTTACGGCGAAAGCGAAGGCAAAGATGGATTGGGTATTTTCCCTGCTGCTGTCGATTTTTCATCTGATTTGCATTCAATGGGTCAATATATTCAGGAAGGAGAGCGTACATTGTTTGAGACTGTGCTTTCAATCGCAAATCCTGATCGTGAAGTTCGCATCCCGAACGATGCCGCAGATTTGGATGGTTTGAATTTCCTTGCCGGAAAACGCGTTGACGAAGTAAATAAAATGGCTGAATTGGGAACTGCAATTGCCCACGTTGATGGCGGTGTTCCAAACATCCAAATTGTACTTCCAAAACTGAACGAATATTACCTTGGACAATTGATTTATTTCTTTGAGTTGGCATGCGGATTAAGCGGTTACACGTTAGGCGTAAATCCATTCGATCAGCCAGGAGTTGAGGCCTACAAAAAGAATATGTTCGCCCTGCTCGAAAAACCAGGTTACGAAGAAGCAACAAAAGCGATTAAAAAACGCCTGTAATTCGAAAAACAGCATAATTTTGAAAGAGAAATCTCGCGTTGAGGTTTCTCTTTTTGTTTTTATATGGTATTCGAAAATCAGGAGTGGAAAGGGTACGGATTCGCGTTGTTTGGAACGGTTGCGTTTTCGAGCTTGTATGTTTTTAGTAAAGCGGGATTAAATGAAACTACAATTGCACAGTTTGGGCTGTATTACTTCGGAATCGGCTTTCTTCTGAATTTGCTATTTTCGGCTTTCACTGGCAAATTGAGATTTTTTAGACAGATTTCAGGTTCAACTGTTCTGCTTTTGATCTTGCTGGGCTTGATTGATATCGCGTCGAATTTTGCTTTCTTCAAGTCTGTTCAAACAATTCCTGATCCTTCGGTTACCTCATTTCTTGGTAACTTGTTCCCGGTTTTTCTTATTACACTCAGCTTCCTTTTTTTGAAAGAGCGTTTTTCGCTACTCGAAACTTTTGGTGCCATTATTGCCATATCAGGGGCATTTGCGGTAAGTTATACCGGTAGCCTCGAACTGGATCGATTACTGATTCCCGGAACCGGCTGGGTGGTTATGAATACTTTTTTTGCCGCCTCAGTTGGCGTTATTGCCCGAAAGAATACAAACAAGGCTAGTCCCGAGGTTTTTAATCTGAATTCGAACGGATGGATTTTTCTTTTCTTTCTTTTCTATTTTCTGAATAGTGGCGAATCGGTTTATATTTCAGGGAAGGCTTTTCAAAATATAGCGTTGGCATCGTTTTTTGGAGCTTTTGCTGCTTTGCTTTCCTTCTTTTATTCCTACAAGTTTATACCAGCCTCGCGTTCGTCGATCGTACAAAGCCTGAAAGGAATTTTCGTGCTCGGCATTGCTTTTTTATACCTTGGGAAACTTCCGGAAGTAATTCAAATGATTGGTGGTGGAATATCGGTCTGCGGAGTTTTGCTTATGACAATGTCTCAGGCGGGAATATTCAGGATTGGTAAATAATATTCTGGCTTAAGGCTAATCCAGCGAAATCGAGTTTCTGCCAATTGGGTTCTGCATAAATTCGAGAATTTCGCTTTTGCTTATTGGTGATGTTGCTCCGGTTGTTGATACAACTTTTGCTCCTGCGGCGTTTCCAAAACGGAGAGCTTCCTCAATTGAGTGTCCATTCATATAATAATGAATAAATCCGGCGGAGAAAGCATCGCCTGCACCAACGGTATCAACCAAGTCCACCATATACCCCGGATCGTAAAAAAAATCGTCGTCTTCAGTGAGGCAAAAAGCGCCTTTATCGCCAAGTGTACACAATAAAATCTTCAACTTAAATTTTTCGATTGTCTCCCTTGCCAGGTATTTTAGCCGTTCGTGTTCAAGGCCAAGCAATTCCTTCGTAATCAAAAGTTCGCTGTCATTGGTTTTTAAAATATCGGCCATTCTAATGCTATCTTCGATTGAGCCCGCAGTATAGCATTTCTTCCGAAGGTTTATATCCAGAAACTTGACTGTATCAGGCACTTCGTGAATTAGCTCGCGTAAAGTGTTTTTCGATATGCCGTAGCGCTGAACCAGAGTGCCATAACATACACAATCGGCTTCGGCAAAGGCGTCCATCATTTCGGTATCGATTTCGATATGGTCGTACGCCACTTCAGTTAAAATATTGTAGTCGGCGTTGCCTTGGGCATCGACTTTAACTTTTACTGAACCAGTGGGAAATTCATAGTCTGTCTGGACATTTTCGTCGGAAACACCCAGTTTTTTGAGGGCTTCGCGAATATCGCGTCCGGCTTTATCATTCCCAACTTTACTTAAAAGCCTTCCGTTATCTCCAAATGAATTGATTCGATAAGTGAAATTTGCCGGTGCTCCGCCCAAAATCTTACCCGACGGAAGTAAATCCCAGAGTAACTCTCCAAATGCGGCAATTTTCTTCGGCATGTTTTTCTTTTTTGACGGTGGCAATATAGAAAAAATTTGAAAGAATGCCGTCCTGCACGATCAATACTTTCGCATTTGACATGGTTTTTATGTTTATCTTGCCGATAATAATTTCTACATGCGATAATCTTTATTGACGCTCTTTGTGTTCAAATAAAAACAGGAAGGACTAAAATGAACTATTTGGCTCACATTTATTTGTCAGGCGAATCGGATGAAATTATACTTGGTAATTTTATAGCCGACCACGTTAAGGGTAATAAGTATTTGGGATATCCGGAGAAAGTTGCCTTTGGCATTTTACTGCACCGGAATATCGATTTGTTTACCGACCAGCATGCGGAGGTAAAAAAGTGCATCGATATTTTGCGCCCGGGTTATGGCAGGTATTCCGGCATTGTAGTCGATGTTTTCTTTGATCACTTTCTGGCAGCAAACTGGAACAAATATTCGGCTCATACATTGAGGCAAACAGCGAAGCATGCCCATGCCGTTTTTCTGTCAAACTTTATGCTTTTGCCATTTCGGGTTAAGCAGTTTTTGCCATTCCTTATTCAGCACAAACGGCTCGAATCGTATGCGAGGCGCGAAAGCATGTATGAAGTACTCGAAATTATGTCGCGACGTACTTCGCTTCCTTCGAAAAGCGATTGGGCTATGACGATTTTGCTTCAGGAATATGAACAGTTTGAAGCCCTGTTCCACAGCTTTTTTGCTGAAATAGTTGCTATGGTAGAACGCGACTTCGCCATTGGAATAGCAAAACCTTCAAGTATGTAAAATCTTGCAGAAAGGTTATTTAAATAGTTTGTTCTAAAAGCTTAGCTGCTCGAAGCGACTGGCATCAAGCCTGATGAAAATAAACAGCAAAAAAGTAAACGACCAGAGCGATGAGCCACCATAGCTAAAAAAAGGCAGAGGTATCCCAACAACCGGCGCGAGCCCAACGGTCATTCCAATATTTACCGCAAAGTGAAAGAATATGATGCACGCGACACAATAGCCGTAAACGCGGGAGAACCTCGACCGGCTTCGTTCTGCGAGAAAAATTATTCGCAAAAGCAAAGCCATAAAAAGCCCCACCACAATGGTTGAACCAACAAATCCCCATTCTTCGCCAACTGTACAAAATATAAAGTCGGTATCCTGCTCCGGAACAAAATCGAACTTGGTTTGTGTGCCCTGAAGAAATCCCTTTCCAAAGAACCCGCCGGAGCCGATGGCAATTTTTGATTGATTGACATTGTATCCGGTCCCAAGAACATCCGTCTGTATTCCAAGCAATTCGTTTATACGATCGCGTTGGTGCTGTTCCATGATATTATGAAAAACATAATCAACTGAAACTGAAAACAAAACGCTTCCCAAATATATTCCGACGAGTATGGCCAGACTGTGCTTTCGCAACGACATTGCCCAAATAAAAAACAATGCTGATGAAATAATTGCGGCAATTAAAATAAAAAAAACAGGACTAATTGAGCCACCAACCAGGTGATTTATGAGCCACAATAATCCAAATATCCCAAAGAAGATTCCGCCTCCAATCAACGTTCTCTGGAGTTTCTTTTTTAAGAGGTAGTTAATAATCAGCGCGGCAACAGTCAGGATAAGAATTGTTATTAATGGATCGAAAAGCATTGTCAGAATAAACACGACCGCAATGAGGCAAGAGAAAAACAAGACGATCCCATTCAGTCCTTCCCGATACAAAACAAGAATGAAAACGCCAAAAACAAGAGCTGAGCCCGTATCATTTTGCAGGAAGATAAGGCCTACCGGAAGACCGATTATGGCAGCAAGGCTAAGCAACGACTTGTAATTGTCCATTTTAAACTCGTACGAACTTATGTATCGCGCGAGCGCCAAAGCCGTTGCCATCTTCATAAACTCCGAGGGCTGAAGTGAGAAATTACCCAATTGTATCCACGATCTTGCACCCTTGATCTCAGATCCAACCAGCAACACCGCCAATAGCACAACCAACATGAGCGCATATATGGGAAACGCGAACGTTACAAAAAACTTGGAATCAGTGTTTATCATCAAAACAGCAATAAAAATGGCAGCTCCAATCCACATCAACTGTTTCCCGTAACGTTGAGTCATATCGAAGATACTTTTATGTTCCTCGTTGTAAACGGCAGCATAAATGTTTATCCATCCGATAAACATCATGGCAAGATACAACCCAATGGTTATCCAGTCTACATTGTCCCAAACATTATTTTCGTCTTTTTCTACCATCTTACAATGTTTTCTTTACTTCTTTAACATCGAGCAAATCGGTATCGATCAGTTTTTGTTCAATGTCCTTATGTTTTGGTGAAATTGAATCGTTCAGGAATTTTTCCATGAGCAGCCCTGCAATTGGAGCCGCATAAGTTGCACCAAAACCTGCATTTTCAATAAACACTACAATTGCGATTTTTGGGTCGTCTTTGGGTGCAAATCCAACAAAAGCGGAGTGGTCTGCGCCATGAGGATTCTGAACTGTTCCGGTTTTCCCGCACACAATATATTTATCTTGTTTGACCGAAAACTGAAGTTTTGTATCCTCAACCACAGCCTGCATTCCTCCAATTACAATACTAAAATTCTGGGGGCTAATGTTAACCGTTTTCTTTTCGTATTCTAAAGTACGAATTTGCCTGTCAGGAGTTTGTATTGCTCTTACCACATGAGGCATAATGTAGTATCCGCGGTTGGCAATCATGGCACACAAATTTACCATCTGAAGCGGAGTAGCTTCTATTTCGCCCTGACCAATTGCCAGTGACCTGATAGAATAAGCGTTCCAATGCTTAGCTCCATACCATTTATCATAGAGGCTTGATTCGGGAATGCTACCTTTTACTTCGGATGAAAACTCGGGACTTAGTTTCGAACCAAATCCAAAACTTGTGATGTAATCTCTCCATGCCTGGAAACTTTCAGCGGTACTTCCCTTTTGCCCCATTATCAACCTGAAATTATTCCAGAAGAATGAATTGCATGACTCCCTGATGCCTTCGCGAACAGCCAACGGACTCTCGTGACTGTGTGTACATGCGATTGGTTTTGAGGCTTTTCCCGAGCACGAGAAACGGTCGAAAGGAGTAATTGCATGTTCTTCCAATCCAATGAGGGCATTGGCTAATTTAAAAGTTGAGCCCGGCGGATAACGACCTATAATTGCACGGTTCATCATCGGTCTGTTGATCGAATCTCGATCTAAAACCACGTAATTTTTGCTGCGCTGGCGGCCAACCATCAGGTTTGGATCGTATGACGGAGCGCTAACCATCAGAATGATCTCTCCGGTTGACGGATCAACCGCGACTACTGCGCCGCGTTTATTGGTCATAAGTAATTCAGCGTACGCCTGTAATTTTGCGTCGAGCCCGGTTATGAGGTTGTTTCCTAAAACGGCTGTTGTATCTTCTTTCCCTTCGTTGTATTTTCCTTTGATTCGGTTATGCACATCGACCATTGATTTTTGAACACCTTTTATTCCGCGCAGTTCCTGCTCATAAGCCTTTTCAAGCCCAGTTACGCCAATATAATCGCCTTGCCGGTAATATTTGTCCGTTTCGAGCGTTTTCTGGTTCACTTCGCCAACGTAACCAAGCACGTGTGCAGCGCTTTTGTTCGGGTAATCGCGCAATGTTCGATACTGTACGAAAAAGCCGGGATATTTGTATAGCTTTTCCTGAAGTGGTGCATAAATATCCGGAGAAATCTGTGTGGCTACAATTGACGGTTTGTACGAAGAATAAGCCCGTGCTTTGCGAATGGCCTGCCGCAACTCGATGCGATCGAGCTGGATGATATTGCATAATTCGGTGGTGTCGAACGTTTTTACTTCGCGCGGAATAATCATCAAATCATAGGCCGCTTTGTTATACACCATCAGGTTGTTGTTGCGATCGTATATAAAACCACGAGCTGGATAAATAGTAATTTTTCGCAGCACATTTCTTGTGGCAAATTGCTTGTATGTTTTGCTCGTAATCTGAAGGGTAAAAAGCCGGATAATAAATATTGCTCCAATTCCCAAAAAGATTCCCAGAATGATCAGCCTTCGTTTCGAGAAAGTATCCACCGTAAATTAGTTTTTGAAGATAATGAACTGACTCCCTAAAATTAATAGAATTGAGATTAAGCTGCTTAAAATCCAGCGAAGTATCGTTTCCAAAATATCGGAAAACGAAAAAGTCTCAGCAAAAAACAAAACAAGGTGGTGAATCAGCACGGATATAACCACGTACTTAATAAAACTGGCAACACCTAGCTGAGCCATATTAGGAGTCGTTCCCTTTTCAATTAGTTCGCGCGACGAAATTAAACTTGCCAGCCCGGGTCTGATAAATCCGAGCAAAACAGTTGCTCCGGCATGAATTCCGGGTGTATTACTGAAAATATCTACCGTAATTCCAATCAGAAAGGAGAACCCAAGTAAAAAGTAACCCTGAATGTTGAACGGGAGTAACAGTACAAACAAGATATAAATATACGGGTTGATTAAGCCGCTTATTTGAATATTATTCAGTATAAGTACCTGAATCAAAACAAGTACCACAAACATTAGCGCATATTTCCAGAAATCCTTTATCATTCGCCTACGTTGTTTGATTCAAGTTTCTTTAATTCATCCTGTTTGGTGTTTTTCACCACTTCAACATATTTTAAAGTTCTGAAATTGGTCGAGAGTTCCACTTTGATATTGTAGAAGTTCGTTCCTCCTTCCTGATCCCATTTGGTCACAATTCCAATCATGATTCCTTCAGGAAAAATACTCGAGTATCCGCTGGTAACAACGGTGTCGCCAACATTAACCATGATGTGAAAGGGAATTTCTTTCAAATCAGCAGTGTTAGCGTGTTCGCCGTCCCATGCTAGGTTTCCGGTATAGTTGTTTTTGGTAAGTTTTGCCGGAATACTGAATCGTTTGTTTAACAACGAAAGCCCGGTTGCGTAATTGGGCGACACATTGGTGATAACACCAATAACTCCGTCGGGTCCAATCACTCCCATATCAGGCTTAATTCCCTGCCGGGAACCCTTGTTGATGGTAATGTAGTTGAACTGCTTATTGACGGAATTACTTATAACTTTTGCAGCCGTAAATACATAAGCAGGCGCGTCAACGGTATCTGGTCTCATAATCGGATTCCGTTCACGCAGCATTACCTGCTTTTGAAGTAATTTCCTTAAAGCTGCATTTTCTGCTGCCAGCCGGGCATTGGTTCTACTAAGGCTAAAATAATCGTCGAGGTGACTAAATCGCTCGTAAATAGTACCTACAATGTTATTTGTCGAATTAATGAATGTTACCCGCTGGTAATTGTTGTAACTAACCAATAAGGAAAACGAAAACGCTTCCAGAGCCAGAAACATCAATATAAAATAATTTCGTAATAAGAAACGAAATAAACTTCTCATTAGCCTGAAGGTTTACCCTTCCTCACCAGAATTTTATCTGATCAGGAAAGAGAATTTATTTACATTCTTGAGAGCAATACCAGTTCCGCGGGCAACGGCACGCAGTGGGTCTTCAGCTACATGGAACTGTATATTGATTTTGTCGGTGAAGCGTTTGGCTAAACCACGAAGCAATGCACCACCACCAGCCAGCCAAATTCCTCGAGTAACAATATCGGCATACAATTCAGGCGGAGTTTGCTCCAATGCACTAAGAATTGCTGTCTCGATTTTATTAATCGATTTCTCAAGACAGTGAGATATTTCCTGATATGAAACGGGTACTTCGATTGGCAATGCCGTCATCTGGTTTGGTCCCTGAACAACATAGTCAGCTGGTGGATTATCTAATTGTGACAGCGCTGAACCTACATTAATTTTTATTTCTTCAGCTGTGCGCTCTCCAATTTTAATATTGTGCTGATGACGCATGTATTCCATAATGTCGGCAGTGAGATCGTCGCCGGCAATACGAATGGATTTGTTGGTTACCAAACCGCCCAACGAAATAACTGCGATCTCGGTCGTTCCACCACCGATGTCCACCACCATGTTTCCCTCAGGCGCTTCAACGTCCAATCCAATACCAATCGCAGCAGCCATTGGTTCGTAAATCATATAAACGTCTCGTCCTCCTGCGTGTTCCGAAGAGTCACGTACTGCACGAATTTCAACCTCGGTCGATCCTGATGGAATACAAACCACCATACGCAACGAAGGCGCAAAGAAACGAGATTTAGGATTCATCATTCTGATCATCCCTCTGATCATTTGCTCCGCAGCGTTGAAGTCGGCGATTACACCGTCGCGCAACGGGCGAATGGTTTTAAGGTTTGAGTGGGTTTTCCCCTGCATTTGCCGGGCTTTCTCACCAATAGCTACAAGTTTTTCGGTTTTTAGGTCGATGGTCACGATCGATGGTTCGTCAACAACAATTTTATCATTGTGAATAATAATGGTGTTGGCAGTTCCAAGGTCGATGGCTATTTCCTGGGTTAAGAATGAAAATAATCCCATTTGTATCCTTGTTTTTCTTTGTTTGTAATCGAGTTAATTTGTTCGAAAGCTCGCCCGCGAAGATACTACTTCCGGCTTGTTTTCTTCTTAATGTTTAAAATGTCTCATTCCGGTAAATACCATTGCAATCCCAAACTCATCGCAGGCAGCAATTACTTCCTCGTCGCGAATACTACCGCCGGGTTCAACAATGTATTTAATTCCAAATTCATTGGCAGCTTCTACGCTGTCGCGGAATGGGAAAAATGCGTCCGAAATTAATACAGAATCTTCAATTTTAATGCCTTCCTTCAGGTTAAATCTGGGAATTGTCAACTGACGAAGGCTGTCGAGGCGATTGGGCTGTCCCATGCCGGCTCCGGTGAGCCAGAACGAACCATCAGTATTTTCTGTAACCAGGGCAATCGCATTACTTTTAAGGTGTTTGCAGGCCACGATTCCAAATTTGGTCAGGTTCATTTTCGACTGATCGAATTGTATTTTAGTAACGTTTTTAAATTCTGTTTCCTGAGCTTCGTCTTCGTCCTGAATCAGCAATCCACCACTAATTGACCGGTAAAGTTTCTCGCCGGTAATCTTAGGTTTAACAGGTGTCTCCAGTACACGCAGGTTTTTCTTTTTGCCCAGCACATCGAGGGCTTCGGCGGTGTAACCAGTTGCAATAATAATTTCAACAAAGCGTTTATCAAACCATTCAGCAATGGTTTTGTCAACCTCTCCTGTGAAACAAATGATTCCACCATAAGCGCTCACCGGATCGCCGGCCCATGCTAATTCGAGCGAATGTTTAATGTTACCGGTAACAGCTAATCCGCAAGGATTTAGGTGTTTCACAACCGAAACAGCAACCTTGTTATTAATATGAGTTACGGAATGAAATGCGTCGCTGGCCGATTTCCACGCAGCATCGGCGTCGAGCATATTGTTGTATGAAAGTGCTTTACCTTGCAAAACTTTTGCGTTCGACAAAGTAATATTCGAATTCGAGTTGTTGAATTTAAAGAAAGTAGCCGATTGATGTGGATTTTCGCCATAACGCAAAACCTGTCCATCGTTTACACTAATTCGTGCTTCCTCACCCTTTCCGCCATCGAAGTAATTGAAAATAGCGCTATCGTAATGCGATGAGGTGGCAAATGCCAAACGGGCAAACTCTTTACGGTCTTCGAGCGAAGTAGCTCCGTTCTTTTCGTTGAGCAAATCAAAAAGGTGTTGGTATTGACTGCGCGACGAAACAATAATTACATCGTTAAAATTCTTTGCCGCAGCCCTAATTAGCGAAATACCACCAATATCAATTTTTTCGATAATGTCTTCTTCTGAAGCTCCTGATGCAACAGTTTCTTCGAACGGATATAAATCAACAATAACTAAATCAATTTCAGGAATTTCGTATTTGGCAATCTGTTGTTGATCGCCCAAATTGTCGCGGCGATTAAGAATCCCACCAAAAACTTTCGGATGAAGGGTTTTAACCCGGCCACCCAAAATTGACGGGTAGCTGGTAAGTTCTTCGACCGGAATAACTGAAATCCCAAGCTCTTCGATGAACGATTGTGTTCCCCCTGTTGAATAAATAGTAACCTCTAATTCATTGAGTTTCTTAACAATCAGGTCTAACTTATCTTTGTGATATACAGAAATTAAGGCCGATTTAATTTTTTTTAAGTCCTTCATTAATAATCCTTTTGAAATTTGGGCTCAAAGATAATAAAAACACCTTGATATTTTCTTCTGAAAAATTGACGAATTAAGCTTATTATAACATTAAATTCGTTTACGTTTTCGGTGTCTTACTGATAACGTTTCTTAAAGTCCATTTGTTATTCGTATTAAAGACGACTTACCTCGATTGTTGAAGTTTTTTGCAGATTTTCGATTTTGAGTGTAATCTTTTCGATGGTAAGTGAACTAATCTGCCTGAAACGGTATTCGAGATTTCAGCTATTAAAACTAAAGGTATATGCTTGTTGCAAGGTTGGTAATGGAAAGTTTTTCGTTTGCGTTTGGATCGCTCCGAGCCAACAAATTGCGGACGTTTCTTTCATTGTTGGGCATCACCATTGGGATATTTGCTATCATTTCTGTTTTTACCGTTATCGATTCGCTTGAAAGTTACATCCGCAATAGCCTGAACTCTCTGGGGAGCAACATGGTTTACATCCAGAAATGGCCATGGACACCTCCCGAAGGAGAAACAGAGTATCCCTGGTGGAAATATCTAAACCGACCAGTTCCGAAGATAGAAGAGTCGGAAGAGATCATGAGAAGATCAAAAAATGTTGAAGCTGCTGTTTATTTCTACGGATTTAACCGCACCGTTCAGTTCGAAACCAGCAAGGCTGAAAATACTGAGGTTTTAGCTACAACCTACGATTTAATTAAAACATGGAATCTTGAAATTGAAAAAGGACGCTATTTCACTGAATCAGAAATGAATTCAGGAGCAAATATTGCTGTACTTGGAAATGAGATTGCTACCAAATTATTTGATCAGGTTAATCCTGTCGGGAAAGTTATCAAGGTTCAAGGAAGCAAATTTTTAGTGATTGGCGTTTACACCAAACAAGGCACCGATATGTTTGGAACCAGCATGGATAAACGAATTCACATTCCCGTTGTGTATGCCATGGGCATGGTCGATGTTCGTGATCGCGATCAAGGACAAACAATCAATATAAAAGCCAAACCTGAGGCTGGAAGAGATGAATTTATTTCAGAACTGGAAGGAATCATGCGATCAATCCACAGACTGAAACCTATGGAAGAGAACGATTTTGCAATAAACGAAGTCAGCGTTATTTCGAAACGGTTCGATTCTTTTTTTAAAGTATTCAATCTAGCGGGCTGGATTATTGGCGGATTTAGCATCCTCGTCGGTGGGTTTGGTATCGCCAACATCATGTTTGTTTCGGTAAAGGAGCGAACCAAAACAATTGGCATTCAAAAAGCAATAGGAGCAAAAAAATATTTCATATTGCTGCAGTTCATTTTCGAAGCAGTTGTTTTATCGCTGCTGGGTGGTGTAATCGGACTGCTATTGATTTTTGCCGGCACATTAATTTTTAGCTATGCAGCCAGTATGACTATTTCGCTCACACTATCGAACATTATTCTTGGGCTTACTATATCAGGAGTGATTGGTGTTTTGGCCGGCTTTATCCCGGCCCTTTCGGCCTCACAGCTCGATCCGGTGGAAGCCATGAATGCAGTTTAGAAATTCGTAAGTTTTTGTGGAAATATATTGTCAGGGCTTCAGTATTGGGAACTCTGACATTTTTTATGTTACTAATTTGTAGTATTTTTTATAGGCTGAGCTCATTTATACAGTGAAAACAGCGCTTTTCAATAAATTTGGAATAATAACATTTTGAAAGACCTAAATTATTTGTATGTCTGAAGCACACAGAAAATCGGATTTTTGCCTGAATTGCAATACCGGATTAAGGCCTGATGATAATTACTGCCCTCATTGTGGCCAGAAAAATACAACGCATATTATTCCTGTCAAGCACATCATTGTTGAGACTTTTGAAGATTTTTTTCACTTTGATACCAAACTTTGGAATACAATTAAAATCACGTTCTCGAGGCCCGGTAAAATAACAGCTGATTACCTTGAAGGAAAGCGCGCCCGCTACGTTCCACCTGTCAAATTATACATTTTCATCAGCTTTGTTTTCTTTTTGCTGTTGGGCAAATTAAGCGATCATGCTATTGAGAATAATGGACACGAATCCGGACATAAGGCTGTAACCGAAAAATCGAGTATTACGCTGGGAGAATTAATGGGAGAGAAAAGAGTATATCGAAGTAACGATTCAACCGATTTAAGTACTCTGGAGTTCGAGTATTTCACCAAGGAAACGTTGGGAGATCAGTTAACTAAAATAAAAACAGCTCCAGATTCGGTTCTAAACAGGATGTTACTTGTTAATGAGTTTGATACAACTAGAGTTATGCGCGACAAGCTTAGAAGTTTGTTGTCTAAAATTCAAGATCCCAATGCTGTTTTAGACAGTGTTAAAACGCATTTCCAAATTGTCGGGAAGTTGGATTTCAAATCGAAAGAGGAGTATGACCGTTTCCGCGGCGAAGTCCGACATTTTTCCAGAGCCGAGGTTGACTCGTTATTGAAGGCAAAAGGAATGGAAGTGAACTGGTTTAACCGCCAGTTGGTAAAGAAACTTGGAAAAATTGACTGGCGAGATGAGGATGATTTAAAGGAACTTAGCCATGCCGTTTTGAAAAGTATCTCGCTAACTATGTTTGTTATGATGCCTCTTACAGCGATTTTGCTTTTGCTGATATTTTACCGGAAAAAGTACTACTACGAGCACCTCATCTTTTCAATTCACACTCACACTATTTTCTTTCTCATTTTCAGCTTTGTACTTGCGGTTCAGATATTTGTCAGCGAA
>Ga0116170_10002006_pt1 | contig 20134 bp, 8 predicted proteins | sample AD_JPNHW1_MetaG_FD_89797 | JGI IMG/M metagenome (GOLD analysis project Ga0116170, IMG submission 89797) | Active sludge microbial communities of municipal wastewater-treating anaerobic digesters from Japan - AD_JPNHW1_MetaG | ecosystem: Engineered > Bioreactor > Anaerobic > Digestate | place...
CAACAGTTCAGACCTCAATGATATTCAGGTCAAGATCAGTTCTGGCAAAAAGTATAACCGGGCGTCAGAAAGCCCTGTCGACAACGCCCTGGCTATGCAGAACAAGGTCGAGATCAATGAAAATACCCAGTTTGTGCGTAATATCAACCACGTCAAAGACTGGTATAACAATGCAGACGGCGCCATGACCAGTATCGAAAGTGCTTTGCAAAGAATTCGCGAACTCTCGATTGAGGGTGCCAACGACACTCTCGTGCAAGAAGACCGCGATGCCATTGCCAAAGAAATAGATGAACTGATGCTGCACCTTATCGATATTGGCAATACCCAGGTCGCCGGTGAATACATTTTTGCTGGTCACGATGTTGATACAAAGCCATTTTCGACAGTTTCTGGCCTTACTCCTGGCTATAACAACGGGGTAGTGACTTATTCACTTGGTGAAGATCGAACTGGCATCAATAAAAACAGCCCGGTTGATGTGCTTTACTCTGGCGACAACAAAAGAATCAAGGCCGAGATCGAACGTGGAACCACTATTGAAAAGAGTATCGGCGGTCTTGAACTCTTCTTCGGGGGCAACCCGGTAACCGGCACCCCGACCTTTACCCGCACATTGCCACCTCTTGAGTCAAGTCTGCCGCTAACCGCTTTGAATTCGGGGCGCGGCGTTCAGGACGGTCAGATAATCATTACCGATCAGGCGGGTATCGATCATAAAATCGATTTGTCAACCGCCCACCGCATCGATGACGTAATCGGCATCATCAACGACACCGGTTCATTTGAAGCCGGCATCGAAGAAGTGCCCTCTGATACGGCGGTTTCGCTCGGCATCTATCGCAATGCGGGCTACACCAATCTTCTTGTCGGCCTGTCTGACCCGAAGATGTTGTCTGAATTCACAAATCTTACTGACCTGAACAATGGTCTGGGCCTTTCTGACGGCTATCTCAACATTAACACCAGAGATGGTCGCAATCATCGCGTTGATGTTTCTGGCGCCGGCACGGTCGCCGATGTTATCGCCCGCATCAATTCAGTCGAAGGTGGCTCTGCCCTCGAAGCCAAATTCGATATGATTCACAAGCGCCTTGAAGTTAAAGATCTTACCGGTGGCACCGGTGAGTTCTATATTACTTCAACCCGCACCCAGCTTTATGTTAAAGACCTCGAACCCCATACGGCCAAAGACCTTGGCCTGCTCAACAACGTCGGCGCAGGCAGCCAGATCATTTCGACCTATGACCCGGTTATTGATTCGCCGGCCACACCTCTGTCGCTTGCCAATGGTGGCAAGGGCATCGAAAAAGGCTATATGACAATTACTGGCCATGACGGTGTTGCGACGGTGCCTCCGGTTGATCTGACCGCGGTTTCGACGCCACAGGATGTTATCAATGCTATCAATGCTGCAACCGGTGGTCGCCAGACTGCCAGTTTCGACATGACCAGCGGCCGCATAATGATTGCCGACAACACAGTTGGGGCCGAATCATTCAGGGTTGAAGAATTCTTCGGAACCCAGGCGATCGCAATTCGCGATAACACTACCGTTTCGCGTAATCTCGGCCTTCTGAAGTCAACTCAAGGGAATACGGTTATCGGAGATTCGCTGGTATCAAGCGGCCCGCCCCTGACGGCTGCCAGTCTTCTGTCTGATATTGTGCCCCCCCCGGAAGCCGGATTTATGATTATCAAAGGCGCTGATGGTCAGCCGGTCGAAGTTGACCTGACCGGTGCGAACACTATTCAGGATGTTCTTGATAAAATCAATCTGACCGACAAGTTCACCGCAATCTGGAACCCGACTGACAGACGCTTTGAAGTGGCTGACCCAGGCGCTGTTGGTGCCAATTACGGTTTAACTATTGAAGAACGCAGCAATACAGGTCGAGACCTCGGTCTGGTCACTGGAACCAGCAATCAGGTGCCCGGTATTATCACCGGGGTGCCGATTCGTGTGGCCTCGCTGCCGACCAACGTCGGCTCAGTTGATCTTGACCCGATGGTCACCATGGAAACTGAACTGCAATCGTTGAATTCAACCCGCAGCTCTAACCCTGGCGTTAACCTTGGCTATATACGCATTACCGACAAGGCCGGCCACTTTGCCGCCATTGACCTGCGTGGCAGCCAGACGATCAGAGATGTGCTTAACCGCATCAATGATCCGGCGAATGGCATCTACGTCGAAGCACGACTTAACGCCGACGGCAATGGCCTTGAAATCATCGACAAAAACCATGGAGCGAGCGGCAAGCTTGAAGTGATAGATATCGACAGCACTTCTGCCGCTGATCTGGGTATTTCAGGGCGCTCTGTCGATAATAAGCTGACCGGCAGAGATGTTGACCCGGCTTTAACATTGAAAACACCTATCACCGCACTTCGCGATGGCAAAGTGCCGGTGGGCAAGGTTTACGTTCAGAGTGGCGATTTTTCGGGCGAAATCGATCTGAGCGGCGCCAGAACGGTTGGCGAGCTGATCAATAAGCTCTCGAATACCGACAGCAATTTTAACCTGCAAGCCTGGATATCTGATGACGGCAAGCGCCTGAATCTTACCAACACTGCCGGGGAAGCCTTCATCAAAGTTCGCGATGTATCGGGCAACGGTGTGGCCTCTTCGCTTGGCCTTGGCAATACGCCTTCGGTGTTTACCACCCTCATCGATCTGCGCGATAACCTGTTGCGAAATGATCCAAAGGCAATTTCCCAGGTCAGTATTGCCAAGATTGACGAAGACCTCACAAGAGTGCTCAATCTGCACGCCGAAGTCGGCAGCAAAACCAATCGGGTAAAGGCCGCCAAAGAAAAACAGGAAAATATAAATTTAAACCTAAAGGAAATGCTCTCATCTGTCGAAGATTTAGATATGTCAGAAGCTATTATAAGAATGACTGAACTCGAGACGGCTTACCAGGCTGCTCTTCAGACAGGCTCAAAAATTATGCAGATGTCTTTGTTGAATTTTCTTAGCTAAGTGAAGGAACGATGCATGGTATGAAGATTTCCACATCAAGGTTCGGAAAAATTGAGATTTGCAAAGACGAGATTATCAGCTTTGAAGAAGGTCTTCTTGGATTCGGAGACTACCATAAGTTTGTAATTCTCAATACCGAAGACGGTAGCCCGTTTCGCTGGTTGCAATGCGTTGACGACGGAAACCTCGCATTTGTAATCATTGAGCCATTGAATTTCATGTTTGAATATGACGTTGAAATCTCTGACTCAGACCAGACTTTTGTTGGCCTGGAACGGGCTGAAGACGTGGTTCTCTATGTTATCGTCTCAATTCCGGCCAATCCGAGCGACATGACCGCCAATCTTCAAGGCCCGGTAGTTATCAATGCAGCCAACCACAAGGGGCGGCAGATCATTTCAAGTAACAGCCGCCACTCGGTCAAGGTGCGCATTCTCGACGAAATGGAGAAAAGGGCGGCCAAGCTCAAAGAAGTTAATGACTCTCTCAACCCCGATAACAAGGAGGGTGAGAGCTGATGCTGGTACTGACACGCAAAATTAACGAAAAGATCATTATTGGTGATGATGTTGAAATAGTTCTCGTGGATATCGGCAAAGATCAGGTGAAAATCGGTATCAATGCCCCCAGATCGGTAAAAGTTCACCGCTGGGAAGTTTATGAAGAAATCCAGAAGGAAAACCGCGAAGCCGCGAAGATAACGTCTCTCGACCCGCTCAAGAGTCTTCCTGCGGATATTCTTAATAAATTCGGAAAAAAAGATAATAAAGCAAAAAAGTGACTAAACGCGAGATAATTGAAGAATAAGGAAAACAATCGGCTTAAATCATCGTAAATCGAGTTAATGTTCGTTGACTCAATGTTCCGATGGATAATGTAGATGGGGAATAAGAAGCTGAAAAGCTAAAAACGGATTGAACCCCACGAAAGTCATGGAGGCAAACCTATGGCCCTGCGTATTAACACAAACATTACTGCTCTGAACGCTCACGGTAATCTGGTGAAAAACGACTCCAGGTTATCAAACTCGATCGAGCGCCTGTCATCAGGCCTGAGAATCAACCGCGCATCAGATGATGCCGCCGGGTTGACAATCTCTGAGAAGCTTCGCACTCAGGTGCGCGGCATTGCCAGGGCCAGAATGAATGTTCAGGATGGCATCAGTCTTATTCAGACTGCTGAAGGCGCCCTGAACGAAGTGCACAGCATGCTGCAGCGCATGCGTGAACTCGCTCTCCAGTCAGGCAACGATACCCTGACCACCACCGACCGTCTTGAAATTCAGAAGGAAGTTGCTCAGCTCAAAGACGAGATCAACCGCATTTCCTACACAACTGAATTCAACACCCGCAAACTTCTTGATGGCACAGGCACTGCTGCAATTTCCAGCAGTGACCCCAACAACCTGGATGGCGTGGTAACCGGTGCAGTTCTGACTTTTTCAGACTTTTCGATCGTCGTCTGGCCGAAATCAGAATACATTCCCGGTATCGGCTACAAGACTTATTCAGGCACAGCCGAACAACAGCGCTCCGCAATTTTCGTGAAGACTGACGGTTCGATTGCATCTTCATCGACTACCCTTCAATCTCTGGCCAATATGTATGACAACAACGGCACTTTCATTCTTGATCTGCCGCAGACCCTTTATATTCAGGGTGATAACAGTCAGGGTCAATTGGTTGTCAGCAAAGATCTTACCCTTGGCCAGTTGACTGAAAGAATTCAGGCCTCGATGACCACTGACCAGCTTGGCAAAGGTCTTCATTTTGAAGGTTCAACCGCCATTTTTAACACCGCCGGCGAAAACAATGGCCAGTTGCAGGTAACTTCGGGCCGCAACGGTGAACTTGGCCGCGTTAACTTTACCGGTCAGGAAAACCTGGTTACCGCCCTTGGCTTTGAAAACGTTATTCAGGCCGAAGATCCGGTATATTCCATTGCCGTCACCAACCTCGGCGTTCCATACGGCGAAAGAAACACACTTTACACCCAGATCGCCGGCCATCGTGCTGCCGGGCTCATTGAAGGCATCGATCTGATGTTTGAGCCCCCGCAGTCTGCTTTTGCCCAGACAACTTCAGCAACTCTCGGCATTTCACTGCCAACCGCTCTTGCTTTCGACGTTAATGACTCAGTCAGCTCCAATGGCACTGCCGCAGTTCCGATTGCGATCGCCAGCGGCACCTGGAGCATGCACCAGATCGTATCGATCGTTAACGAACAACTGTCTGTCGCCAGCAGCATGGTTACTGCCAGAGTTAATGACTCTTACGCCATTGAATTTACTACTAAGAATACCGGTTCTTCAGCTTATGTTGAAGTCACCAACGCTTCGACTAATCCGCTGGGCATTGCCAATGGTCGTTATACAGGCACCGGCGGTAACCCTGGCCGTGCCACCGGCTTTGATACCATTGATTCCTACGACTTTTCACAGGCTGGCACCACCTTGCAGTTCTCGATTGTTGACGCCCACGACTCGGCTGCTTCCGGCACCATTATTAATCTTACTGGCAACTACACCGCCGGCGCCCTGAATTCACTGGTTGAAGCCATCAATATGCAGATCGGCGCCAACGGCCTGATGGTCGTTGCCGAGAATACTAACGGCGTTCTCAACTTCAGATCGCTTGAAACCGGCGTGCAGTCTAACTTCAGCATTAACGACACCGGTGCTGGTGGCCAGGGAATCACCACTGGTCTTAAAGTTCACGAACAGACCACTATTTCGGGCTTCGACGGTAATAAGGCCGTGCAGAACTTCGCCTATGACCAGTCATCATCAAAATACGGTTTTGTGGTCATCGAACAGTCTGCTTCAGCTGGTATCGACAATCTGTCGTTCTATGTGGCCGATCTCGATGGTAACGGCATGAGTATTGTATTCTCCGCTGGCGCTGCTGGCAGTTCTTTCCGCTCTATTACCTCAATTGCCAATCTGATCAACGCTCAGGCTACTCTTAATGGTGTTCAGGTTGCCGCTCAGATCATGACCGGCAATCAGACTGTTAAGCTCTTCTCGACAATCCCAGGCAAAGAAGGCAAGGTTGTCTTCGCCGAATGGGGCAGCCCCGATTCGCTCAATACCCTCAAGTCGATGTTCAATATCGACCCGGTGGCCTATCAGAACGGTGTGGGCAACTACGCTTACACAATGCATGTTAAAGATACTTCGATTCAGTTCCAGATCGGCGCTAATCAAGGCCAGACAGCTTCGGCCAATATTATCCGCACCGATGTTAAGGCTCTGGGTATCGAAGACCTCGACCTCACTACCCCCGATTCAGCAGAAATTGGTCTTGGCCTGATCGATAAGGCCCTGCAGATGGTTTCTTCAGAACGCGCCAAACTCGGGGCGATCGAAAACCGCATGAACTACACCAATAACAGCTTGAGCGTCGCCCTCGAAAATATGACTGCCTCTGAATCCCGCATCAGAGACGTTGATATGGCCGCTGAAGTTATCGAAATGACCCAGTCGCAGATTCTGCAGCAGGCAAGTAACGCCATGGTTGGCCAGGCTAACGTTTCTGCCCAGTCAGTTCTTGATCTGCTCAGGTAATCGCCTCTCTTAAACGCATTTTACAGGTTTGCACCCAGGCCGCCCAATCGGGCGGCCTTTTTTTTCGCATTTTTCTGACTCGAGCAACTGAGATTTCTTAATATTAATAACTCTCAATAACTGCCAATTACCGGTTAAGGTTATTTTTGGTTTCGAAAAGATGCGAAATCTTGCGTCAAGTTGCGAAACCTGATGGGCAAATTTATCAGGCGATCTAGCGTTGAATCTCTGACAATATCGAAGTGATATTGCGAAGGCTATAGTGATCATTCCTGAAGAATCTACTGTGTGTTGAGAGCAATTTAACCTTGCGCAGCCTCGTTGTATTGGTTTTGGCATGATTAATGCTTATATTGTTGCGTAAGTAACAAACTCAATGAAATTAACAACCTGGAGGTCGTAAAATGAATAACTCTGTTGAAAAACTTGATTCTGCAAGCTTTAAAGCTTTTACTGATAAAGGCACGGTTCTCGTGGATTTCTGGGCGCCATGGTGTGGGCCTTGCCAGATGCAACTGCCGATTCTCGACAATGTTGCCAAAAAGGTGCCGGCCGGGGTGCGGGTTGGCAAGCTCAACGTTGAAGACAGCCCTGATATTGCTGCGCAATTCAGCATCTTCAGTATTCCAACCTTGATCGTTTTCAAGGACGGCAAGCCCGAGAAGGTGTTTCAGGGAGTTCAAAAAGAAGAATTTTTAGTCAAGGCAGTGTCTTGAGGTAAAAACCATGAAAATTATAATTGTCGGTGGAGTTGCCGGTGGTGCAAGTGCTGCGGCGAGAGCCAGAAGGCTCGACGAAAAGGCTGAGATCATACTGTTTGAACGTGGCGAGCATATCTCTTTTGCCAATTGCGGCCTGCCATACTTTATTGGCGATATCATCAAAGACCGTGAAGCCCTGCTGGTAACCACACCAGCCGCCATGAAAGAAAAATTTGCCATTGACGTCAGAGTCAGAAACGAAGTTCTGGCTATTGATCGACAGGCCAGATCGGTCAAAGTAAAAGAACTATTGACCGGCAGAGAATATGATGAATCCTATGACTATCTGGTTCTTAGCCCGGGTGCGTCGGCAGTCAGGCCGCCGATCAACGGCATTGAGCTGCCCGGCATTTTTACGCTGCGCAATCTTGAAGATACAGACCGTATCAAGGCAGCCACCAAGGGCAAAAGAGCGGCGGTGGTTGTCGGCGGCGGTTATATCGGCCTGGAAATGGCTGAGTCGCTGCGCCACGCCGGCATGCAGGTGACTCTGGTCGAACTGGCCGCTCAGGTAATGGGGCCAGCTGACCCTGAAATGGCGGCCATGCTGCATGCTGAACTGAAAATGAGCGGTGTTGATCTTAAACTTGGCCAATCGGTTACCAGTTTTGAAAAGCATGCCGAGGGTCTGCGCGTCATTTTGAGTTCGGGCGACAAAGTTCCGGCTGATGTCGTGATTATGGCGATTGGCGTCAGGCCCGAGAATAAGCTCGCAAAAAATGCCGGCCTTGAACTGGGCGTGACCGGTGGAATCAAGGTTGACAGGCACATGCTCACCAGCGACAGCTCTATCTATGCGGTCGGTGATGCTGTTGAAGTCACCGATCTTATGACTGGTAAACCTGCTCTGATACCGCTGGCCGGGCCGGCAAACCGCCAGGGTCGTATTGCTGTCGATAATATTTTTGGTCTCGACCGCGAATACCGTAACACTCAGGGTTCGGCGGTTTGCAAAATTTTCGACCTGACCTTCGCAATGACCGGCCTGAGCGAAAAACAGGCGATAAAAAATGCCATCAGGTATGACAAGGTGTATGTTCACCCGGCCAGTCATGCAACTTACTACCCGGGTGCCACTTCGATCAGTCTGAAGATGATTTATGACCCCGATACCGGCAGAGTTCTCGGCGCCCAGGCGGTCGGCATCGATGGGGTTGAGAAGCGCATCGACGTGATGGCGGTGGCGATTCGTGCCGGAATGAGCGTTTACGATCTTGAAGAAATGGAACTCTGCTACGCCCCGCCTTATGGCTCGGCAAAAGATCCGGTGAATTACGCCGGCTTTGTGGCAGCGAACCTGCTGCGTCAGCAGGCCCGCCACTTTCATGTTGCCGAAATCGCCCGGCTGTCTGCGAACCAGAAACTGCTCGATGTCAGAACGACAGAAGAAGTCATGGCCGGTTCGATTCCGGGTTCTGTAAATATTCCTCTCCATGAACTCAGAGCGCGGCTTGGCGAACTTGATCAGCAGAAAGAATACATGGTTTATTGCCAGGCCGGCCTGCGCGGCTACCTGGCCTACCGAATTCTCGTGCAGCGTGGCTTCAAAGCCAGCAATCTTGATGGTGGTTACAAAACCTATTGCATGGTGCAGCAAAAAGCTACCTATGCCAAAGCGGTGTTGACCGATGACGCCGGTGGAGAAAGCGACGCAGTGCCAGGTTCAGCAGGGCCAGTTAACATTGTCAAAAAACTCGATGTCTGCGGCTTGCAGTGCCCAGGGCCGATCGGCCAGTTGCGTGCCGCTATCGACAGCATCGAGAAAGGGCAGGGCGTCGAGATTGTTTCGACAGATGCAGGTTTTGCTGCTGATGTTCCGGCATGGTGCCGCTCGACTGGCAATGAATGCCATGGTGTCGAAAAAATCCCCGGAGGCAAATACCGGGCAATCGTCGAAAAAGTCGGTAAAGTTGCCTGTAGCCCCGTTACAACCTGCAACCGGCAGATGACAAATGTGATTTTCAGCAACGATCTTGATAAGGCGATGGCTGCTTTGATCATTGCCAATGGTGCCGCGGCCGCCGGTTATAAAACCACCCTGTTTTTTACGTTCTGGGGGTTGAGCATTCTGCGACGTGAACCCGAAAAACCTCTTAAAAAAGGCGTAATGGAAACCATGTTCGGCATGATGCTGCCAAAAGACGTTAACGGGTTGAAGCTCTCAAAGATGAACATGGCCGGTGTCGGCACTATGATGATGCACAAGGTCATGGAAAGCAAACATGTTACACCTTTGAGTGAGCTTCTCAGGCAGGCGGTGGCCAATGGCGTCAAGCTGGTTGCCTGCTCAATGAGTATGGATGTCATGGGCATAGAAGCCGGTGAATTGATTGATGGTGTTGAAATTGCCGGGGTCGCAAAATATATCGAGGAGCTTTCAAACAGTTCTGCCGGTATGTTCATCTGACCAGATTCTCTTCTTGAGCCAGGTTTCCTTCAACTGGCCAAAAATTTCAGATTGTGCTAAAAAGTCCGTAGGGGTTTTAAACCTGCTACGGACTTTTTTTAAAAAAAATAAAAAAAGTTTAAATGAGGCATTTTGTAGTAAAAAAGCGAGCAAATAAGATTAATGAATTAAAAATCTGGCCTAACCGCCAGATATCGCCCGAAATAATGTGTAGAAAAATGTCGATAGTCCTAATAGAAAGGCAAAAATAGGCTTTGCCGGTGACCAAAATTTCGGAAGGAGGGAAATAAGTTAATAAAGAAATAAGCATTTGGCAGTAAACGAGATCTGACACTTAAGGAGTTCGGCACAAGGAAGTGCTGAAAGACGAAAATTCAAGGAGGAATTTTTTATGTCGCTTACAATCAATCAGAACGTTCTCTCAGTTAAAACATACGCCAGTCTCTCACAGACCAGTGCAAGGCTCGAAAAGTCCATTGAAAAGCTGAGCACAGGTATGAGAATCAACTCCGCCGCTGATGACGCCGCCGGTCTGGCGATCAGCGAAAAGATGCGCAGGCAGATCAGAGGCCTTAATCGGGCCGTATTGAACGCCCAGGACGGCGTTTCCATGATTCAGACTGCCGAAGGTGCTCTTAACGAATCACAGAGCATTATTCAGAGAATGCGCGAGCTTGCCATTCAGGCCTCGAACGACACTCTCACTACCAACGACCGTCTCGAAATTCAGAAAGAAGTGAATCAGCTTCGCTCTGAAATCGACAATATTGCTTCAAACACCGAATTCAACACCAAAAAGCTTCTCAACGGCAGCCAGACTTCTCTGGTAAGTTCAAGTTCAAACTTTGTCAACGGTATCGTTACCGGTAATGCCAGCGGTGGTGGTGATTATAGCGTCAGTATTGCTCTAGTCGAAGGTGGTATCTCTCAGATGCAGAGAAGCCAAGCATTCACCGACAAGAATACCGGCAAACTCGCTGATGGCAGCACCAAACTTCAGGATATCTCTGAATTCTACGACTCTAATGGCTCTTTCGCACTCAGCTCACCTCAAGAATTAACCCTCACCGGTAACTCCAAGTCTTCTTCTATCACTATTGATGCCCAGATGAGTCTTAATGAACTGGCAGCAGCGGTTCAGCAGGCTCTTAGCAGCAACGCCGGCCTTGATATCAAGAATACCGGTGCTGGTGTTATCGGCACTGCCGCTTCCAATATCGCTGGTGTCGGTGGCTACATTCAGATCGTTTCGGGCGCCGTTGGCGACCAGGGCAAATTCTCGGTAGCCGGTCCCCAGTCTCTTGTTGACGCTCTTGGTTTCTCGACCACCCGCGAATCAGAAAACAACCTTGTGCAGCTTACCCTCACTGATGGCAGTGGCAATGTCAACAATGTCAGAACCAGCACCGACAGAGCCGCCGGCCTGCTCGAAGGTATCGATGTGCAGTTCTCGTCACAGGCAGCCCAGATTGCCGGTTACGGTGGCCTTGAATCCGGTATCCGCCTGTCTGCTCCTCAGACTTTCACCATCTCGGCTGGTGGTACACAGGTTGACGTTACTGTTGACGCCGGTGACTGGACAATGCAGGGTATCGCCAGATCTATCAATGCCCAGATCGAAGCTGTAGGCGTAACTGGCCTTTCCGCATCCGTAGTCGATGGTGAAGTCCGTCTTGCCTATGAGCCCCCGACCTCGACCACTACTTCAACCATTAGAATCAGCGCCGCCGCTGCCGATCAGCTCGGCATCATGGATCAGCTGGCCAATGGTTTCGTGCAGGGCGACAAGGATGAATCGAAGGCAATCACCGGTTTCAGTCTCTATCATACCGCCGGTGGCACCGCCGTGACCTTCGATATTACTGATGCTCAGGCTGATACCGCTGCTATCGCGGCTTACACAACCTCCAACGACCGCGAAGTTGCCGACATGGTCGAAATCGAAGGCTTCCAGGCAACTGTTAACGATCAGCTGAAAGCGAATGATGTTGATGCCCGCATGGATGCCGTTAATGGTTCACTGGCTTTCACTTCTACCAGAGTTGGCCAGGAAAACATCAATGGCGCACCCCCGGTTCAGAGCCGCATCACCCTTGCAGTCAATGACCAGAGCGCTCTTGATAAGTTCGGCCTCACCAATGGCACAGCCAAGGGTACAGGCGACACCAACTTCAGACTGCATGTCGTCGATAATAAGCCCCAGTTCCAGCTCGGCGCCGATGAAGGCCAGAACATGCAGATTTCAATGGGCAATATGTCTTCGCAGGCTCTCGGGATCGACAAACTCGATCTGACAAGTGTTGAAGGTGCCCAGAGTGCTCTCAGCCGCCTCAATAAGGCTCTCGATACCGTATCGGCTGAAAGATCCAAACTTGGTGCCTTCCAGAATCGTCTCGAGTATTCAATCAACAACCTGCGGAACACTTCAAGCAACCTGACCTCAGCTGAATCCCGCATCAGAGACACTGACATGGCTACTGAAATGATCGAATTCACCCGCAATCAGATCGTTTCCCAGTCAGGTACTGCAATGCTGTCTCAGGCTAATATGGTACCGCAGAGCGTTCTCTCACTGCTCGGCCAGTAAACAAGTAAATAAGTCAGCAGATTTTTAAAAACTGCTGTCGAAAGCTCCGGCTTTCGACAGCAGCTTTTTTTTTGCCAAAAAAGCTAAGCAAATCCGTGTTTCTGGTCGAAACGGTCTCAGTAACGAGTTGATCACGCACAAGGAAGTGTGTGAACTGATTCATGGAGGAATCAAAATGCTGATACCGTTTATAACGTATCTCTGGCGTTGGCGATGCAATCGCCGGCGATCCAGCCTGGTCAGGCTATTTATCGACCAATTTTACGGTCGCCATGGCCTGGTTTCTTCGTTTTCTGCTTCTGCCGCGGGCAGCAGCATGGAAACCCCATTCAAAGTGTCTGTTAAAAATGGTTTCGACTATTTGAAAAAATAGTTAAAAATCTCCTTGACGAGAATTCGCTTTCTTATACTTTATCGCCTTGTCGCAAGGATGCGGCATTAATTTTCAACTGATTCACGGAGGAATCAAAAATGTCATTACGTATTAATCAGAACGTTGTTGCACTTTCCACCTACGGTTCTCTTAACCAGACTTCCGGTCGCCTTGAAAAGTCTATCGAAAAGCTGAGTTCCGGCATGAGAATCAACCGGGCAGCAGATGACGCAGCCGGTCTGGCCATCAGTGAAAAAATGCGACGCCAGATTCGCGGTTTGAACAGGGCCGTTTCCAATGCCCAGGATGCTATTTCCATGATTCAAACTGCAGAAGGCGCCATGAATGAAACTCACAGCATTCTGCATCGCATGCGCGAGCTTGCGATTCAATCATCAAACGACACTCTCACCAGCGGTGACCGCCTTGAAATTCAGAAAGAAGTTGTGCAACTGCGTGATGACCTTGACCGTATTGCCCGCAATACCGAGTTCAATACCAAAAAACTTCTCGACGGCAGTCAGACAGCCCTGATCAGCGCCAGTTCTGCTGCTGTGAACGGTATAATCAACGGCAACCCTTCGAATGCTTCTGGCGATTATTCTGTCAGCATCGCCATGATTGCTGCCGGTATCTCAGAAATGCAACGGTCACAGATTTTTGTGATCAATGATGGTTCAGGTGAACTGGCAGATGGCAGCACCCAGTTGCAGAGTATCGCCCAGTTTTATAACGATAACGGTGTTTTCGTGCTCGACTCGCCGCTGACTTTGACCCTGAGCGGCAATGCCCGAAGTACCACTGTGACTCTTGATGCCCAGATGACCCTCGATAATCTGTCTGCGTCTTTTCAGAACGCCATCAACAGTGGTTCGGGTTTAAATATTGCAAACAGCCGCACCGCCACGGTCAATACGGCCCAGACTAGAGTAGCAGGCCTGGGTGGCTATATTGAGATCACTTCTGGCAGTATCGGTGATCTTGGTTCAATTTCGATCTGCGGTAACCAGAGCATTATTGACTCGCTCGGCATGAGTGTTAGCCGCAAGGCTGCCAACAATCTTACCGAAATTATTGCCCGAGACAGCTTTGGCAATGTTAAATCGGTCAGAACAGAAACCGACCGGGCTTTCGGTCTGCTTAACGGCATCGATGTCGAGTTTGAATCGCAGGCGGCACAGATCGCCGGCACCTCTGGTCTCGAGGCCGGTCTGGTCATCTCGGCTGCCGGTGGTGAAACCATGACCGTTGCCATTGGCACTGCCAGTGTTGCTGTGGTAATCGCATCAGGTTACTGGACTATGGGCGGTCTGGCTCGAAGTCTCAATGCTCAGATACAGAACGCTATTCCGGGTGCCGCTGATCTCAAAGGTCTTGAAGCCTCGGTGGTCGAAGGCGAAATCAGATTGTCGTTCTCTAAACCAGCTACTGCAGCCGAAACTCTTGCAACCACTATCACCCTGAGAAACGTTGCTAATTCAAGCCTCGGCTTGGTAAACGGCATTTTCAGCGGTTTTGTCGATGGTTCAAAAGAAACCAGCCGCATTGAATGGGGCTTCAGCCAGTATGTTGATACGGCAAAATATACGCTGGCTGCCGGCAGCGCCGTCGTTGTCACCGTTCAGGATGGCATCGGCCTGGGTTCTGCCCAGATAACCATTATTCAAACCGTTCTTGGTGCCGGCGACGAACAGATTGCCGATATGAAATCTTTCCGACTGTTCCAGGCCTCTGCTAATCAGATTCTGCAGAATGCAACTGTTGCCGTACGTGTTGACCAGCATGGTGGAGCCATGGCCTTTACTTCGCTGCGGGTCGGCAGCGAACATGAGACTACCAGAGTAAACAGCAGTCTGGTTTCGCTGGTAATGACTTCAACTATTACTTCTTTCATGCAGAATATTTTCGGTCTCAGTGAAGGAACAATGAAAGGCTCTGGCGACGCTAACTTCAAGATGCATGTTGTCAACAATCAGCCCCAGTTCCAGGTCGGCGCTGATCAGGGGCAGAATATGAAGATCGCCATCGCCGATATGACCTCAAAGGCTCTCAGTGTCGATAAACTCGATCTGACAACCGTCGCAGGCTCAGAAAAAGCCCTGGGAAAAATAAACAAAGCTATTGATACGGTTTCCTCCGAAAGGTCGAAGCTGGGTTCATTCCAGAACCGCCTTGAATATGCAGTGAGCAACCTGCGCAATACTTCTAACAATCTTACGGCTGCCGAATCCCGAATCAGGGACGCGGACATGGCCAGCGAAATGATCGAATTCACTCGTAATCAGATCGTTTCTCAGTCTGGCACTGCCATGCTGGCGCAGGCAAATGCGCTGCCACAGGGGGTGTTGCAGCTGCTCCAATAAATGATAAGGCAGCATAAGCAACGGTTCATTGCAGGCCTGATTGTCGCCGGGATTCATTTAACCGGCAACAGTCAGGGGCTGGCCAGGCGCTTTTAAAGAACTCAGGTTTCAGCAAGATGGCTGAAAAAGTCTGATGAGTTTGATGATAGCCCCGGTCGCCGCTGGCAGTGCATGAACTATATAAGGTAATAAGACTGTCGGGCAGTTGAATGTATCTGGTAATTATCTGGCCCTGAACCAGGGTCAGTTGAAATCAGCAGTTCGGGAATTCATGGTGACCGCCAGATTTGTCAGTCTGGCATCTGACCATTTTGTTCTGTTAATTAATTCACACTTAACTTGATCGGGAAGGGGGACATTGCCTGTAAGAGATTTCGGATTTTAAGCGCAGGGATGCGCAATTGCCATATTAATTTCGATTCATCTCGATTCATGGAGGAATCAATATGAGTTTAAGAATCAACCAAAACGTTCTAGCTTTAAATACATATAGCGCAGTCAGCCAGACTGCTTCCCGCCTGGAAAAATCAATTCAGAAACTGAGTTCGGGCATGCGCATCAACAGCGCCGCTGACGATGCTGCCGGCCTGGCTATCAGTGAAAAGATGCGGCGTCAGATCAAAGGTCTGAACCGCGCCGTTCTCAATGCCCAGGATGGCATTTCCATGATTCAGACCGCTGAGGGCGCTCTCAATGAGTCAACGAGCATTCTTCAGCGCATGCGCGAACTGGCGATTCAGTCGTCGAACGATACCCTGACCAGCAACGACCGACTCGAGATCCAGAAGGAAGTTAACCAGCTCAAGGATGACCTGAACCGCATCTCGCGCAACACCGAGTTCAATACGAAAAAGCTTCTGGATGGCAGCCAGACCGCTCTGATCAGCTCAAGTTCAGGGGTGATCAAGGGCCTGGTCAATGGCGATGTTCAGAGCAGTGGCGGCGACTACGACGTGTCGCTCGAACTGGTAAGCGGTGGTATTGCCGAAATGCAACGTTCGCAGATTTTCTCTCTGAACAATGGCACTTCGACAATCGCTGATGGCAGCACTGAACTGCAGAGCATCGCCCAGTTCTATGACAGCAACGGCATTTTCGCGCTGGCTACCCCCCAGACTCTAACCCTGAACGGTAATGGCAAGACCACAAGCGTTCAGCTCGACGGCCAGATGACTCTCGACAACCTGGCTGCGGCTCTGCAGAACGCTCTGGTCAGCAAAAGCGGTCTTGAAATCGATAATTCAAGGGTTGCAACTGTTAACACTGCCCAGACCGGCGTTGCTAATCTGGGTGGTTATATTCAGATCACATCGGGAAGCATCGGCAATGCCGGCAGCCTGAGCGTGTCTTCTGACCAGAAGGTTCTCGACGCCCTCGGTTTCAGTGTCGGCCGTGAAGCTGTCGAAAATCGCGTTAAAATCTCATTGCGCGACAGCTTCGGCAATGCCAGGTCGGTCAGCACTGAAGGTAACGTGGCTTCTTCCCTGTTAAATGGTATTGACGTTAAGTTCGACTCGCAGGCAGCCCAGGTTGCCGGCGTTCAGGGCCTGGAACAGGGTATTCACATTACTACCGGTGGTGACATTGTCATCAGTGCAGGTACTTCAAACATCACGATCGCTTTCGCAGCTGGCTTGTGGAGCATGGACGGGCTTGCCCGACATGTGAATGAAGAAATCGCCGCCGACGGCAGCCTGACCGGCCTCAGCGCCTCAGTAGTTGAAGGCGAACTGCGTCTCAGCTATGAACGACCGGTGTCAGCTTCATCGACGGTCGCCAATACGGTCAAGATCATAAGCTTCACTAACGATATGGACAAACTTGGTCTTATCGTCGGTACATACAGCGGATTTGTCGATGGCAACAAGGATACTGGATCCCTGCAGTGGGGTATGAGCCAGTTCAACGCTACAGCTGTTGTTGGCGCGACTATGGATATTGAAGTTGATGACGGCATTACGACCGCAATCCTGACTCTGACCGTGCAGACCGATGTGGCGGTTGCCGATATGATCTCGTTTGTTGATATGCAGACCGAATTCGATAATCAGTTCAATACTCTTACGATTGCTCTGCGCATTGACCAGGTTGGCTCGACGATTGCCTTTACTTCGACCAGACTGGGCACGCAGCATAACAACAATGCCGCCGCCTTCACCAGCAAGGTGACGCTGAACTTCAACGGTGCAGCCGGTGACGAGGCCTTCTTCAGCGATAAACTAGGGATGTCGGAAGGCACTGTCAAGGGTTCGGGCGACAGCAACTTCAGAATGCATGTGGTGGCAGGTGGTTCGCAGTTCCAGATCGGGGCCGAGCAAGGCCAGAGTATGAACATCAATATTGCCAACATGTCAGCCGAAGCGCTGGGTGTTGAAGATATCGACATGACGACGGTCGATAAGGCTCAGGCAGCCCTCGCCCGCATCAACAAAGCTATCGATACCGTCTCTTCTGAAAGATCGAAGCTTGGCTCGTTCCAGAATCGTCTCGAATACGCGATCAACAACCTGCAGAATACCTCTACCAACCTGACTTCTGCCGAATCGCGTATCAGAGATACCGATATGGCAACCGAAATGATCGAGTTCACCCGTAACCAGATCGTTTCTCAGTCTGGTACCGCCATGTTGTCGCAAGCTAATATGGTGCCGCAGGGTGTATTGCAGTTGCTCGGTTAACAAGCTGAGCGGTTTTTAACCGTAACTTGAAAAAAGTTGCCCCGGTAACGGGGCGACTTTTTTGCTTTAGGCCATTAACAAAACGTGATTGTATGCCGTAAGAGGCAGTGCAGAAATCTTGTTTTCTGCACTATTCTTCGGAGGTGGGTTACCGGGTAAATCGAACTGACAACTGAATCTTCAGAACTGCATGTGAGCCACTCGCGCAGGGACGCGCGAAACAAAAGATTCAAGGAGGAATCAATATGTCACTTAGAGTTAACCACAATATCCCGGCAACCACCGCCTATGGTGAACTGGTCGGGGTTAGTGCCCGTTTTGAAAAATCGGTCGAAAGACTGAGTTCTGGCTTGCGAATTAACCGGGCGGCTGATGACGCCGCCGGTCTGACCATCAGTGAAAAGCTCAGACGCCAGGTGCGTGGCCTGGCGAGAGCCACAATGAACGCTCAGGACGGAATCTCGATGATTCAGTCCGCTGAAGGTGCTCTTAACGAAACTCACAGCATTCTGAACCGCATGCGTGAACTGGCTGTTCAGTCAGCGAACGATACTCTCACCAGCAATGACCGCCTCGAAATTCAAAAAGAGGTGTTGCAGCTGCGCGACGACATCAATCGCATTGCCCACAATACTGAATTCAATACAAAAAAACTGCTTGATGGCAGTCAGAGTGCCGAGATCAGCACGAGTTCGGGTTATGCCCGCGGTCTGGTCAGCGGCGCCGCGAGCGAAGGCGGCGATTATCAGGTCAGTCTTGCCCTGTTACAGGGCGGTTCTGCCCAGTTGCAGCGCACCTGCATTTTTATGTCGGCGGCTGACGGTCGTCTGGCCTCTGGCGATTCAATGCTGGTCAGTGTTGCCCAGTTTTATAATGCCAATGGTGTGTTTTTGCTCGACGAGCCTCAGACCCTGACCCTGAACGGCAATGGCAGGTCGGCTGAAGTGGTTGTCGATGCTTACACAACTCTCGACAACCTTTCGAGCCTGATTCAGGGTGCCATGAGTTCGCAGATAGATGGCCTTGGAATTACCAGTTCGACTGCCGGGTTGGTGGCAACCGCTCAGACAATGGTTGCCGGTCTTGGCGGCTATCTTGAAATTAACTCAGGCTACATTGGGGAAAAGGGCCGGATCAGCTTTGCCGGGCCACAGGAACTGATTGACGCCTGCGGTTTTTCTACGGTGCGGGCTGCCCGCGATAACCTGGTCGAAGTTGCCCTGACTGACCGTGATAAAAAAGTCAGAACCACTCAAATAGACTGCGACCGTGCTTCTGGTCTGCTGAACGGCATCGACATTCAGTTTGATTCACAGGCGGCTCAGGTTGCCGGTTCGAGAGGGCTGGTCGAAGGCCTGCTGTTTTCGGGCAGCGAAAGTTTTACGGTTGAAGCCGGTGGCCAGTTTATGAATCTGGTGGTTGCCAGCGGTTACAGCACTCTCGAAGGAATTGCCAGAAGCTTTAATATGCAGATTGCCACCGGTCCGTTGGCGATAAATGGGCTAAGTGCCGCGGTTTTTGATGGTGAAATCAGACTCGCATATCAGCGGCCTGCTTCAGCCATGCAGACCGTTGCCAGCAATATTAAAATATCGTATTCGCATACTTCCAATGTTCTGGGCTTTAATAACGGGGTTTATGGCGGTTCGGTTGACAGCAGCAAGAACCGTGACAAATCGGTCTGGGGTTTCAGCAAATATCAGGCTGGGCTTATGAATAACGATATCGCCGCCATTGAAGTCAGTGACAGCCGCAACTCAACCATTCTGGTTCTTGCTGAAGCGATGTCTGATGAACCTGGCGTCGTAACGGTTGCCGATATGATCGCTTTCAGTGACTTGCAGGCAAAGTTCAATGCTGATCTGCAGAACGCCGGTGTTGCGGTGCGCGTCGATCAGATCGATAATTCGATGGTTTTTACTTCTACCCGTATTGGTCGCGAAAATGTGGGTGACGCTGTCGCCTGGTCAAGCGTCGTCAGTATCGAAGTGGTTAAATCAACAGTGATTGGTTCGGTAATGTCGGCCGGAACAAGCTTTCTGCGCTACTTTGGCATCACCGCCGGCAGCAAAGGCGGCGTTGGTGATACAAATTTTCGCATGCACGTCGCCGACCGCGATAATCAGTATCATATCGGTGCCAACCAGGGTGAAGTCATGAAAGTGTCATTCTCTGAAATGACAGCCCGCGCTCTTGGCGTCGATAACCTCGATCTCACAACAATTGCGGGTGCCGAAAAAGCCATGGGCAAGCTCAACAAAGCAATAGACATGGTTTCTGCCGAACGCTCAAAGCTCGGTGCTTATCAGAACCGCATGGAATATGCCATCACCAACCTGCGAAGCATGAATACCAATGCTGCTGCCTCAGAATCACGCATCAGAGACACCGATATTGCCAGCGAAATGATCGAA
>Ga0116170_10002008_pt1 | contig 20128 bp, 14 predicted proteins | sample AD_JPNHW1_MetaG_FD_89797 | JGI IMG/M metagenome (GOLD analysis project Ga0116170, IMG submission 89797) | Active sludge microbial communities of municipal wastewater-treating anaerobic digesters from Japan - AD_JPNHW1_MetaG | ecosystem: Engineered > Bioreactor > Anaerobic > Digestate | place...
CTTTTTCGACAGGACGTCGTTATGTCGCGTGAGCCAGGATGGCGGAAGCGACAGAGCCCGTGTTCCGGTCGTGCGAGCAGAGTGAGCAGATGGAACTATGAGAGTGCGAAGATCGCAGAGCGTTGCAACGACTGACATGCCGTGATACCGCTGTAAGAGATAAAAAGGTTTCCGTTTGCCCTGACGCGCCGAGCAGCAATTCGCGGTCAAATGCTCATGACTTAGAATAAGAAAATGGCGAAACGAGATTGCCGGATTCATGGTTGGGTCAGAAGCGCAGAGATGGGTGGTATGACCTGCCTGTGCTGCGATAACAGCTCTGCAAGGCTGTTTTGGCGCTTCAGTTAATTTGTGTTAAGACGCTGGAATTTTTGCCGGTTTGCAGGCATACTTATAGGGCATTCTTTAATTAAGGTTGGAAAAATGACAAAGTTTAATAAATCGCTTTTCGCGTTCATCGTCGTATCTTTAACAATGTTTGCGGCCGGTTGTGGCGGGGGCGGCGGCGGGGGTGGTACCTTTCTGCCGGCCGGCGAGACCGAAGAGGCGCCGTCGGCGGTTTCGACCCTGACCACCGCTCAGAGCGTTTTTTCGGCAACCAGTGCCAGTCAGAATCTGATCATGACCATACCGGTGCTCAGCGGCCAGAATACGAATTTCCTGATGACCGTCACCAATAATTCAGGTTCAAACCAGACGGTTGGCATCGCCCCGGCCACCTCATTTGCGGCAGCCCTCAGGCCCGCAGCAGATGCCCCGGTCCTCAAAGCTTCACAGGTTGTCGGCCCTGATTATGAACTCGAGCAGATGGCCGCAGCCAAGGGCCGCCTGCAGGAAGTCTTGCGCCGGAACACAATGCTGGCAGTTCGCCAGGGTGCTGGCATGCGCGGTTCGTTGCGGGGCGCCAGCCACGCCGATGAAAAAGTTGGCGATATCGTTGATATTAAACTGGTTTCAGATGGCTCAGGCGCTAATTATATAACCCGAAAATTCAAACTCGAACGAAAAAAAGACAATCTCTATAAAATCTTTATCGACCAGGAAGAATACCTTGGCCTGAGCGCAAAAGACGGAATTTACGCCGTCACCAGCGCCGACCTCGATCATTTTTCCGAAGAACTCGAAAAATACATTCTGCCGTTTATGACACAGAATTACGGCAAGGTTCGCGACGTCGATGGCGATGGCTGTCTGTCGATCATGATTTCACCGGTTTACGCGAAACTTAATTTTGCCGGTCTCTTTAATTCTGAAGATATGGTGCCGGTCTCGGCGCGTAACAATAATAACCGCGATCTGATCGGCATCTGGAGCCCGACTGCCGGATGGGTTGATGGCCTGACCACCAGCTATAACATAAAGCGCGAACGCTGGCTGGCAGCGACCCGCGAAACCTTTTCCCATGAAATGCAGCATGCTATAAACTTCAGCGCCAAAGTTTTTGCCGGCGGGGTCTTGAACAGCAGCGCCTCAATGGAAGACGTATGGCTGGATGAAGGCCTGTGCGTCTGCGCCGAAGCCCGGTATCGTCAGCTGCGCGGCCAGGACGGCAAGCAGACCTATGCCGGCAACAGTGGCGGTGGCAACCTCGTCACCGACTTCGCCGGTAATGACAATCGCTTCAATCACTGGATCACCAGCCCATCCGGAGCTGCGATTCAGGGCTGGGCTTCTGAATTTGCGCATTATGGCCAGAAGGGGTTGTTTCTTTATTATATCTTTGAACAATATGGTGCGGACAAAATAAAGTCGATCGTGCAGAGCACCTCGATTGGCATGACTAACCTGAATAACGTTCTGGGCGCCGGAAACTTTGCCTCGCTTGTGAACAACTGGCAGTTCGCTGTGGTCAATGAAGGCTTGCGCACCGCCGGTCTTGTCGATATTAATTCGATCGAGGCACGCTTTCGTTACCAGGAAGCGCTGAAGCTGAATACTATCTACCAGGTCATGCAGTATGACGCGAAATTCCCTGATGAAGTTTCGGTTGCCGCCGGTGCCACCGCTTTTTATGTTATTAAGCAGCCTGCTTCGTTGCCTGGTTCAGACTACCGATTTATAGTTACCTCTAACCAGGATCAGGCGGTGGCTGTTAACCTGATTCGCCTGCCCTGATTGTTAAGCCCGTCTGGTGGCAGGCGCCGCCAGACGGGCAGACCGGTCTTTTGAGCGGATTCTATTTCGTTTTTCCGCTATTCAATAATTCGCCGGCAGCTGATTTTGCTTTGTTCGGCGTTTTGACGTATTTGTCGAACCAGTCGAACATCTCGGTAAGGGTGTGCAGAATCGATTCGCGGGCTTCGTAACTATGGCCTTCGTGGGGCAGGATTACCATGCGTGCCGTGCCTCCGTGACCTTTGATCGCGCCAAGCATGCGCTGGCTCTGAATCGGAAAAGTGCCCGGATTCGGATCTTCTTCGCCATGAATCATCAGCAGCGGCTTTTTGATCTTGTCGGCGTGTGTGAATGGCGACATCTGGGTGTAAATTTCGGGGGCTTCCCAGAAGGTGCGGCGCTCGCCCTGAAAGCCGAACGGGGTCAGGGTGCGATTGTATGCCCCGCTGCGTGCGATGCCGGCCGCGAACAGGTCGGTGTGAGCCAGCAGGTTGGCGACCATGAAGGCTCCATACGAGTGCCCGGCGACCCCGATTCGTTCACGATCAGCGATGCCCAGTTCAACGAGTTTATTGACCGCGGCTTCGGCGCCGGCTGACATCTGTTCGACAAAGTTGTTGTTGGCAGTGAGCGGGTCGCCAACAATCGGAATCTCGGCATTGTCGAGCACAGCGTAGCCGCGCAGCACAAAGAACAGAATCGAGGTGCCGCTGATGCGTGCGTAGCGGTTGGTTGCCGAACGCACCTGGCCTGCCGTATCGACATCGGTGTATTCACGGGGGTATGCCCAGACGATTGTCGGGTAACGCCGGCCCGGGCGATAGTCAAGCGGGTAATAGAGAGTGCCGCTCAAGGGCACGCCGTCGTTGCGCTGGTATTTTATGAGTTCCTTGCGCACTTTGGCCAGTTCGGGTGCAGGAGGTGCGAAGCTGGTAAGAGCCTTGAAAGGGCCGGCCTGGCCCGCAGAAATGCCGCGCACAAAGTAATTCTGCGGGGTCTCAACGTCTTCACGGGCCGTGACCATGGTGGTGCGCTCGGGGTCAGCAAACTCAAGAAAGCTTTCGTAGGCATCCAGACCAGATCTGAAGAGTTCCTGGCGGGCGCCGCTTTCGATGTTCAGCTTTCTCAGAAATGGCCTGAAACCGTCAGGGCTGGCACCTTTGCCTTCAAGATATATCCAGGCGTCGTCTTCGAGAATCGCGACCGTCTGGCCGTCTGGTCGGGCACGATAAACCAGGTTGCCTTCATCCTGATACTGGTCGTAATAATTGCGCGAAAAGAGAACTTTAGCTTCAGAAGCAATATTCGTGCGGCTCATGTCGATTATGCGCCCTTTGATCCAGCGGGTGTCGCGGTCGTAGTCCCAGACCAGGGCCAGATTCTCGCGGTCGAGCTGATCGAGACCTGAATAGCGCATCGGCAGCCTGATAATTTCGCGTGGCTGGTCGGCAAAAGGTGCGTCATGCGCCTTGACCACATCGCGGAAATCAACCTTGCGGTTCGGGTCACCCCCGTCGAGGGCTTCGAGCCAGCAAAGGGTCGCGGGTCTGAGCTTTTGCCAGAACGGGCTGCGCATGCCTTCCTTGACGCCTTCGATGGGGATTTCTTCGCCGGCCGGAATGCTGGCGAGCACCTTGAGGGCTTTGCCGCCGGCATCCCATAATTCGTAACGATGCGCGAAGAGATTAACCGGCACGATGCGCGAGAAGGGCTGTTCGAGAATTTTTACCAGCGAATATTTTTCATCGGGTGAGGTAGTGATATGGCTGATCAGCCCGGGTTTGCCAAATTTGCTGCCCTTGCCGCTTTTGACATCGAAACGATAGATCTGCGCGGTGGCGAAATACTCGAAAAGTCGCTCATCGTGATCGGTCTGAATGAGATCCTGGTAGGTGCGGACCTGAGAGACCTTGCCGTGGGTTTCCTGAATCTCGGGGCTTTCAGGGATCAGCGGCGCTTCAGGCGGCTGGCCGCGCTTTTCGGGCCAGAGTGGCACAAACAGATGGCGGCTGTCGCGGCTCCACCACGCCGGCCCGATCAAAACCGAATTGAGGCGTGCGGGCGACAGGCGCTTGCTGGTTCCCTTGAAGGGGTCGAAGACCCAGACTTCTGAACCGCCCTGTTTATACCAGGCAGCGGTAAGCAGTTTGCCGTCGGGCGACCAGGTTGGAAACCCGAATCTGGAGCCTTCTGGCAACGTGATCGGCTTGACCTGGCCGGTGCCAAGGTCGAGCAGGTTAAGCTTTTGCACGAAGTAGCTGCGCTTCGGAATATTGTAGCGCGTCAGAATTCGCATGCCGGCAAGTTTAGCCTGCGGCTCGGCAAGATCTTCGAGGCTGAGTTGCGTTGTGTATTCAACCAGCAGTGCGTGCCGACCAGCCGGGCTAACGCTGATCTGTGGCGGGTTAGGGGTGTCGACGATTCTTGTGATGTTTTTTGCGGGTTCGCGGTAACCGGTTCTGGCAGTTGTCATTGAAGCTGTCGCAAGAGAAAATACCAACATGCAGGCCAGCAGCCTGATAAGTTTGTTCTTTCCCATCGGTTGCACCTTTCCTTGTTTTCTTTGTATTAAATGTTAACCGATGAAAGAAAAAAATACCAAAGTTAAAAAACTCCAGTTGATGCAGATGATTTTTTAATGCAAATTGGCAGAAAAGGCATAGCTTATTTTTGACTTTTGGTATAGAAAAGGTATAATTATTATATATGAATTCTTTTGAATTCGACCAGATAAAAAGCATATCAAATCTTAAAAAGCATGGAATAGACTTTGTTCAGGCGCAAAAGCTATGGAATGATGCAGATCTTTTAGAGATTCCTGCAAAAACCTCTGATGAGCCAAGGTTTTTGTTAATAGGTCGAATTAATCAGAAGCATTGGTCAGCAATAATAACCTACCGGCAAGGCAATATCAGGGTTATCTCAGTTCGAAGATCCAGAAAAGAAGAGGTTGATTTGTATGAAAGCGAAAAAATTTGATGAAACTTTCGATGATGGTGAAAGCATTTTAGAGAACCTTGATCTAACCAAGGCTAGAAGATCAACGCGCGACCAAAAACGAGTAAATGTTGATTTTCCCAGATGGATGATTGAAGCACTTGATAGAGAAGCCAAGCGACTAAATGTAACCAGACAATCCATCATCAAGCTTTGGCTGGCAGAACGTCTAGAAAGACAAACCCAATCGGCATAACAAAAAAAATAAGATTCTGGCAATTTAATAAAAGCCGGGTTGTCTTTAACGACAACCCGGCTTTTTATCAGAGTCTTCTAGCTGGCGCGGCCCTTGAAAAAGTAGATCAGCAGGCCGATCGGCCCGGTCAGCAGCGTAGCCAGCAACCATAACGCGCGGTTTGAGCGCCCACGACTGTCATAGCCGACAAAACCAAGCGCCAGCGACTGAAAAGCGAAGGCAAACAGCACATACATTGAAGACAGTGTCGAAAAAATGCCCATTTGTCACCTGTCTGCCGCCAGTTTATTAACTGCCCGGGCAGCGCATTTGAGGTTCAAACTGATTAATCAGTTTGATTTGATACAAGCTTATCTGGCAAACACGTAACCAAGTTTTTTGGTGAAGTTACCGGCAATCGCTGCCACGCTTGAGAGAGCGTTCCCGGCTGCTTTGGTAACATAACCGGCTGCTTTCACTACGCTGCCACCTACTACTGCGGTGCCACCGAGAAGGGTGTTGCCGAAACCGCCCTGATCGAGCTTTTTCTTGCCCCAGTCGATAACCATATCGCCGCCTTTGGTAACCGCTTTGCCGGTGATGCCAACCACGGTGCCCGGTATGCCAAGCACGCACTTGGTGAGCCCGCCGAGCAGCTGCATAGGCGCAATACGCTTGAACCCGTTGACTACATCGTTGATACCGCTCGACATGTTGTCTTCCATGGCGGTGTTGAAATTAAAATTCAGCGCTGAAGGTGACTGGTCGGGCTGTTTGGTGCCCTTTATATCGATCATCAGGTTTGAATAACCAAGCAGACTGTTCGGAAGCTTGTTGCCAACCGGGTCGTTCCAGGCGGTTTTGAAGGTTTCGATATCAATCTCATAGCCCTTGCTGGTGCCCCAGTATGAATCACGCAGCTTCAGAGAAACAACCTTGCCGCTGGCATCGCTGTTATAACCAAAGATCGTAACCCAGTGCGGCACGCCGCCACCCGAATTAACCAGAACCATAACCGGCAACCCTGCATCAAGGCGGCGGGTCAGATCAGCGATACTGGCATTCTGCTTCTGCGAGGCATCAACGCCGTTCATGTTCAGGTATTCAATAATGGTCGGCGGCCCGGTAAAAATACCGGCCGGGTTGGTATCTTTATAAATCTGCTGCGCATCTTTATTGATGCCCATGCAGTTCAGCACCGAGGTCATCGCGAACTGGCCGCAATAATTGTCGCCGTCAATGTTGATTTTGAGATTGTCGTAGCCCGGCAGTTCTTTGCTGGCGGTGACAGTTGCGGTTTCGTTCTTGTCGCCAGATGCGAACAGCTTGTCAACGCTATCCTTAACCTTGTTGGCCGTATCCTTGATTTTCTGCTGGGTTTTCTGGGAAGGGGTCAGATTGGCGCGTGCTTCTTCGTAGGCACGCTTGGCGGCCGCGACTTCTTTGCCCAGTTCGGCAGCGGTGCTGCTTTTGGCGTCGCTGAGCGCCTGAGTGTATTGCTGATACAGGCGTTCATACTTCATGCGCAGCTCGTCAACCTGCTGCGGGATACTGGTGGCTGAAGTCATCTGCACTACAACCAGCATCAGCACCACGCTTGCTACCGCTGCCCAGATTTTAGAAACGTTTACAGATTTTTTCATAGCGACCTCCAAAGGTTGGCCGGAATTGTCGATTTTTCTTAAAGTATAAGAATCAAACGGCCAACCGTCAATGTACCGGCAAACAAAGATTACTTTTCGCTCTTGAGCAGATTCAGGATTCTGGTGACCGCCACATTGAAAACATCATTGTCAATCGGCTTTGAACTGTTATTGGCCGTGCATGAAACAGTGTAAACCGGGCTGTCAGGCTTCTTCTGCAAGACCCAGGTATAATTAAGAACCCCAGGCTCGCTGCCACCCTTAAAGCCCACAAAATGCCAGTCGGCGCGATCTACCAGGCCTGAAGCCGGGTTAATGCGAATAATTTTGCTGTCGCGCAGGGTATAGATGGTTTCGCAAAGCTTGCGGGTCGTGATATGCCATTCAAGTTCGTCGATCAACACAGGGTTTTTTACGCTATAAATCGACGAATATGAGGCGATTGAACCCGGAGTTATGGCATCGATTTCACGCAGAATCGCGGTCTTGCCGGCTGCATCTGCCTTAATAAAATCAGCCGCCTTGCCAGGGAAGAAAAATTTCATCTTCAGCACCTGGCTGGTGTTAAGAACATCCCGGCAGCTTTCTGGAAAATACTTGCGTATGGTTTCGGCCCCGAGAAGGTTAAAAACATGGTCGGTGGCGGTATTGTCGCTCAACGAAATCATCAGGCCGGCAAGAGTTTCGAGAGTGTGCCGGCTGCCGGCATGCCAGTCTTGAAGAATGCCGCTTGGAAAAGACTTCCAGTCTTCGCGCAGTTCGACGATATCCTGCCAGGTTCGCTGCCCGGCGAGCACTTCGTCTTCAAGCGCCCTGAGCAAAAAAAGCTTGAAACTTGAACCGATTGCCATCGGCTGGCTGGCGTTCAGCTCGATAACCACCTCAGGCTGTAGTTTGTCATCAGCGGCTTTCGCAAGGGTTTCGCCGGCAACTGTCGCCGGGTAACGCAGAATGCATACCGACGTTCGGTCAGGGCTTTTCTGAAAAGTTTCGTTGATTGCCGCAAAACTGTCGTTGGTTTTTTCCGGAACACCAAACCACAGGCTGCTGATACGATTGTTGGCATCGATCTTCAGGCGTGACGGCACGGTGCCACTGGCGAAATGCAGGGTATAGCCCTCTTTGAGGGTCTCGACCTTTTTAAAATCGCCAATTTCATTTGTATAAAATTTGGCGATTTCCTGAAGTTTAGCTTCAGAAACCTGTTTAAGAAAGCCCGGGTCAAACATGGCCGCGACCCCGGTGCTGTCTTTGGCAAAGATTCTGCCGAAGGCTTCTTCGGGCGTCAGATCAGCGTTGTCGCCGCCAAAGGCGCTAAAAACACAACCGGCCAGCAGAATGAAGCACAGCAACCATGCATTCTTTTTCATCGGTATCTCCGTTGATTTCATTTCGGGCAACCAGACCGACTATAGGCGTACAGCGTGGTCAGGCGCCCATGCAGCACAATTCTAGCACATGCAGGCGGTGGCGTCAGCAAAATCAGTATCCGTGCGAGATAAAGTTTTGCACCGTTTTGGTGGTATAAGCTATAATCGAAAAAAAATCAGGAGATTAATCATGGCAAAAAAACTGGTAATCGTCGGTTCAGGCCCTGCTGGCCTTACAGCGGCAACATACTCGGCACGCGCTGACTTGCAGCCGCTGGTGGTCGAAGGTTTTATGACAGGCGGCCAGCCGGGCGGGCAGCTGATGACCACTACAGAAGTAGAAAATTTCCCCGGGTTTCCTGAGGGGGTTGATGGGCCAGAACTGATCGGTCGCATGAAGAAGCAGGCCGAACGCTTTGGCACTGAATTCATCATGGAAGACATTGAATCGGTAGATTTTTCGAGTCGCCCTTTTACGCTCAAGACCTCGGGGCGTACCATCGCCGCCAATTGCGTGATAATTTCGACGGGCGCCAGCGCTCAGATACTTGATCTGCCAGGCGTCAAAAAGTTCTGGGGCAAGGGTGTTTCGGCTTGTGCAACCTGTGACGGGGCGCTTCCGATTTTTCGCAACCAGGTGATCGGCGTTATTGGTGGTGGCGATTCGGCAATTGAAGAAGCGATTTTTCTGAGCAGGTTCGCCTCAAAAGTGCTGTTGATTCATCGCCGCAACGAATTTCGTGCCAGCAAGGCCATGCAGAAGCGGGCTTTTGATAACCCGAAGATTCAGATCGTCTTTGATTCAGTGCTTGAAGACGTTTATGGCAGCCAGTTCCTCGAGGGTATTAAACTCAAAAACTTAAAAAGTGGCGAACTCAGCGATTATCTTTGCAAGGGCCTGTTCATGGCTATTGGCCATACCCCGAATACCGCTTTTCTGAAGGGCGCTCTGGCACTCGATGCCAAAGGCTACATCAAAGTTGCGTCACCGTCTTCGGCAACCTCGGTCGAAGGGGTGTTTGCCTGTGGCGATGTCACTGACCCACATTACCGCCAGGCAATCAGCGCTGCCGGCACGGGTTGCGTTGCGGCTCTCGACGCAGAACGCTGGCTGCAGGCCAACAATCTTGGCTGATGCGCCAGGTCTTAAGCTCTGCCAGATCAGCTACCCTTATGCCGGGCAGTTGATCTGGCAGCGCACGGGCCGCTCGCCCTGTTTTGCTGACTGCCGTTTAGATGCGCGTGGCCAGCCACCCGCACAGGCTAAGCAATGCCGTGCCGCCGATCATCTGCGTGACCGGCAGTTTAACCAGACGATTCAGGGCCAGAAAAAACGCAAAAATGGCGATGCCGATCGCCGAAAAAGCAAAAAACCACAGCATCAGTTTTCCTCCTGAACGTTTCTATAGGCGTTTATTTTTTAAGATTTTTCAGGCGGGTGGCTGCCAGCGGCCAGGCGGGCAATTCGCTGAGCGCCTTTTCATACCAGACCCGCGCCTGCTCGCTCATTTTAAGGCTTTCATAAATGCCGGCCAGGTTGAACATCATGAATGGCCTGGTATAACCGGGTTTCATGGTGGCAATGTGTTTTTCGAGTTGTTCGGGGTCTTTGTTGCCTGCCGCCCGCAAGGTAACCAGGTCAGCCTTGAGCAGTTCACAGGCAATGGCCGCCGGTATCGAGAAGCTTTCATTTTCGTTTTTCGCCATCATTAAGGGTTCTTTGCTGCTTTCAAGCTTTTTAATCAGCATCTTACCGGCGGCTTCAGCGGTTTTAAGATTGCCCGTAGCCAACGCCCCGGCGAAAGTTTTAAGCCCCTCGGCGGTCAGGCCTTTGCCAAAGCCAGCTTCGGGGTACCAGAGATAGTATTGCCGGTCTTGCACCCTGTAGTCAGGTTTCAGGGCGGTTTCGGCTGCCGTGCACAATGCGATATCATCGCGAACCAGCAAGGGAAGCGATTGGCCGAAATTCAACGGCTGGTTGATATTCTCGACTTCTGCCGTCAGAATGGCAGTTGCTGCGGGTTCGTTGGCGTGTTGGCTCTTGATCAGCGCCAGAAGATCTTCGGGGGAGGGCAGGGCGGTCAGTTCGATTTCGGCCCAGCCTGCAAATTCTGGTTTGACGCTGAATTTGTGCAAAAAGATGACCCGGTCGCCCTTCTTAAGAAGCGGGCGTTCGTGGGTGCCGGCATTGACGCTGAGTTCGGCGGGCAGGTGCAGTTTTGAAGCAATCTTTTCGAGCTGCACGCCGGTTGCCTGAATATCTACCCTCAAAGTGAGCAGTTTCTGTTCTGGCTTCCACTCTGAAACATCGATTCTGGTATTCTGCCATTCCGGCAGCCGTATTTCGGGCGGCATGGCCGGTATAGCGGCGGCGGCCATGGCAAAGCACGCGGTCAGAGCAATTTTGGCAAAATTAGTGAATGGCATGTTGTGGCTCCTGTTTTTATAATTATACTGATTCATCACTTAAATCCTTGACCAATTTTTTAAAACCACCGCTGTCTACGGTGTCCATCAAATTTTTGAAACTACCCCAGTCGTAATGAGTGCGTGCAGGTGATTATCCAGATTTTCAGGCAGATTACCACCGCGGATCAGGACCCCCAACTCCATATTGTTTTCCATTGCAGCCCTGGTAAGATTCGCACTGGTGATGAAGGCCAGTTTTCCATCTGCTACAGCACATTTTGCATGAACAGACCAGCCCCATTTAGCAGAACCCTTCGATTCTGCATTCCACACATACAGATTTGCCTCTGGAATGGCTTTTTTGAAAAGCTCTATCGAATCCATGTCTATATTGCCACCGTGAGATTTCGATGATTCGAGCAAAACATTCAATTGAACATTTCTCGCGATGGCATCGATCAATGATTTCATGACAGAATCGATATCATAAGCGACGTAACTCACGATGAACAGGCTGAACCTGGCAGATTCTACAACCTCCAGCAAAACCTGCTCTGTGTGCCGGGAAGGAACCAACCCGGTAAAAGGACCTGTCCAAACCATTTCGACCGACTCCCGTTTTTCCATGATGGCAGCGGTAACTGAAGCAGCGCGAAGAGCCGCAGCAATTTCAGCCGGGGTGATTTGGGGTTGTTTTTTCCATTCAGATTCGAGCGAGAACAACACCGATTTGTTCGCCAACGATCCAATCGCATTGCGAACCTGCTGAAAATCTAGAAGAGAATGCATATTCGCTATTTTATCAGCAATCTGCTCGACACGCTCGGGATGGAATTCCATCCCGAGACTCGCTATCACATTCCATAGTGAATCATTCATAGAAGAACCATTCAATCATACGAAGCGACCACATCAGCGACACAGTAATAATCTTGGGTAAGCTCCCTGAAAAATGCGGCATCTTTGCATTCAAAGGTTTTTACCAACAGAGCCCTATCTAAATAACGGTTACCTCTTTCACATGAAGTTTCACTGACGAATGAGCAGGCATGGCAAGCCGCTGCATGTAGAGAACGATCTTCACCAGGGTCGTGTTCCGAGCAAAGAGGGTCTGAAGAACAAACCACCGCTCTGCTCAACGCCTGTTCCATCAAACGGCCAAGGTGCTCCGGCTTTCCGAGTTCTACCAGACCGCCGAGAGTGCCATCTGAATCGGCGGCGGCTGTATAAATCAAGATTCCAGCCATCGGTGTATCGCCGGCTTTGGCATATATTCTTTCACGAATGCTGGCCGAGTTGTAACCACATTCCAGGGCCAATTCTCTTATGAGGAGGTGAGCGAACGTGTGCAGCATGGTATATCTTACATCAGGACAACCGACTTCAGGGTCGAGTTTTCTGGCATTTCGCCAGCCTCGGTGACCTCGTTCGATTTTTTTCTTTCGCTCTTGCGCGGCTGACGTTTGTTCCCAGGCCGAAACAGCCTTTTCATTAAAACGAATGAATATACCTTCGCCATGAACCTCGCTGGCTGGAACCCAGGTTGGCTTTCCTTTACAAAGATTGGCCATCGGCGGTCTTTCGTCTTCTTCGGCCGTTTCATCAGGTGCTTCGACACGCGTGTAACCGACCAGTGCATTGACCTCACGCAATCGTTCCAATAGCAGAACAGAATCTAACAAGTCTTTGAATTTTTGTGGTTTTGCAACCTTTCTACTCAAAAAATGAGGCCAATCGGTCGGTGGGTTTGGCGAAATCAAAACATCCCATTCGGGGCCTTTGATGTCACCTTCCGTGATTATTTCTACAGCCTTTCCTTGTTTTCGTTTTTGAATTTCTTCCCAAACCTCTGCGGTCGAATACTTATCGATACCTGGCACACTGCTCGTTCTAGCCAAGGTCTTTACGATCGTTTTAACCTCTTCTACCGAACTGGTATCTGAGAAAAATTCCCAACCATCTAGAATTAATTGCGACAGTTGGTTTTTTTCAAGAGGTATGGCAAGAACCGATAGTGTAACCGGAAACCAGCTATTCGTAGCCCCCAAAAGCACTGCGCGAGGCTCTTCTTTACAATTTTCGGCAAAAGAATCTAAATGTGGGTGGCGGCCTCGGCAAGCGGGAAGATTTTCTTTGCCACTCTTCCCGAAAGCTTTGGCCAATTGTTTTGCGGCCTTACATTCATCGCATTTCACCCAGAGATTTTCGGTTTGCAGCGAAGCGCCCGACTCGAAGAATCTTAGCGTCCCACGACAATCAGATCGGCCACCATGAACGAACCAATGCCATGGAAAATCATCAAGATGCCCACCCCGACACGCCAGAAGAAAACGTGCTGGCACAGCATCTGCATTGCCGCCCTTAGGGCAATTGGTATGAACGAAATGGGTCTGTTCCGGACGGTAAGGATTTGCCTTGATGCTGAAAAGCCCTAAATCATATTCAGCCAACAGACCACATTTTACGCAACGCAGCCAGCGGGGGAAAGGCCTGACGGGCACTCCCAGCTTTGCTTCTGCAGTTAAAGGATCTACACCGTCTTCTTTTTGAAAAGGAGGCATTCTAAGATGTGTTACTTGAGGGCCAAGCTTTCTGCGAACAGCTTCGAGCAAACGAGCTTCTTCAACAGGAATACATCTATCGACCTCCCATTTATCGAGCCCCATAGTTATCACCGACAAATTTGGCAAATCTATCAACGCGCCAGGGCCATAGGTCCATAACAACTGGCTGGGTCTCACCTGCCCAACAGGATAAGTGCTCATTCTTCACCCCCGTCTCGCTCTTTCTTCGGCTTCATTTTCCAAGCTATCAGTGCATCAGGTAAATTAGAAGCATCCATTATCAAATTGACTCCCGGCTCGACTTCACGCATAGACATTGGTACGGTGAATTCATTCCAGGTCGAACCTCCAGGCTTTTTCAGCAAAGCTACAATGACGCCTTGTCGCCGTTCGGTTTCATATCCCAATATTCTACCGGGCTTTGCAGCCTCTTTAACCCAGCGGTCGAATCGATCAGAAATCATTCCCTCAACATATTTCGCGGTTTTTTTATCGATGGCCTTGCCAGCTCTATCCGTCAGACTTTCTTTGGCCATCTTCACTTCAGGCGAAGAAACGCTTTTAAGCTCCATGGCACCGATGTTGGGGTTCAAATCTTCATTGCTCAATCGAACAAAACTCACCAGGGCGCCGGTCAAACCTCTGTCGAGCGCCCGCGGTGCGAATGGGGTCACCGATTGAGCCTCAACGTGTTTGTAAAAAGTGGAATGGTAATGCTCGAATGTTTCGTAATGTGAAAGATCGCGAGGCCTGGACCAGGTAAAAACTGTGCAAACCAGACCAGGATAAGAACGACCTACACGGCTCGTCGCCTGAATGTATTCGGCAGTGTTCTTAGGTTGGCCATTCACCGCCATTATTCCCAATCGATTTACGTCAACTCCGACCGAAAGCATGTTGGTTGCGAGAACGATGTCTATCGCACGTGTTTCACCACTGTTCCATTTCGAAACGAACTTATGTCCTTCAAGCGTGGCATTGAATCTAACTTCGAGCTGATCCAGTTTTTCGGGTATGTCTTTACTCGATACTCTCGAAGTCAACTCATCCACGATTTTAACCGATCTTTGCCGCAAACCCGGGCGCTTCACTTCACTCATTTGAACTCTATAAGCACGGGTCTGAACGTCGTCTTCAGCCAATCGTCTCATTCCACCAAGCTCTCTCAAAGAGTTGAAATACCCTACAACGGTCATGTAAGGATCTGCTGCCTGCCCAAATCTCTCGAAAAGTGCCTGGGCTGCAGTGAGCAAAGCAACGTAGACTCTGATGAGTACCGCCGGCCTTGAACTTCCCGGGGAACAGACTCCCATATATCTGCGACCGGGTTTTTCAGCTATCGAGCGTTGAACGGAAAAGAAGTTGTCTTCGACGTCCAAACCATGAGGCGGAAACACTCCGACATGCCTGAGAAAAACGTTTTTCACCTGGTCATCGGCTTTGCGAACTGTAGCGGTAGAAGCTATGACTTTTGGTTTTATCGCTTTATCGCCGATCTTCCATGTCGAAAGTTCGTCTACCGCAGTTTCATAAAGACCGACCATAGTGCCCAGAGGGCCACTTATCAAGTGGAATTCGTCTTGAATGATCAGATCTGGCGGTCTTATTGGCAATACATCTTTCACCGTGACCCTCGGAAGCCCGCCCTTAGCGGGGTGCTTCCCGTTACATTCGGCGTTTGGCCATAACAGGCCGTGACGTGCACATTCTTGCGAAACACGACCGAACAATGTTCTGACCTGACCTCTCCAGGCCATCATGGCAAACTTGTCAACGGTCGCTATCAAAATGCTGGGCGGATGTCTGTAAATTTCGTCATCGACCACCAGAACCGGCAGACCCATCCCGTTGGCTCTTGCCCTTGTAAATTCACAGTGGCCCAATATATCACCACAATAAATAAAAGTGCGGCCGATATCTTTTTTCACTTCGATATCCCGCCCTTCGGCTATTGCAGACCCACACCAGGGGCAGTTGGTAAATTGTGCAGGGGAATTGCTACCGAAGCGTTGGCCGTCTCTGAAGCGTTGAATAGAGGCATGAGATTCCTCTGTAGTGCCAGGCGTTACACGATTACCGACCCATAACCCGATAGTGAATGGTGTGTTACCCCATTTCGCAGTGTCTGCTCTTCTCAAGTTCTCCATCGCACACATCAGCGCGGTAGCACGCTGAAATTGTTGAATGGTAAGCAACCGAAGAGTGTATCTCATGATTACGGCCAAACCGCGCTTGCCGTCAAAACCACCAAGATTTCCCTGCAATCTTCTGATTGCAATTGCAAAGGCTGCCACGCCCAAATATGCCTCAGTCTTACCACCGCCTGTAGGAAACCATAGGAGATCGGCATACGCATCTAGAGATTCCGTTCTGTCTTTGTGTTCCGGCTTTGCCAATGCGGGCAAAGAAAGAAGTATGAAGGCCAGCTGGAATGGTCGCCAGGACCTATTCTTACGAACGCTCAAAGCGCCGATTTCGGATTCTTCACCTCGACGCTTTCTCAAGGCGTAGATGCTACGAACACGCTGCAATGCCATGGCCCTGTTGGCAGAACGAAAAGCCTCCAGGGCATCATCATCGCACCGTAAAGTTTCCAACCCCTCCTCCAGTCTTTCGAGCATCGTCGAACAACGCGCCATCGCAGCCAAGGCAGAATCATCATGGCCAATCACATCAGTGCCGATACGTTTTTTTTGCTCGGTGATCCACAACTCGTAATCTTCGGTCAAAATTTTCAGACCGTCGATGAGTGCATCTTTTTCGAGAGTTGCAAGGTTTTCCATGTCGAGAAAACCTTCACCAGTCATTCGCTTCATTGCTGGTCGGTCTTCGTCTGCCAAGCCAGGGGTTTCGGTGATCGGCACTTCATATTTCGGCAAAACCGTCGTCTCGATCTGGACCGCTCGTTCGTTGTCATTGTCGGCGTTCGTTGCATGAACCGAAATTCCATGGCCCACGGCAAATTCGACCTGTTTACGATAGATCATTTCGAGAGCTTCGCGCTCTAAATCACTGCCATCGGCACCTAATACCGGCCTTCTTCTAAAAATTGGCCTACCTTCAGGGTCTCTGACGATCAATTCGGGTTGAAAGACCCATCCTTCGTCCTGGTTCTGAGGCGGCATGGTCTGGTCATTCATCAAAAACAAGGTAACGAGTCGATCGCCTTTCTCCAGAGGAGAGCTGATAGAACCCCGCACCAAAACTTCAGGGCACCTTTCATCGACTATGACTGGCTCTATTTTTCCGGTATCGATATCCAGACAGATTTTTCCGCCTGATGGGATTCTTTTCCAACAACGAAAAGGTTTGCCGTTCTTTTCGTCGATCGAAGAGCTTTCCGCTCTCTCGTAGCGACCCCAATTGGCCGTCAGTTCTATTCTTTCAACGGTAGAATCGACACAAAAAGTAAAGCCAAAAGAAGACGGTATCAGCGACTGACTGGCAGAAGCATCAGGTTCTTTTTCTTCTTCATCATCGTCAGCCCGTGATGGAATTTTGTCTACTGATACATGGTCTGGATTAGCGTATGGCTGTGCATCTTCAGGCAATGGTTCATCATTTTCGGCCTGTTCGTCTTCGACTTGCCTTATGAAAAGATTGGAAGGCTCTTCTGAACGTGCCACAGGAGAAAGCTTGCCGACCAGGTAACGGTCTCGAACGCTCATGCCGATTATTTCTTCTTCCGGGCCATCTGCAGGCCCGAGCAGATCATCTTCTATGGCCACCTGCATCAATTCACGGATGTATGCCTGCTCGCTGGGTGTAACCCCAGGAATGACGGGGAATGATGCCCAGCTCTCACCGGTGGTGGTTTTTAGGGCATTTTCGAAAAGCGCCCAATCCAGCCGATTGATCGGTGCTTCGATCTCCGAAACGGGAACTTTCAGGTCTTCCAGTGTGGCGTTTGGTGATACCGAAAGATAGCTATCGAAATAAAATGAAGTATCGTCGAGCGAACAGCGTTTCCTGAAGACCCGGCCCACACCGATCACGGTCAACGTCCCTTCACGCTCTTCGGTGACCAGCATGGCATCTTCCGTCTGGATACCACGAAGGCTGGAAGAGCCAAAGTCGATTGTAAGCACATGGCCATTTAGACTGGCTTCTTCACCGAGCCTCACTAGCCACGCATTACTGTGCTTATGAGATATGGTTACATTTTCTGGCTTCAAATTTTTCCTCTAATAATCAATCCGAGCAAATTGTGGAAATACTCGGTAAAATTTTCTGAAGGACTCGAAAGCATTCTCTTGCAACAGTGATTTTGGGAGCTTAAATCCCAAACTCTCCTCTGAGGCCTCTCCTTTCTCCAGAGTCAGTCTCTCCAATGCTGATAATGCGGGAAGATCTAAAATCAAAGGGTTAGAAGGGGAAGACCGAAACTCCCACCCATCAAAAGCTCGCTCAATTTCGGTATTTTCATTTTTTGTAACCATTACGGTTGCAGTAACCATAGGTTGACCATCAGAATAGTGTGTTGAGAATGACCAAACTATATTTTTTTCGTGACTATCAAGTATATTTTTCTCGGCTGAAAGACGAAGAGCCTCTAGAACAGCTTTGCCATAGTTTAGATGAGTCATGTTTTCAAAGCCTAAATCAGCAGGACAATAGGTCGAAAACCTTTCCTTAAAACGTTCTAATCGCCAACGAAGCTCGACTTCACTGCTAACTACCCCATTTTTTCTCTGGATTTTAAGCTCATCGGGATCAGGCTTCCCCAGTGATGATGGGTTCGCATTCAGAGTGATCCGAAGTATACTCAAAGCAGGAAGTTCAAGAAGAAGGTTTGAAAACAGCTCAATCTGAGCTTGGATTTCGCGAGGATCAGTGAAGTCTAGCCAAACGATTGTAGGTGTTTCAAATTCTGTTCCATTTACATAATCTTCGATCGAAGAATGGATACAATCAATGCTTTTGAATGGCCGATTGAACATTTGCCTTTTGTGCGTATTTTCATCGGCTTCAATGCAGACCATTTCTTTTATGCCAATCCGGGCGTGTAATAGCCTGAAATCTTCAAGGAATGGACCGCCAAGGCCGACATAACGATAATTCTCAATGCCCAAAATTCCGCTCAGCCTATTAAGCATGGATAAGAATATTTCTCGGTCAACAGCCTTGTTGGGTCTAAGCTTGTAAGGAAGAGATGAAGCTGAACTCATTTATTCTCCTCCTTTGCCTTCGCGTCTCCCAAAATGATTTCAAAACATTTGTCACCGACAACGCCGGGGGTTTCATCATCCCTGTCAAACAGAAACTCTGAGATTATTTTAATCTCCTCCAATGGTCGAGAAAATACGATTTTCTTAGAAGAAGGCTTTTGTGTCGGAGGTTTGGGAAGTACCTTCTTTTTAGCAGGATTATACTCGACACCACCATCTTGCTTACTTGTTAAGTCACGTTTAGAGACCGTTTCTACAGCAGCAGACAAGGAAAGCGGTTTCGCATTTTTCCATAATTCGCTTTGATCTGTTCGAGGATGGTTCTTCCAAGCATTTGTGTGGTTAATCCAAACGCGCAAACCTTCTCTCATCTTTGTCCTGGCCTCAAGCCAAATATTTGAAGAGGTATCTAGTGCCCGTTTGGTTGTTGTAATCGGCAGTTTTTCGGCAGAAACAGAACGGAATTCAACAATACCTGTAATAATGGAAAACTGACCGTGGTACATCGGAATGCCGTCACCCCAGCCAGTTAACCTACTTTTATCTCCAACAATAACAGCTCTATCGTTACAAAAAACTGTCCACCCAGCTGTGGCGGAAGACCTATTTCTTTCAAAATCAACAACTTCCTCGTCATCGGAATCAAGCCGTCTGCCTGTATTAAGTCCAACGGTAATAGACACGACCACGTCATCTATAGTCTTTCGATAAATATATGGAGCAGGATCATTTTCATTTTCCGAAACAAGGACTTCCACATGAACAGCTTTCACGCTTACGCCATTGACGAAGATTTCCAACCCTTTTTGCAGAAATGAGGTGAAATGCTCGCCAATGGCTGTGTTAAGATCGTTGATAAAACTGTCATTGCTGAAGTGGCGGGAAACCCCAGGGTATAGTTCGTTTACAACGATAATTGTTCCGGGTGTTTTATGGTTTTCATTTTCATTAATGGGTAAAGGATCCCAATCCTTGCTATCGAGCCATTCCGAGGTGATCGGCACCTGATATGCATCACCATTATGAAATGTCTGAACGAGGGCATTTCTACCCATTTTAAAAATAGCACGCTTCATCCCCACACCATACATTCCTATGGTTTCTTTATCAGAATCTCGATCGTCATCAGGTTCTCTCCCCATTTTAAAAGCATAGTTTTCTGCAATTGAGCGAGGTATCCCGCCACAATCATCTTCAATTCTGAATTCATCTTTGGAGAGGCTTATAGACACCTTGTGCTTTGAATAGTTCACATCGCGGCCATTAGCGGATCGTAATGCGCCATCTAGGCAGTTATCCAATAGGTCAAGAATGGCATCAGCCAAGCTAATGTCTCGAGTCAGCATTGATACAAAGAATTGCTTTGTTGGGATGGCCTTCGCCTGATTTGTGTTACTCATTGATTTATCTCCATATCATTTCTTCCCATTTTGAGAAACATTCATAAAACTAAACAGATCCATATTGCCGGCGCCTTTGTCCGGGGCTATTTTCTTTTTGCTGGAAGCTGAGGTCTTCTTCGCCTTCTTTTTGTCGTGAAGCGTTTGAGCGAACTCTTCCTCATGGCGTTCGTGATTCAATTTGAGTAAGCGGCGCAAGACTTCGCGCCGGGCCTCTTCGGAAATGGTGAAGCGAGTGCCTTGTTTCGTTTCGTGGAATCCATGACCAAGATCAATATCGCTCCATC
>Ga0116170_10002010_pt1 | contig 20118 bp, 15 predicted proteins | sample AD_JPNHW1_MetaG_FD_89797 | JGI IMG/M metagenome (GOLD analysis project Ga0116170, IMG submission 89797) | Active sludge microbial communities of municipal wastewater-treating anaerobic digesters from Japan - AD_JPNHW1_MetaG | ecosystem: Engineered > Bioreactor > Anaerobic > Digestate | place...
CCCATAGCAGCTTTAATACCAAGAGCAGGCATAGTTAATGTTTCTGAATAACCTAAATCTGTACCAGTTGCATCATCTGTATTTTTTGTGCCATTATACTGAAGAACTGATGGAGTAACTGTAATGTCACCAAGATTTATCGGGAGTTTAACCGCATATGCTTGAGCATCATCTACTTTTTCTACACCTGCATTTTCTTCTATTACATTACCTTCGTAAAATTTGATGTATGCAAGGTCAACTTTAACCATACCAGCATCATATACAAGGTTGAATAGAGGCATATCCTGATTAAAACCAACAGAATATACATATGGAGCAAGACCTGCAGTCATAGAAAGACCAGGTATAAGCATATCTTTTACATTGATATAAGCCCATTTTACTTCAACAGCTTTCTGATCGGTATCTGGATCTGCATAACCAACATCGCTTGTACCGCCAGTGTATTTTGCGCCATAATACTGGTCAATTTCAAGTCTTGTCACAACAGAAACATTCTCATTACCCATAGAAAACATAGGTCTAACTCTAATTTGTGAATAATCTTTTGTTGTATCTTTTGCAGACATGTCTTCAGTGATAGCAAATGCGTTTGCCCATACACTGTACTTAAACTCTGGTCCTGTTGTTTTTGCTGCATCCTGTGCAAAAGCACCTGCAACAAATGTAAGCATCATAAGAACTACTAAAAACTTTTTCATTCTAATCTCCTTAACTGTTAGTTATTTTTTTTATTCTAATATCTAAAATTAGAATTTTTAGTACAACTTAATAAAAACTGGTACTATCTGCGCTCTCCTGTTAAATTTCATTTTTATGCAAAAAAATCAATCTGCAAGTCTATGATAATTTAACTTCACCGATAATTCAAAAGCCCGGTTTTTACTATCAGTATATAAAAACTTTTTTTTAGTGTTTATATACGTACAGCTCATTTTTATAAAACCACTCATTATTTTTGCAACTCTTTTTTAAAAATTTTTAATTGCACATAAAAACTGTACCGGTGAGTTAAACCGGCGGGTTAGTTATTTTTCTTGACTTTATGGTACAAAGTGTGGCATCAATTTGTTATAATGATTAAAGGGAGACCTTGTTTAATGTTAAAATTTCTGAAAAAAGAACTGATTCTTTCACTCGCACTGCTGCTTGCATTAACCGCATGCGCCAGGAAGCCCGAAAGCCCGCTCTCTCCATCTGTAAAAATCGGAGTTGAGAAAAAAGGTGAGGATAAAATATTTGCTGTTAACTTTACATGCGGACTGAAAAATGAAAATGACTGCACTGCATTCACCAATATAAATGGAGTTATTGAAGTAAAGAACAACAGCAGTGAAATTTTACTTACAGTTCCGTTTAAAATACCGGCAATTCTGCCTTTTGAAACAGGCATTGTCCAGGAGAGGATCGAACTCACGGCTGATGAGGCCTCCCCGCTTCTTGATCTCCTCGCCATAAAAAAAGAACAGATTGAATCCGGAGAGGATCAGGGAAACAGATTTATTGAAGACCGGAATATTGTAATAAAAAAACTCGATCTTGAAAAAAAAGATATAATTGAACTTCTACGGAGCAAACTTAAATAATGAAAAAGATAAATGACACAAAGATATATCTCTCAATTATTATTGCACCGCTGGTTATTGCAGCAGCAATCGGCGGAGTTTCGCTATACTCAAAATTAGTTGTTGAACCTAAAGCAAAAACACTCATCTCATCCGAAACAACGATGAAAGAGGGATACCTGGTACTTCGAGAACCTCAGATTTTCGGAGGGTACAAATACTGGGATTCTGATGGAATGGCTGTTAAAAATTCATTACGTTATTTTGACAAAAAACTTTTTAACGGCGGAGAAATCACCTCTGACGAACGGATTTACCTCGAACTGATTTTAAAACGAAGAATTTCAGGATCGGAGCTTGGGATTAAAAGCGCTTTTTTTCTCTTAATTGTTTCCCTGGCTGGCTTTATCGCTTATATTATTGAAATACGTAAGGGTAAAAGTATATAAAGACAATCAGAGACTGAAACATGAAATTATTTTTTTTAAAGGACACTTTGAAGAAAACTGCCGGTATAGTTATTATATCAGCCGGTACTCTTCTGCTGTTTATCGCAGTATTTGGTGTCGTTTCCGGCCTCGATAAAGGGGTCAGGGAAGATATAAATACAGGTTTAATAATTGGAGCCTTCTCTCTGGCAATTATAATTCCGGGTGTAAGACTTTATATTTCCGGTGCAAAATTATCAAAACTTGAAGAAAATCTGAAACAATTAGCATCTCTCGTTAAAACATACAGACGGATCAGTATTAGTGAAATCGCAAAAAAACTAAATGTAAACGAGATGGAAGCAGAAAAACTTTTAAACACAGCGATAGACCTTGACCTCATAAGCGGAAATATGGACAGAACTACCGGGGAATTTTTTATTTCTGAGTCTCTTGAAGAAATTAAGAAAATATCATTCTGCCCGAATTGCGGTGCGTCACTTACACAGGTAATCCACAAAGGTGAAACAGCAAAATGCTATGCATGCGGAAGTATGTTTAACTGATCAAACAGCTCCCTCCGCCTTAAGGAGCGGAAGTGTAAACAAAATTTAATTCCTTTTGTGCCGCGATTAAGAAGGGGTCAAACTGAAGCAGATAAAATTTTTTAAATAGTGTTCCGGGTGTGATATCTGAATTATGTTCTGCTCACCATTCTCTGGTCTCTCACTTCAAGGATGGTGAATATGGATAAAGCACCTTCCGGACCAATAATAAATATGCTGGAAAATTAAATCTAATAATGAAAAAAAGAATACTACTAATCGATGATGAAGCACCTGTAAGGGATTTTATGAAAAAAATCCTTGTCCGTTCAGGCTATGTTGTCTTCACAGCTTCTGATGGTAAAGAAGCTATAGATATGCTGGAAACTCTATACGTTGATCTCATCATACTCGACATGCATATGCCTAATATGAACGGACTCGATGTTCTGCGCCACATCAGGAAAAACGAACTTACAAATAAACCGGTTCTGATGGTTTCCGGATACCACGATGCTGATTTACGGATTGAGAGCTACAGGCTCGGCGCTTATGATTTTATCACAAAACCGGAACAGACCGAAGTTATGCTTAAACGAATTGAAAACGGAATAAAAATCGGAGAGATTCTCGACTTTAACGAATTTATGAAAGTAGAACTCTTTATGGCGAAAAAACTTCAGAAGTATATTTTCCCGGAGCCGGAGTATATTTCAGATGATCTTGACATTTATTCATGGAATCTCCCTCTCTCGGACATCGGAGGGGACCTTTATGATTATATACATTTTCGAAACGACAGTTTACTCATTTTCATTGCTGATGTTTCCGGCCACAGTATCTCGGCATCTATGTTTACCGCGATTGTAAAAATGGTTTTCCGGAACGCTATAAAAAACTCGGAAAATCCCGGTGATATCATGACCATAGTAAATAATGAACTTGCGGCAAATCTGCCCGTTGAATCGTTTGTCACAATGTTCTGCTGCCTCATTGACAGTAAAACCGGTGAGATAAAATATTCAAATGCCGGACATCCTAAACCCTACATAATCGGCAAGGACCGTATTACCGAACTTATAGAAAATGATCCGTTCCTCGGCCCTATTAAGGACATGAAATATTCAACTTACAATACCGTATTAAATAAAGATGAAAGCCTGTTCCTCTACACCGATGGCCTTCTTGACATTATTGATGATGAATATCACCAGGTTGATCTGAACAGATTTATCGGAAAGCTTACCGGAAAAGATTTTATAAACAGAGAGTCTTTTAACGAACTCACCGCGGATGTATCCAATCAGAGATTAATCAGATCTGACGACTGCACTGTAATGGTTATAAGAAAAAAATAATGGGCCTTAAAATTGTTGTTGTATCAGATACTCACGGGAACACCGACCTGCTCGAGAAGGTTATTGATGACTGCTCCCCTTTTGATATCATTGTTCACTGCGGAGATGGAGTTAGAGACATATGCAGGGTGGACATTCCTGAAAACAGCACTGTTCTGAAAGTTCTGGGAAACACTGATATATATTCCGGCTGTGAGGCTGATGACATTTTAACAGAAAAAATTTTAAACAAAACGGTAATGGTTATTCATGGCCATCAGTTCAATGTTAAAACAGGTTTTAAACATTTACTTCATGAAGCGGAATATTTCAAGGCTGGAATTGTTCTATTTGGCCATACGCACGAGCAGTATCTTCGCAAGGGTGTTCCCCTTCTGTTTAATCCGGGGAACCTTTCCGGCGGAAGCTACGGAATAATTCATGCTTCAGATGACAGGGAGTGGCAGTTTGAACACAGAAAAGTAAAAAGGGGGTAGCCCCCCTTTTTTTATTTCTCGTTTGATTTCTGTTTCTTAAGTGTTACTTCTCCAAGTTTTTCCTGAAGTTCAGAATCTTTCTGCACTTTATCATAAAATTCTTTATATTGAGCATATGTATATCCGTATTTGGCAGTGATAGTTTCCACTCTGGCTGGATCAAGTTCCGGATCAGGTATCTCTATTTCACTCTCTATTTTTGCATAATCCTCAATAGTCATGGCCTTGTTTTTTGAACCGCAGCCTGACGCTAAAGAGAGTGCAATTGCTAAAACCATTAAATAATTCCAGAAACGCATAAATCCTCCTTCAAATACATTTTTTATTTCAGCATGCAACTCCTGCTGTATAACAAAAGCCTGTTTAAACTTAAATAATACTTCTTAAAAGATTAACGAACAGTTATTACGAACAAAGTAAAGCAACATCCCGTGCTTCGCAGTGACAGAATTTGTATCAATTAATCCATTCCAATCAAATACATTTAAATTTATAATAACGCTTATTTTAAAAGTGTCAAGAATAAATCATGACAGTTTTTTATATATTCCATGAAGCCAGCCGCTATTGTTATTTTTGTACCATTTTGAAAACGGACGGTCGCAATTCCCGCCGGTTGTATTTGTCAGCAGACACTCATCCGACATATCTGCTATAATTCTACATGAAGGGCTGAATGTCGTTGTCCGGCCCGCTGATTTGAATATCTGTCCCTGCACTACAGTTGCTCTGCCTCCGGGAAGTTCAACAGGGCCGTAATCCAGGCCGAAAAACGAAGGGATCTTACCTCCGAATAAAAGATGCTTAAAATATATTTTTCTTGTCTTTCCATATTCGGGCGATTTCTTTTTTAATCCTTCAGAGATCACTCTCCGTAAAAGGTCATCTCTTGTTCCGAATTTAAACCAGCATGATTTTTTATTAAAAAGAATGTTATCAAAATTACCGTAATAATCGTTGAATATGCTTGTCTCGGCAAAAAGATATTTCACTGTATCTCTGCCGAATCCGTAATCGCCGAATACTGTTTCAACCATTGACCTGTAGACATTTTCAAAAACAGTAGCGCCCTTTGAATCAGATCTGTAATGGAGGTCCCACTCTTTGAGAATTCTCCCCTTTTTTGTATCTGTCACAAGCGGAAGAATTATCTTCATCATCATCTCTGCCTGAATTGAATAAAGGTCATAATGAATCTCTTTCATATATTCTGTTCCGACTTTTTTTCTCTTCCTGAGCATCTGTTCAATTCTCTCCGCCCTGTAGGGAGCCATTGCCAGATTAATAGGGCTCGACGTTCCGAGATGATTGAGGTCCTGGTTTGCGGTTACTATGATTCCTTCTTTAGGATTGTAGAGCGACGGGAGCCTGTTTTTTGAAACATATCCCCTGTTGTTATATTTCCTTTCCCATGCGGGGAGAGGCAAAAGTCCGCTTACGCCGGCAGGCCGGTTGAACATCCTGCCGCTCATCTGGTAACCGATATTCCCGCCTGTATCAGCCATAACAAAATTGAATGATGCCGAGTCAAGGTCACGGTAATATTTCATCCCCTCTCTTACCGTCTTCGCCTTCATTACATTATATGTACTGTTCAGTTCCTGGGCACCGCAATCTTTTCCTGCCGACCATTGGCGTATAAGGTAGAATCCGTCAACAGAGGGATCACCTTCAAGTATACCAAGTTCATTTTCATAAAACTCGACCTTAATCTCTTCGCCTTTTTTTGTTTTAATAACTTCGCGCCTCACATCAAAAAAATGCCAGGTATTGCCGCGCCTGTATTTTCCATCTCTGCACTCTTCAATACGGAAATCTATCATATCCATGAATGAATATGTAGGTGAAAACGCAAGATGCCTGTTTCTTCCTACAACTATTAAAGGAGTGCCCGGCAGCGCGAATCCTATTATGGTATCTTCCGGGAGCCGTATTATTACCTCGTGCCAGATTGCGGGCATTCTATTCACTTCAAGATGAGGGTCGCCGCAGAGTATCGGCTTGCCGCTCTCTGTGAGTCTGCCGGAAACCGCCCAGTTATTGCTTCCTGTAAACCTGGGTATTCTGGAAAGCCATTGTACTGCTCCTGGAACGATCGGCGGAGCGAGTTTTACTTTCTTTAAAAGTTCAACATCTATATCATCAGTGAGGTACGGAAATAGTTCCTTTATTCTTTTTTCATCAATATCGTTCTGCACCATCTGGACTATCAGTTTTTCCATGTTACCCTGCACATCGGTCAGGCCGAAGTATGTAAAAACTTTAGAGAGCATCATTGTATCTTCCATCTTCCACGGCTCGGGGATGCATTTAAGAAGTTTCAGTTCAAAAACTATTCCGCTCTCTTCCATGCAGCTGTTCACTCCCGCGGAATAATACTCCGCAGCTTCGCGTACGTCTCTATCGAGAAGTTTTTTCTGTTCTGCAATATCGGGATAAAGGTTGAGCGATCTTATATATTTATCTGCTTCTATCAGCTCGGCTGAAGCGGCTATTTTTTCGGCAGCTCTCCCCTCGAGTATTATCTTTGTAATCATCATCTGGAGCTGCCTGTCGTTCGCGTGGACCCATCCCAGGGCAAAGGAGGCATCTCTGAATGACGCGGCAGTAATTTCAGGAATACCATGTTCATTTCTCTGTATTTCAATCGGGCCGTTTTTACCCTTCAGAGTAACTTTGTTATCTGTTAGTATCATCCGCCTCTCCTTTTAATTCTTTTATCTGTCGCTTAATGGTATCTCTTTTACCCAGATCATTCATTATCTGAGGATAACCGCAAAGTAACGCGACCTGGTAACAATATGCCATGATAAAAACAATTACTCCGCCCTTCATTGTATCACTTAAAATTTTTCTTCCTGCTATTCTTTTAACAAGCGGGGTGTGAGGTTCGAAACCTTTAAACAGGCACCCGCTGAATGGAATACATATTTCAGAATCTTTATCCTCCGGCACAAGGGGAATATTCCGCGGTTCCGGTTTTTCTTCATTCCCGGAGGCTTTTACATGATTGTGATAAACCTCTTGAAGCTTTCTGCCGAGGGCATAAAATCCGCTTCCGGTTTTGAATACTATCGCCTCAACATGATTCATTGAAGAAATCTTTTTAGCAATTATCTTCTTCACTTCCTCCGCGGAGATTTTCAACGTGGGGCTGAGATTCCTGAAATTGTATATGTCAACTGCTGTTGACTCAATCTCCCTCAACTCTTCAAGAAAAAAATCGCGTGAAAAGATAGCACCCTCAACGGTCTCACCGTATGAGTCGAATAAAAGAGAATTGCCGTTAAGAACCGGAACCATTAAATTTTTGAAATACTGAAAAATCCCTTCAAGGAATACTATAAAATTATTTCTGCAGGAATCATCCGCGTCCCTGTTTATCCGGTCAACATACTTCCACTGCTCCTCTACAGACTTCACAAGTATATTCTGACCGTTTTCTTCAATCTTTACTATCTGGAAGATTGTGTCATACCAGAATAGCTCCCTCTTCAGTTTCTCGGCCTGTTTCCTTCTCCTGGACTCGGGGTCTTTTCCGTAAATCTTCAGCCTCGCGTTGTTCAGGTCCCATATTTCGCTGCTGATCACAAGCGGCCTGATTTCAAAATATTCTCTAAGCTCGCTGCCGGTGAAAGGTCTCTGGAAGACAAGGGCTTCAAGCGCGATGTTGAGCACATCCTCAAGAGTAAAAATATTGTACTTCTTCTTAATGAATGCCGCCAGAAGACTGTCTGCTTCACCATGTATTGTCATGAAAGAGCGGACTGTTCCAAGGTATTCAAAGATATACTTTTCCTTTCTGTAATTTTCGTTCTCTTTGCTTATTGAAACTCCGCGATCGTCATCTTCAAGAATATCCTCTTTGACAAGATCAGGTTCTTCACGGAGAAATCTTTCAATCATTGCAAGGACCAGTTCCCTCGCTTCATTATCCATGCGCATAAAAGAATGGAAATAAGTTGTGTATGATTTAAGCTCACGTTCAAAATCCCACTGTTCCATCCATTTTATCCTGTCGTAAGGAGTGGAGGAAAATGGAGAAAGGATCATCCATCTCCTGAACTGACGGAGATAATTAAATTCAAGCGGTGTTTCTATTGATTCATCTTTGAGAATATGTTCAAGAATCTGCGGAAGCCGGGTAAGTATATCCTCCTGAAATGACTTTATATCATTCATCAGAGCAATAAATTTTTTCGTCGGGACAAGTCTTTTACTCCAGCCGAAACCTAACCTGTTATCTCTTCTCACAAGGTATCTTTTCTTAAACAATTTGTATCTTTTAAATTTCAGATAAATCTCATCAATAAACAGTTTAGTCGCAGTCGGGCCGTTTATATCGGGGTATTTGTTAATAACCGGCTGTACCGGAGTGGCCTGTCTTTTATACACCTTTGCCGGAGGAGTTTTTATTAACAGTTCAGGTTTCTTTATATCCGGAACATCGTCCTCCTCATCTTCTACATCAGCAGTTTCCTTATCTGAGGCTTTTTTTAGTATATTAATAATATTTGTATATTTCTGTTCCTGGGAAATACCCTGATTTCTCATTAATGAATTAATCTTATCTCTGTCATCAGATGATATCTCTTTTGTCAGTATAAGAGACCTGGCCATTCTCTCCAGGCGTTTTCGATTTTCTTCACTATTCATTTTATCAAACCACTCTTATTATCTTTTTAGTTATACTTAGGAAGTTTATTTAGTCAACTAAAATCTCCTTAATGATTTTTCCGAGAGTGAACGGATGAAGAATGATTCTTTGAAATGAAACAGTTCCCCGGACACGATTTAAAAATTTTAAAGATTACAGGGTTACGGGAGAGTTCATTCGCAGTTAATCTTTTAAATACTTTAATCCACATAATCCTGTTCCGGAGTTGTGTTATATGTAACCGTTTTATCACAAAAAAACAGGACACCTGTAATAATTATGTCATATAGTTATTCCGGATTTTTCCGATAATAAATATGTAAAAATCGTATTTTTGGGGAACATTATGTATAGATCCGCAGCCGTATTTCTTATAATACTTTTTTCTACCTCTGTATTCAGCGCAGATTCAAGAACGGAGAGATGGAATATCAGAATTGACCGTCTGAAAAAAATTCAGGGTGAAGCTTCGGCCGGGAAGTTTGATAAAACCTTTGTCGATAAAATAACCGCAAGTGAAATAAAATCATGTGAAGAATTCCTGAGCCTCCTTGACAGGTACAGAAAAGAGGACGGATCACTGAAGTCTGATACAAAAAAATACTCTCTTACCGACATAGAAAAAAAAGTTAAAGAGATCTCCTCCCCTGCCATATCGCTCAATTATATGTCAGAGCTTTTCAAAGCTGCAGGAGACACGCAGGCGAAAGAGAGAATTTCATCGGAAATCACACAGTACTCCGCGAAAAAATTCGGATCTGCCATCAGGATAACGTCTGCGGAAGGAATCTCCATGGCTGAACAGTATATACTCGAAAGAGGTATGGCGGAATTTGACTCCTCCCTGAATAATACCATGACAGATCTGCTCAGTAAAATCCAGTATGAACTGAGCAGAAGCGACTACAACTCCAACGAGGCCGATCTTGGAAGAATGATTCTGAAGCATATTGAAGAAACGCTATCAACTGTAAAGTTTTCTGAAAATAATTCATTTAATGAAAAGTATCTCTTAAATATACCCCAATGGAAATTTATGGAGGAACAATTTTCAAAAATTGAAGCGCGGAACAAATCTATCTGGAATTTTGTTTATAAAGGAAAAAGTCCGCTTAACAGTACTGAAAATATAAAAGATAAAAACAGCGCCGAAGAGGAAATATTCAGTAAAGCCAAAGAAAAAATTTCGGACATGCTGCAGAACACAACTCCAAGCAGCGGAGCGATGGGCAACAATCCATACTATGAAATTCCTGATGTAAAAAGGCTCGGAATAACACTCGATGAAATTGACAAATACAGAAATAATCTCGCGCAGAATATAAGCGGAAGCGAAGATAAAGAATTAGCCGAAAAATTGAAGGGCAACAATACCGGTATCGCAGCCAGGGGAATTAACCGCATTGATGCCCAGTTTAAAAGCGAAGAGGCGCGTATTGAGCGGCTCAAAAAAATGAAGGGCGACATCATTATTTATAATGAAGAGGTATTTAAAGCCTCCAGAAACCATTTTTATGAGATAAGAACGGAGATCTACAAATACACAGCTTTATCGGAAGAATTTTTAGAAGCTCTTTATTCATCGGGAAAAACCGATCCTCAGAAATACATCGATCTTCACAGATACAGATCTGACAGGTATATTTCATACATTTCATTTTCTGAAAAGCTGACAGCAAATACTCTCACTCTTCCAGTCACGGGTTCTGAAAAACTGCACTCTCTGTACAAAGGGACAATACCTAAAGTTCTGGCGTCAGCAAAAAGTTTTCTGAAACCGGAGGCCATTCCTGCTGAAACAAGAGCAGCTCTTCACAGGGAACATCTCAAAGAATATGCCGCGATAAATGCCGATTTCCGTACAAAGGGTTCTATGCTCATAAATGCCGTGAGAAAAAATTATGATGAATGTAATACCGGATTTGCGGAAATCTCTGCATCAAAAAAAGAATCATCAATCAACTCTGAAGTTCAGATCGGGCAGGATGAGACGGACAGGCTTTTCAGCTTCGCAAAAAAATGTTCCGATGCTCTTGCATCAATGAACTATACTGAATCAGTTTTAAATAAATATAAAGAAGAATACAACAGGGTAAGTGAAGAGTTAAAGAAAGGAAATAAAACAGCAGGATTTCCAGGCGGAGATGCATCCGCGCCCTTCTTTGAATCTATTCCCGGTTTCGATGCTGCAGCAATAGATAAAGAAACCGCGACAAGAGAACTTCTTGCAGGTGAAGGAATGGAGGCTCTAAGCGGTTCTATTACACTTGTTCAGTATTATAAAAGAAGAGGATTCCCTGTAAAATTCTCTCCGGCAAATGAAGAGATAATTATTATGAAACAGAACTTCACCAGAACACCGGAAGTAATTGTTTCAGCATGGAAGATGAATGGTAAAAATTTCAGGCAGATAGATATAAATATAACTGCTGAACTGAAAAAAATGCAGAATAAAAACGCCTGGAATTCCAAAGTAAATGAAACACCAAAAGAAGTTCTGACGGTTGATGAAACAGGTATAAATGTATCATTCAATCCCCCTCCTGGATGGAAAAAAATTCCTGATCCGGAAAATGATCATTTCCGCAAAATAATTTTTGAAAGCCCGGATATGAAAGGCACAATAGAATTAACTTCAATCTGCGAAGATGAAAAAAACCTCCAGGTTTTAGTCTCCCTGTGGCCGGAGAAATGGGGATTTTCCATGACAGAAAAAACCTGGGGAAAAATAAAAAATTCTGATTATATAAAGAGTACCGCAAAAAACAGGTATGACGGAGTTATGGAATCGTATATGGTAGCAAAAAACGGGCATGTAATAATTCTTTCGGGGAAAACTACAGGCGATATGTACAGGCAGCTTAACAGGACGCTTGCGGATATATTTAATAATATGGAGATCACCGGGTCGGCGATATAATAATTTAAAATCACTAAAATCCGTGCCCTCACCCGGCCGCTGGCCACCCTCTTCCGCTTTGAAGAATTGACGTGGGAGAGGGTTTCTTTATTACTGAATTTTCAGTTCCAAACTCCCCTCCCCACTCTTCTGTTCGTTAAAATAGGACTGCAAACAGGATGTTTGCGTTTCGACACATGACACGATGTCGCAATACCGGTTGAATGAAGGAGTCAGGGAATGAGGTCATCCAGTATTATTCTTGAAAATTGCGGATAGTTTCCAGCCATAAGAAAATGGGGAAGGCGATTATTCAACTTTAGTATATCTCACTCTTAAACCGCGGGTAATCACCCCAGTTCCCTCTGATGGTTTCTCTCTTTACAGAAGCCTTGACAATCTTAAGAAATTCATCCCTATCCATTTCAACCGCACCCAGACTCTCCATGTGGTCTGTATGCACCTGGCTGTCGATCAGATCAAATCCGAGTTTCAGAAGATTATCAGCAAGAACTATGAATGCGGCCTTTGAGGCATTGCTCTCTCTTGAAAACATGGATTCGCCAAAGAACATTCCGCCGAGGGAAACGCCATATAATCCTCCGGCAAGCGTTCCGTCATGCCAGGCTTCAATTGAATGAGCATATCCGAGATTATGAAGTGTGACATAGGCTTCGATCATGTCTGCAGTGATCCACGTTCCTTTTTCATGTTTTCTTTTACCGCTGCACGCGGAAATCACTTCGCGGAATGAGGTATCATACTTTATTTCAAAAATTTTTCTTTTCAGAACCTGTCTCATGCTTTTTGAAACTTTAACGTCATTCGGGTAGATGACAAATCTGGGATCGGGTGACCACCAGATTATCGGAGTTTCAGATGAGTACCAGGGGAATATACCGTGAGTATACGCTTCAATGAGCCTCCCGGGAGAGAGGTCACCACCCACTGCAAGTATCCCGTCAGGATCAGAATACTCTGCAGGCGGAAAAACAGGTTCATCTCCAAGATAATAAACCGGCATAGAATGCTGTTAAACCACTCTTATCCTGACTTCATCGCCCTCAAGGTCTGCCACAGCATGGCCGCCCGCTGAGAGCTTACCGAAAAGAACTTCATCCACGAAGAAACTTTTCAGTTTATCCTGTACAAGCCGTCCGATCTGCCGTGCGCCGAACTCTCTCGAATAACCTTTTTTCGCAAGCCACTTCCTGCATTCGGGAGTAACCTCAAGTGTCACGTTTTTATCTTTAAGCTGCCCGCTGAATGAGTCTATCTCCTTTCCTACTATATCAAGAATAATGTCTTCGGTGAGATCATTAAATGTTACTGTCGCATCAAGCCTGTTTCTGAATTCCGGAGAGAACAATCTGTCAACCGCCTTGTCAATAGCGTCCTCTTTTACATGACGTTCATCAAAGCCGACCTGCTTTTTACCAATCTCTCTCGCTCCTGCATTTGATGTCATTATAATAATAACATTACGGAAATCCGCTTTCTTCCCGGTGTTATCCGTGAGAGTCGCGTAATCCATAACCTGCAGCAGTGTATTAAAAATATCCGAGTGAGCTTTCTCAATTTCATCAAGAAGGAGTACAGCATACGGAGTTTTTCTGACCATCTCGGTCAGGAGCCCGCCTTCATCATACCCCACATACCCTGGAGGCGCACCTATAAGCCTTGCCACAGTATGTTTCTCCTGGTATTCACTCATGTCAAATCTATGGAGCTCAACCCCAAGGCTAAGCGCAAGCTGCCTTGCGAGTTCTGTTTTACCCACACCGGTGGGGCCGACAAAGAGCAGCGATGCTATCGGTTTAACGGGATTTCCGAAACCTGCCCTGCTGCGTTTTATCGCGTTTACAACAAGTTCAATAGCGTTTTCCTGCCCGAAGATTTCTTTTTTCAATTCCAGGGAGAGGTCTTTCAGCCTTGTTTTTTCGGAAGAGGAAACACTCTTCTCCGGAAGTTTAGCCATACGGGCAACGATCTTTTCCACTTCCGCTGTACCGATTTCTATAATATCACTCTTGGCAAAATTATAGATTCTCGCATATGAGCCAGCCTCGTCAATTACATCAATCGCCTTATCCGGGAGATGCCTGTCATTTATATACTTGCTAGAAAGTTCAGCCGCAGCCCTAAGGGATTCATCGGTATATTTTACCTTATGGTACTCCTCGTATTTGTCTTTTATTCCCTGAAGAATTTTCACAGTATCTTCAACACCCGGTTCCGGTATTTCTATCTTCTGGAACCGTCGGGAAAGTGCCCTGTCTTTATCAAAATATTTTTTATACTCTTCGTATGTTGTGGAGCCAATACATTTTACTTCACCGGAAGTAAGAACAGGTTTAAGCATATTTGAGGCATCCATCGATCCGCCCGAAACTGCTCCCGCGCCTACTACATTATGTATTTCATCAATGAAGAGAATTACATCTTTCATATTTTTCAGTTCCTGGATTACCTTCTTCATACGTTCTTCAAAATCACCGCGGAACTTTGTACCGGCAAGAAGGCTTCCTATATCAAGAGAGAAAATTTTAAGGCCCTTAAGTTTTTCCGGAACATTCCCCTCTGCGATACGGAGAGCAAGACCTTCTGTGATTGCAGTTTTTCCTACACCGGGATCACCGACATGAACAGGATTATTTTTTGTTCTGCGGCAGAGCACCTGAATAGTTCTCTCAATAATATCCTCACGGCCGATGAGCGGATCTATCTCTCCATTCATGGCTTTTGCCGTCAGTTCAGTTGTGAACATCTCTATAAATTTTTCGCCTGATTTTTTATCGGTTTTCTCCACAACATCCTCATATTCACTCATGTCCTCATACGGTTCGTGGGGAAAAACTGACACTCCGTGAGAGATAAATTTTAACAGCTCATACCTGTTAATACCTTCCAGTCCCATAAAATAAGCCGCGAATGATTCCTCTTCATCAAGAATTGAAACAAGCACATCACCAATATCAAGAATCTCTTTCTGCGCGGAGGCAGTATGCCAGATAGCCCGCTCCATTACATTCTGAAATCCGGATGACTGTTTCGGCTCATCCACATCAATTTCTTCCATTTTCTCTTTGAAAAATTCTTCTATATTATGCCTTAAAGAACGGACATCTCCGCCTGTTGCTTCAATTATTGATCTTCCCTCTTCATACTGTAAAATAGCATACAGTAAATGTTCAGGGGTAAGATATTCGTGTTTTTTGAATTTAGCCTCATTGAATGCTTCCATGAGAATATCATTCAAAACAGGATTAAGTTCCATATTGTATCCTTTTAATTAACATTGTATTAGTCTATTCATTACTTATTGAAATAAAGTTAACTCTTTGCCATTCCGGTTTTGCGTCTTCAATTCATGCAAATAACGGAATGGCAGAAATTTTTAGATCAGCATTTATCATTTACTATCATACCTTCTCATAAGAACATCTTAAAGGAAACTGCTTTTCCTTTGCCATAAGATGTACCCTTTCAACTTTAGTTACAGCAATATCGTAAGTATAAACACCGCATACTCCTATACCCTTTTTATGCACATCAAGCATTATCTCCGTTGCCTTTGCAGCCGGCATATGAAATACCGTGGTGAGCACTTCCACAACAAAATCCATCGTAGTATAATGGTCATTGTGAAGAAGCACCCTGTACATATCCGGTTTTTTCAGACTATGTTCGGACTCGAGACTTACACCTCCGTCATAATTATTATCTGAACCCGCAGACATAACCAGACCCCCATAGAACAAATATATCATTAATATTATTCAAAATATTTTTCCTTTTAATTTTTTTTGCGGCCATGCATCATCAATTTTTGACCGCAGATGCACCTGCGCGGGTTTGCTATAAAATATCAGGTTACTTTTATTTTCCCGTGCCTGGCTATGGCTTTAATCAGGAAATAACCAAAAACAGGCATTTCTTCACCTTTTATAAGGTATATTCTTTTTATGATAAAAGCACACGCGTACTGTTTCATGTCAAGGCTTCTTATTATTTTGAAAATTGAACTGAAGACCTCTTCGAAAAAAATTATAAACAACCTCGTAAGGAACTCTTCTATATCATCTTTAACCTCAGGAAAAAATCGTAAAAATGGTATTTTTCTGTCAATATAGATAAACTCCTCCGTAAATTTCTTTATACCGTAATCCTGCCCCAGCATATAATATACAATATCCATTGCCATCAGCAGATTCTGCCGCATGGCAAGCGACCCGGGAAGCGCCTTATATACCTGATAAAGAGTGGTGACCTTTTTTCTGATATCTTCAGTGCTAATGGATTCAGCTTCCCTGATTTTTTCACCATTGAAAATGGAATCAATAATTTCATCAATTTTCTGGCCGTACTGGACACCGAAAGGTGTTAATAACAGTTTATCTGAATAATTGAGCGTATGGCCTTCACGTTTTAATGTTTTGCTGTCTGAATCACTTTCAGAAAGATTAAAATCCTGTTCCGGAACTTTCGGTTTTGTTTTAAATAAAGATATGCTCTGCAGATAATCCAGTACCTTTTTTACATTATTATCGATTTCAAAAAGAGTCAGCCTGGTTTCTCTTGTTATCAGATTAAGGCTTTTTTTCGGGGAATTATCTTCATTAAAGAAAAATTTGATATATGTTTTATCATTCCACCAGTCAAACCTGTTTAATATAGTAAGGTATGCGTCATGCAGAGAAGCCGCAATAAATCCATGCCCGGCTTTGTGAGAGATTGTAATATTGCTGTTCATCAGGTCTTTATATGTTTTAACATGCCCGTGAAGCTCGTTTAAGGGGATAGACATGGTAGTGTTGTTCTTCCCCATATTCATATTATACTGCTGAACCTGATGACTCAGCCTGTTCTCAATGACATTTCTAAGGCTTAAATAAGATGAAATAGATCCCGGATTATTAACATCGGAAAAAATATTGGAAATATACTCCAGATCAAGGTCTCTCTTGCCTTTCTGTGCTATGGCATATATTTTAGAAAGTGCCTGAATATCAACAAGAAGATCAATAACCATATTAGCCTGAGAAGCATTAAGCCTGTAGTTAAAATTAATTAAACTTGCAAGTTTTCCCTCTGTGATAATCTCCGCATAATCTGTAAGTTTATTTATAACTCTGGTAAAACTCGCGTAATCAATAAATGGCGATATTTTTTTAAGATCTTCAGTAATTTTTTCACTGATTATTTCTTCACTCATTAAGACTCCCTGCGTATAATCATTATATCACTACCGGAAACAGACTGTAACTCTGATCTCTGCTGTATCTGGCGCAGCGGAAATCTATTTTAAGCTTAAACTTACTTAGTATACGGCTTTCGAATCTGCCAGGTTAAAAATAAATCATAATATTAGAAAATAAAAGTAATATTTCTTAAAAAATTATTTGAATTCTTCCAATAATTTAGCATATTAAAATTTAATTGACTAACCTGATTTTAAATAATTAAGTCATTTTCATCAAGTAAAATTCTTGTTTAGTTAGAGTTATATAATCCTGGAGCTGGAGAATGACAAATATACTGGTAGTTGAAGACGATAAACCCTCAGGTTTGATACTGAAAAAGCTTCTGGATAAATCAGGTTATAATGTTACAGACGTTGTAGAATCGGGTGAAGATGCCATGAATACGATAATTCACAGCAAACCCGATCTTATTTTAATGGATATTTCCCTTGCGGGAGAAATTGACGGGATAGAAACCGCGGAAAGGATTTACCAGACTCACAATGTACCATTTATATATATAACAGCCGGAACAGACGACACTACCTTTGAAAGAGCAAAAAAATCACTCCCCCTGAATTATATAGTAAAACCATTCAACTCTAAAATGCTTAATTCTGCGATTGAAATTGCTCTATTCAAATTCGATCTGGAAAGCAGGCTTAAGCAGAGTGAAAACAACAAAAACAAAATTCTTGAATCTCTCCCTGATAAAATTTTTGAGATTAATGCTGACATATCTCCATGTTCAACCCGCGATAATGAACTTCTTAATGAACTCTGGCCTGATAAAATAAAACAAGAAGCTAAACCATATATTGAAAGAGCAATCAGCAACGACTCCATAGAAATTTTTGAATACGAAATAAACGGTGCTAAAAATAAAATTTACTTCGAATCAAGAATTATCAGGATAGGAGAAGATCTGCTGCTGGTAATAACAAGAGACAACTCTGCCAAAAAGAAAGAAGAAGCGAATCTTTCATCACATATTAATGAGATGGAGGGTGCTATTAAAGAAAGGACCGGAGAACTTCAGAAACTCAACAGGACCCTTACAGATGAAATTGATAAAAGGAATCTGATTGAGGAAGAGATAAAGCTCTTCATGGATGTTGTTGAACAGAGCACTAATTCTATAGTGATCATTGAGAAAAACGGCATTGTAAAATATGCCAACAGGGCATTCTCGGAACTTTCAGGTTATACAAAAGATGAATTGACTGGTATTGACGTGACTAAAATTCCTAATCCGATTCTGCCGGAGGAGAATATTCAAAAACAGATTACCAATGTAGATTACTGGAAGGGTGAAACTTACAACTTAAGAAAAAACGGCGAAATTTACTACCTTAACGCATCTGTTTCCAAAGTAAAAAATGAAAAGGGAAAAACAAAGTACATAGTCGTCTCGGCCGAAGATATTACAGATTTCAAAAAAGACCAGATAGCTCTTGAAAGAATGAAATCTACAATTAAAAATTCAGCATCTGATTCTATAGATAAAGACATGGCATGGCAGACATGGAAAGAGAAGATGCTCAGCAGAAATATATCGCGTACAGACAGATCGATATTCAGTAATATCAACAACAGTTTTACTCAGGGCGCCGGATTCGGTACACTTATAACTTTTATGGAGATGATGGCAAAATCAGCTGAAGAAAAAGACGGCAACCGGATTGTCGATGGCACTCTCTTTAGCGAAGCCATGAAAAATGTAAAAATTGCGCAGGATGCATTTAAAATTTTTGCCGGAATTGACTGGATTATTTCAAATAATATTGATCTTGAAGATATACTTGTACGCGAAGTTTATTCTCTGATAAAAGGCACAATAAGTAAAAACAACAGATTTGCTGATTTAAATAAACACAGAATAGTTATAAATGATCTCCCGAAAGGATTAAAAGATAAAAGAATAAAAATCAATCCTCAATATTTCACTGAAGCTATGTCGGAATTGATCATAAATGCCCTTAAATTCTCAAGAGCCGCGACAAATATTATTGTGATGGTCTATTCTCAGAATAATACACTACGGATTTCCGTCATTAGTGACCCGCAAAAATCAAGTGACGGGATTGTCGGAATACCTGAAGAATTTGAAAAAGTAATTTTTGAACCGTTTTACCGTTTATCAAAACTCGTATATGAAAAGTACAACACTCTCGATTTCGGAATTGGACTGACATTTGTTGAAAAAATTATTACAAGGCATGGCGGAGAGATTTTTGCAGAAAATATAGTTGATTATTCTGACGTCACAAAAGACCCTCAGATAAAAGTAAATTTAATGATATCTCTCCCCTTTGTCAGGGAGTAATGGAGAAAAAATGCCTTTTGTTAATGTAAAAGTCGCAGGGCCCCTTACTAAAGATCAGAAGAAGGCTCTGGCTCATAAAATTACAGCAGCACTTGAAGAAGTTGCGGGAAAAGATCCGAAAACCACATATGTGGTATTTGAAGAAGTAAATAGAGAAAACTGGGCGGCTGGCGGAAAACTCCTGACCGAAATATAATCTATGATAATATCAATTAAAAATCTTAATAAAACTTATAAGATCGCCGGTGAGAAAATCAATGTCATAGACAATCTATCCTTTGAACTCGACAAGGGTGAGATTATCGCTATTACCGGGAGATCAGGCTGCGGCAAAACCACTCTTATGAATATCATTACCGGAGTTACAAAACCTGATAGCGGGGAAATATTTTTCAGAGAGAAAAAGATCAAGTACTGGTCAGATTTTGTAATGTCCAGAATAAGGAACAGGGAAATAGGGCAGATATTTCAGACATTCCGTCTGCTCGATGATGAAACTGTTATGTCCAATGTAATGATGCCCGCACGCATAAGGGGAAGAGCCGGATCTGCAGTGAGAAACTATGCCATAGAAATTCTCGGGAAAGCCGGTATAGCCGAATATCAGAATACCAGAGC
>Ga0116170_10002012_pt1 | contig 20113 bp, 20 predicted proteins | sample AD_JPNHW1_MetaG_FD_89797 | JGI IMG/M metagenome (GOLD analysis project Ga0116170, IMG submission 89797) | Active sludge microbial communities of municipal wastewater-treating anaerobic digesters from Japan - AD_JPNHW1_MetaG | ecosystem: Engineered > Bioreactor > Anaerobic > Digestate | place...
GGCCGTATCAATGATCACTACGTCAGAGTCGTTTGCCAGGGCCGACTTGACAGTATCAAAAGCCACTGAGGCAGGATCAGATCCCATCTGCTGGTATACTATCGGCACTCCTGCTCTCTCAGACCATATTTTAAGCTGGTCTATTGCTGCAGCACGGAATGTGTCAGCAGCACCTAAAAGTACCTTTTTGCCTGCGTTATTGAAATGATAAGCAAGCTTTGCAATTGTGGTTGTCTTGCCGACTCCGTTAACTCCCACTACCATAATAACATATGGCTTTGATGGAAGCGGGTCTTCAAACGAGCGGTCTTCTCCGTTGTTGTTGTCGGAAAGCATGGAAGCAATCTCTTCCCTCAGTATGTTGTTGAGCTCGGTTGTTCCAATGTATCTGTCCCTGGCGACACGCTGCTCTACCCTTTTGATAATTTTAATGGTGGTTTCCACTCCCACATCGGAAGAGATAAGCACCTCTTCAAGTGAGTCAAGCACATCATCATCCACCTTTGACCTTCCGGCCACAGCCCTGGTAAGACGCGATAATACGCTCTCCCGGGTTTTTTCAAGACCCTTTTCAAGAGCTTCTTTATCTTCTTTTCGTTTAAATCCGAACAGTGCCATACATTATTTTTGAAACGTAAAAGTAAAAAAAGAGACGCAAATAATTGCGTCTCCGATAAGTTAATTCCTGACTGACAGCAGGTTATTTCTTTGCAAAGAAGTCCTTAACATGCTCGTTATTGATAACTTCTTCTTTAAACTGATAAGCACCTGTTTTTTCAGACTTAACAACTTTAATGCATTTTGTAAATTGTTTGCCTGCTCCGGTCTTAAGTGTTGCAACAACTTTCTTTGCCATATAGAGGTCTTTTTACTTACTTAATTTCTCTGTGAACTGTTACTTTCTTCATAAAAGGATTGTATTTCCTTCTTTCAAGACGATCAGGTGTATTCTTACGGTTTTTGGTAGTAATATACCTTGACATTCCTGCTACGCCGGATTCCTTTTGCTCAGTGCATTCAAGAATTACCTGCACCCTGTTACCTTTGCTTTTCTTTGCCATTTCCTATCCGGTTTTATTAGTTGATAAGATATCCTTTTTCTTTTGCTTCCTTAAGAACTGCTTTCAAGCCTTTCTTGTTAATGAGTCTCATACCGGCAGCTGATAACTTAAGGGTTACCCAACGTTCTTCTTCAGGCATGTAATACCTTTTTGTGAACAGGTTGGCCATGAATTTTCTCTTGGTCCTTCTCTTCGAGTGGGAAACGTTGTTTCCTACTATAGCCTTTTTGCCTGTGACCTGACAAACTTTTGACATTGCTATCTTTGTTTAAACTTGTTCTGTTTTATTCTCAAAAATCGAGTTGCAAAATAAGTGATTTATATTCTATTAACCAAATTTTGATCCTTTTTTTTTGCCCTGTAATTGCCATTATCATTCTTACTTGCTGATAATCTGTTTTCTAAGCATGTTAAGAGCAGTTGCAGAGAAGCGCGATATATTGGTTGTTCTGGCATCTCCGAAGGTATGTTTTTCAGCAACCACCCTGTCCGGTGTTGCAACTGAAATCCAGACCGTGCCAACAGGTTTTTCTTCCGTTCCACCGGTGGGTCCTGCAACACCTGTTACAGCCACTGAGTAATCGGTTCTGAGCACCTCTCTGGCTCCACTGGCCATGGCAAGTGCAGTTTCCCTGCTTACTGCGCCGAATTCAGCTATCAGTGCAGGGTCAACTCCGAGCACCGATGCCTTGACTTCGTTTGAATATGCAATAACGGATCCTTTATACCACTCTGATGCGCCCGGGATGGCTGTAATCATTGAGGCTATTGTTCCTCCTGTGCAGCTTTCAGCCGTACACATTGTTTTATTACTCTCTTTCAGAAGGTTGCCTATTGCTTCCTCAAGAGATACTTCGCCTTCAGCGTAGATGGCATCGGGGATTATCCCATAGAGTTTTTTTGCCTCTTTTTCAACAATACGGTTAAGCTCGTCCTTTGAACTTCCTCTGGCTGTAAGGCGCAGCTTAACAAGTCCAAAAGCAGGAAGATATGCAAGTTTCACCTCTGCCGGGAGCTCTTTTTCAAAATTTTCAAGACGTTCTGCCAGAACTGCCTCTCCAACACCATAAGTCATAAAGTTCCTGTGAACTATTGCTCCTCCCGGGTACTCTTTTGAAATAAGTGGCAGGACATATTCACTCATCAGGAAGATCATCTCTGAAGGAACGCCGGGCATAGAGATAATCACCTTTTTGTTCTGTCTGAACAACATCCCGGGTGCAGTTCCGGCCTTATTCATAAGCACAGTGCACGATTCGGGTACGTAAGCCTGTCCCCTGTTTTTCTCATTCATCGGGAATCCGCGACGTTTCATTCTCCCATCAACCTCGTTGAACACTTCTTCACTAAAGATCAGTGAGGTATTGAAGTATTTGCACAGTGTCTGTTTTGTTATATCATCGCTGGTAGGGCCCAGACCACCCGTAATAAGTATTATATCGGCCAATGAGAGTGATGAGTCCAATGCGTTGATTATTTCTGTCTCTTTATCCTGGATTGAGGTTATCCTGTTTACAGCCACTCCCGCCTTGTTGAGTTCACGACCCATCCATGCGGAGTTCGTGTCCACGGTCTGTCCTATAAGTATCTCATCTCCGATTGTAATAATTTCTGCCAATGTCATTTTTCTATCTGCATTTAAAGCGTTAAATGAGCTAACTTGCAAACAAGTTTCCTCATATTGTTTGATATTTGCGTTCAGAATTTGCAAAAATATCAATATTTTGGGTTCAGATAATTACAACATGAATGTTTTTGAAGATGACAAGAGGCTAGGGAGAATAGCTGATTATGTAAAGAAAGAGATATGTGGCTATGACAGCGGTCACGACTGGCATCATATTAACAGGGTGTTAAACGTCTCATTGTATATTCATAATAATGAGCATACAGGTGATTTCCTGACTATTGTTCTTGGTGCACTGATGCACGATGTTGGTGACCGCAAGTTCGGGATTGGAGAAAAGCATGACGAGATAGAAACAATCCTGTCTGAAGCCGGATTCAAACAATCGGTTATTGAGGCTGTTATTGATATAAACAGGAACATTTCATTCTCTTCAAGTGATAAAAAGATTGAAAAATCTGATGAACTTATGATTGTTCAGGATGCTGACCGGCTTGATGCAATTGGTGCAATAGGGATTGCCAGGGCATTTAATTACGGAGGTTTCAAAAACAGGGTCATATACGACCCGGACTATGAACCGCTGGCGATTGGCGACATGAACGCCTATCGTAAATCGACCTCACCTACCATCAACCACTTTTATGAGAAGCTATTGCTGCTGAAGGATATGATGAACACCAAAACAGGCAGAAAGCTTGCAGAAGAGAGACACAATTTTATGGAACTGTTTCTGCAACAGTTTTATAGGGAGTGGAATTTGAAAATTTGAAGATTTGAAAATGTGCCAATTTGAAAATGGAGAATAACAGAAAAATCTGAATATTAACAGAAACAGAAGACCGATGAAAACCATAGGACTTATAGGCGGAACAGGTTGGGTATCAACAAGTGAGTATTACAGGATAATCAATGAAGAGACAAACCGCCGCCTTGGGGGGCTGAACTTTGCAAGGTGTATACTCTATTCACTTGACTATGGAGAGATTGATCGCATGAATTCAAACAGCGATAATGACGGGCTCTACAGGCTTCTCTCTTCTGCCTCAAAAAAAGTCGTCGGATCAGGAGCTGATTGTCTGCTTCTGTGTGCAAACACACTTCACCAGTTTGCAGAGAAACTTCAGAAAGAAACGGATGTTCCTTTAATTCATATTGCCAGTGTCACCGCCGATGAAATAAACAGGCAGGGGCTTTCAAAAATAGGCTTGCTAGGTACAAGGCAGACCATGGAGATGGATTTCTACACGAAAAACCTTGAAAAGAGCAATATCACTTCAATAGTGCCGGACAAACAGGAAAGGGATTATATCCAGTCAGTTATCTCTGATGAGTTGTTAAAGAATCTTTTCCTTAAAGAATCAAAAGAGTGTTTCCTGGACATAATAGGAAAACTCATTTCCAGAGGTGCCCAGGGCATAGTTCTGGGATGTACCGAGATACCTTTATTAATTAAGCAGGAGGATATTTCAATACCTCTTTTCAACACACTAAAAATACATGCTCTTGCAGCTGTTGATTATGCTCTTGGCTCATGAATCAGCAGGCGGGGTAATTAATTTTGCATGAATTAAAATGCAAAGTGTACATTTGCTATTTTAAAACCGTTTCTCATTGTGAAAAGGATAAGGTTGTACAACAGGCAGACCGGGGACATTGAATATGAACATACGTATAAGGGAGGCGGTTTGCACTTTCTTTACAAAACCGATCTTGGCAAAGCACTCACAAGCTCAATTTTAAATAAACGATTGATATCGAAGCTGTATGGCAGAGCTGTTAGAAGCCGCCAATCCACTTCGATGATTAAAAAGTTCATTAAGCACTACAATATTGATCTTTCCGAGATCAAGTCGCCCATAAGCTCATTCAGGTGCTTCAATGATTTCTTTATCAGGGAACTCAAAGCGGATGCTCGTCCTGTTGAAATGAACCCTGATGCACTTATTGCTCCTGCTGACTCACGTCTTCTTGTTTTTGATCTGGCTAACAGACCTAACCTGCCTGTTAAGGGTTACTGGTATCAGCTTAATGAACTGATTAAGGATAAAAAGCTTGCCAGGGAATACTCCGACGGCTGGTGTTTTATTTACCGCCTCGCCCCTTCCGATTATCACAGATATTGTTACATCGATAACGGTTTTCACGATAAAGTAAAACGTATCAGGGGTGTGCTGCATTCTGTCAATCCTGTTGCTCTCTCTTCAATAAACAATTTAATATCAAAGAATTACAGGGTACTAACCGTACTTCACACTGAAAATTTCTGCCAGGTTCTTCATCTTGAGGTTGGAGCATTGCTTGTAGGTGAGATAGTTAATGTAAACCGTAATGCCTATAGTTTCTCCCGTGGTGAAGAGAAAGGGTGGTTTGAATACGGCGGGTCAACCATCATCCAGATATTTAAAAAGGATTCAATCGTGCCGGATGCTGACATTATGGAACATTCATCCGAAAATATTGAATGCCTGGTTAAAATTGGTGAAAAGACAGGTCAAAGTAAGCTATAACAAAGATCTGCTGACTTTGTTACTGACATCTCATTATCCTACTCAAACTTAATTTTCCTTGCCTCGAAGGCTGCACTTAACTCAAGCATTGCCTGACTCTTTACTGCCTCGGCATTGCTTATCGTGCTCCAGAAACGAACTGTTATTGTACAATTTTCGGGTGTTGCCCGGTTATAAAGAATAACTGGTTTCTTCTGCTGAAGCACATTTGGAATGGCTGTAACAGTAGAGTTTATTACCTCATTGATGACATTTGAGTCGAGTTCCCTGCCCGACAGTGTAAACCAGATCATAATACGCTTCTGATCGTTGCTGAAGGTCCAGTTTACAATGTTTTGTGACAGTATACTTCCGTTTGGAATAATGACTTCAGCACCATCAGCCGTGCTCAGGGTGCTTGCACGTAGTCCGATCTCCTTTACCTTTCCTGACTGTCCGCTTACTTCAATCTCATCTCCAATCTGCAGAGAGCCGTCGAATATAAGTATGATGCCTGACACAAAATTGTTTACAACATTCTGGAGGCCCATACCAATTCCAACACCCAGCGCGCCAAGGACAATTGTCAGTTTATCAATTGGAAGTCCCGATGCAGCTATTGCAATCAGATAACCGCATACAAGTACAATCAATCGTGTAATAAGCAGCCTGGAGTGTTGTTTTTTTGAAACAATTGTCACTTCATCGGTTTCAGTGCCTGTTTCGCCAAAGATGAAACTTATAAGTTTCTGCAGGATATGCGCGATCCAGATAATAACAAAGAACCATATAACGCTTACCAGTTTAAAGGAGATACTTCCTATTGTTCTTGGCGTTGTCAGAAAATCAATTCCACCGTTTATAACAGCATGGTAAATATTCAGGTTGGAAGCAAGCATTATAAACCATAAAATAACGGCAATAATAAAGAGAGGGATTCTGACTCTTTTGTCGACAATGGATATGTCAAATGGCTTGCTGAACCCTTTTTTCATACGGCTGTTCTGTAACTGCACAAGAACGACCTCAGTAATTGTTTCAATGAAAAGTGGCAGGATAACAACCTGTGTGACAGCGAATATAGATGCAAATCCCAGTATGCCTGAGAGTGAAAATCTGCCTAATATATTGCAAATAATGCCAAGTGAAGCCAGAACAATTCCTGCTGTTGCTGCTATCTTAATAAGCTTGTAATAAGGTCTGTCCTTCTTCAGCTTTCTGACGAAAAGCCAGGTAAAGATTATAATTGCAGAATGCACGATTAAGATCCACATTCTTGCAATCAGAGAAGGTTCAACCAATAAAAATGCAAAAGCGTCAACTACAAATAGTGCAACAAGGAAAAGCCAGCTGAATATGAAGTTTTTATCCTCATTTTTAAGGAAAATTGCAGTAGCAATAATGAGCAATACTATGAACTCTATTGCCAGGTAAGACGTTGGAGCATAAGCGTCAAAGAATGGCATCAGGCACATAAGGGCTATCAGGAGAGATAGTACGGGATAATTGTTTAAGTGCTTAAGCTGCATGAAGCTGAATTTGTTACCCGGACTTCTGAGAGCAGCCAGAAGTTTTCGCCTCATAAACATCCAGGAAAAAAGAACTGCAGCCAGGAAGAGTATAAAAATTCTTTTTCCTGAAGTCTGGTTAATGTAATATGCTATTGCTTTTCTTTCACTACCCAGAGTATTTATCAGCTTATTTGAAGTATTATCTGAGGTGTTATCATTTTTACCCTTATGCCAGAGATAGTTAACTTCCTGACCAAATAATTGCCGACTCGATTTTTCCAGTCTTGCATCTACAATGCTGATTATCGCTGACAAAGACATGGCATTGTCTGCTACCTTAACCTTAACGGCATTTATTGTGTCTATATTAGCTCTTGTTATACTATCGGTTCTGGACCATTTTTTTTCGAGTCTTGTGAGTCTCTTTTCATAGGTCTTTCTCAGGTTGTCATTATCATATAAAGAATGAAATACTGTATCAGCGAGGATGGTTTTCAGCCCGGTCTTTGCATTGTAAACCCTGTCGAATGTTTCTGTGACATGTTTCTGGAACCTGTTATTTTCTGTTTTCAGGTTATTGGCAAAGCTCTGATAGAGATAAAGATTGCGGATATTTACAACTGTATTTCTTCCTCTGATATTATTCCTGATCAAAGTGATATCATCATTCATATCATCCACCCTTTTTTTAATTCCCCCGAATTCAAATTCAAGAGTTGCGCTGTCCCTGATTGAGTTCAGTTTATCATTCACTCTTTCAATACTCATCATATAGTCGCTTGCTGTAAGCGAATCAGTGTTTTCCAGCAGTTCATTATGCATCAGACCCTTGTGTTTGCCTGTCTGGTGATCAGGCAGGTTCTCATTGGCTGAAACAACGGGTTGCCGGGTTTGGTCTGTCGCAGAGCTATCGTGACTGGTCTGGGCAGAAGCACAATAGCCGGCAAGAATGAATGTAATAATCAGTGAAAGACGTTTCATAGTATTATAATTATAAAAGGTATGAGTCAGGTAAAGTGCTCCATACTATTTAAAATAAATGAGTTAAGTGATCAGCGTCTTTTTATTTTTGACTCCGGTCCCTAAGCAGGTGCAAAAATAGCATTATTTAACTTCCGAATCTGTATCCGATCCCGGATTCAGTATTTAACAGTCTGGGTCTGGAAGGGTCATCCTCAATTTTTTTTCGTAGTTGGGCAATAAAAACTCTAAGATATTGAGTTTGTTCAATATAGCCCATACCCCAAACCTCTTTAAGAATGTACTGGTGAGTCAGAACTCTTCCTTCGTTCTTTGACAACAGGGCCAGTAAGGAATATTCAGTTGAGGTAAGTTTGATAATTTCATCATTTTTGCGAACCACGTGACTTGACAGGTCAATTACCAGGTTGCCGAAAGTAAGACAGGGGTTATCCGATACCTCCTGCAGAAGGCGGATAGCTACCCGTATCCTTGCCAGCAGCTCACCTGTTCTGAATGGTTTGGTAAGATAGTCATTGGCCCCATTATCCAGCGCTTTTATTATGTCGTCTTCAGAATTGCGAACAGAAAGGATTATTATTGGTTTCAGATACCATTCACGAAGTACTTTGATCACTTCGAGGCCGTCCATGTCAGGTAATCCCAGGTCAAGGATTATCAGGACAGGATCAACGGAGGCTGCAAGGGCAATGCCTTCTTTCCCGGCAGATGCTTCTGAAATTTTATATCCGTTAGCGGATAGTGTTATCTCCAGAAGTCGCCTTATCTGGACTTCATCATCAATAATAAGTATCGGGCCTGAGGTTGTCATTTACTCTTCTGTTTTTTTCAATGAATTAATGTCAGATATCTCAACCGGGATTTTAATCTTGAAGATCGCACCACCGTTTTTTCTGTTTTCTGCAGCAACGGTACCTTTATGAGCTTTAATAAAGCCTTTAACTATTGAAAGCCCCAACCCTGTCCCTCCTGCTTTTGCATCTTTACCCCTGTAAAACTTATTGAATACAGACGATAATTCAGACGGGTGGAAGCCTGTGCCTCTGTCCATTACCTGTATATTCAGGAAACCATTGTCATAAAAGAATTTAAGTCTTATCTGAGTCTCGGGCATAGAATGTTGAGTAGCATTTAAAACCAGGTTATGGAGTACCTGCTCCATCAAGCCAAAGTCTATAAATACCAATGGCATATTTACCGGAATTACTACAGACATTTTAAAGGGTTTGAGTTCATTCGAAAGTGACTCCAGAACACTGTTTGCAAGATCGTGCACATCACACCAGTCGGGATGAGGCGAGATACGGCCTGTCTCAAGCCTTGACATATTGAGAAGGTTTTCAATCAGCCTGTTTAGCCTTACTGAGGCTGTATTTATCTCGCCATATAACTTTTTTCTTATCTCCTGATCATACTCCTGAGTGAGCAATGTATCGGTTGCCCCCATTATAGTGGCTACAGGAATGCGCAATTCGTGAGAGATAGAATTGAACAGTGTTTTATAGAGTTTTTCCGATTCGCTTATCAGATATGATCGTTTTGTTGCATCTCTTAAGAACTCGCGTTCATATTTGCCTGTAATTTGCGACAGGAATGTATCCCAGAACAGTTCCTCTCCGTGGGTAAACACAGCGCTTTGTTTAACAGCTATCACCCCCATATTGCCGCTATTCCCTTGCAGTGGGTAATATGTATACTCTCCGGATGGTAATGTTTCAGTAAGCCTTCCTGCTTTGGTTGAATGTTTGTAAACCCAGTTTGCTATGCTCATTTCATTTTCTGTGAGGGCAATTTCTGAGTCAGTGTGAGGTTGTATTTTAAGATGATTATCTTCATCCTTAATCATTATGACACAATCGAGCTGAAAATACTTTTTAATATATGTTGCGGCTACACGTGTTACTTCATTGTAACTTGAAATTGTATTAAGGTCTCTGGTAAGCTGATAAAGAGCATTTGTCCTCTCTTCACGGATCCTGGTTTTGATTTCCTGCCTTCTCAGTCTTGATGTTAAAATGCCATTCAGCATTGCAATTATGAAAAACATCATCAGCATGAGCATATCTTCAGGCCTGCCTATATGAAGTGTAAACTGTGGTGGAATGAAAAAATAATCCCAGATTAATGCGCTTAATGATGCAGCGAGTAATATTGGTCCTGTACCATAAAAGATAGCAAGGATTGAAACAAGAAACAAAAGTCCGAATGATACTATCTGGTATCCTATAAAATCCTTGACAAAGTAAAATGCCACAGAGACCAATGTCACAAATAAAAATGCTGAGACATATTGTCTGATGCCTGAAGTGAATGAGGGTGGCGAAATATTATCCCTTGTTTTTTCCTTAGCCTGGGTATCAGCTCCAAGGATGTATACATCAATATTTCCGCTATAACGAATCAGCCGGTTTACGAAGTTGCCGAGTTTCAACAGTGAATAAAGACTTCGATAACGTGGTTTACCAACAATTATATGTGTTATGTTCTCTTTTTGAGCGAAGTCTACAATTGCCTTTACAACGTCGTTGTTTGTCTTAATGCGGACATCGATACCCAATTGTTTTGCCAGATTTATATTTTTGTCGAGTTGTGTCCGTTCTTTCGATGTCAGATTATGATTTGTTTCAATATACAAGGCCTGGATCTGTGAGCCAAGGGAATAAGAGAAATTCTTGGCCCAGCGAAGCAGGCGTGACGAATGCTGGGTATAATCAATAGCAACCAGCAGGTGCATTCCTGATTTCCATGGACCGCGGATGCGTTTGTGTTGCATGTAGTCGTGCAGTTGTTTATCAACGCGGTCGGCAACAATTCTCAGTGCCATCTCCCGTAATGCCGTAATATTTCCTTTTCTGAAAAAGTTTTCGACTGCTTCCTTTGATCGTTCTTCTGTATAAACCTTGCCTTCCGAGAGTCTTTGAAGCAACTCTTCAGGAGTAAGGTCTACAAGTTCCACCTCATCGGCGTTTTCGAAAATCTCATCAGGAAGGGTTTCCCTGACTATCACTCCTGTTATCTGTGCAACTGTCTCTGACCGGCTCTCCAGATGCTGTACATTAAGGGTGGTGTAGACATTAATCCCGTTCTCAAGAATCTCCAGCACATCCTGGTAACGTTTTGCATGACGGCTTCCCGAAGCATTTGTGTGAGCCAGCTCATCGACCAAAACGATTTCAGGCTTCCTTGAGATAATTGAATCAATATCCATTTCATGCACAGTAATGGACTTGTATTCATAATATTTGCGTTGAATCTGCTCAAAGCCCTCTGCCAGATCTGCAGTCTCTTTACGGTTATGTGTTTCAACATAACCAATTATAACATCATTCCCCTTGAGCTTTTCTGCATGTGCGGTCTGAAGCATCGAGTATGTTTTTCCCACTCCTGCACACATGCCAAAAAAAATCTTCAGCTTACCTCTTTTGCTTTTTTCCTCATCATTGATCAGGGAAGCCAGAAGTGAATCAGGATCAGGTCTGTTATTTTCGGGAAACATATTTCAGCTTTTTTCTATCCTCATTATTAACTGGTTGGTTTGATCTTCCAGCTTTCGGATTTCATTCAGCAGTGTTTTCAAATCCTCAGTGTAACCTGATGATTGTTCATTGTCCGATTCATTATGTAAAACTAATGCCATTTTTTGGTTTTTGGCATTCAATTTTTCAGCCATTTCATTAAAGATAACAGACAATTCGTGAACTTCATCATTGCCAGCAATTATTAATTTACCATTATAATCATCTGATACTATTTCTTTTATGCCATCGTGCAACCTGTGAAAACGGTCATTGAAGTAAGACGAGAAGCTGAAAGTAAATCCATAAGCCAATAAAAAACAGAAAGCGCCGATAAATGACATTTGAAGCAAGGCTGATTTTGCAGATACCTTTGCGTCGTTAGTCTTATCCTCAATAGCTCTTTCATTAATCTGTGCTATTTTAATAAGGTCAAGGTATAACCTGTTGTATTGGTTCTCAAGAAGCAAAAAATCAACCGGATGCCTGTTTGCCGGGTTAATGTAATTTCCGGTGGTTAAAATAAAATCACCGAATACTTTCTCAACATCCTCAGCAAGATTTCCTTCGCCAACCTCTGTTATATTTTTCTTCTCCAGCTCAAGTGTTTTCTTGAATTTCAGGATATCCTCATTGATTATATCTTTTCCCGGCTCTCGTTTAGTCAGCATAGAAGTTGTAATCTCTTGATATATGGAGTTCAAAGATTCAACCATATCACTTGCATATATAACCGAGTAGTGATTCTCTTTAAGTATCTCCCCTGTTTTATTGGAAAGTTTGTTAAGATAAAAAGCAGAAGAGACGCACAGGAGTAAAATGATTACCAGAAACAGTATCATTCCCATTGTAAATTTCTTATTCCTGATTGTGGTTTTCATGGCAATAGGTTTTTACTTATTTTCAATTGATTCATTTGCCAGATTATCAAGCCCTATATTAAGCAGAAGCACATTGACACGCTCCTCTCCCAGTACTAAAAACTGAGGCGGCTCTATCTGGTTTTCAATCAATTGTTTTAATCTCAGTTTTTGTTTATTTGTAAAGTTCCTTGCATCAGCAACCCTGTTGTACTGCAGAAAAGCCGACTGAGGTGAGATATGGGGATCAAGCCCGCTGGCAGATGAAAAAAGCATCTCGGGAGGCAATACAGCAAGACTGTCAAGGTGATTATTAATTATGAAATTAAGCCTGCGTTGAGCGACCAGTTCTTTAAGTTTTTTATTTGTCAATCCTAAATTTGAACCACCGGATGGCAGTGGATTATAACCGATTGCAGATGGTCTTGAGCTGAAGTATATAACGCTGTCAAAAGCCTGGCCAACCAGTGCACTTCCTTCTGCCTTACCTTCATTTGTTGAGATAATGCTGCCGTTTGCTTTTACAGGAAAGGCTATCTGAGCTATTCCTGTTATTAGCAAAGGATAAACAACCCCGGTTATTATTGTAAAGAGAAGGAACACTTTCAGCGATATCATGAGTCTTTTCATTGTGCTTTAGTTATATATTGATAAGCAGATCAATAATCTTAATGCCAATAAAAGGGGCAATTAATCCCCCGAGGCCAAAAATTGCCAGGTTACGGGTTAAGGCCTTATTTGCGGATACAGGCCGGTAACGTACCCCTTTTAGTGCTAGCGGTACCAATAGGACAATTATCAATGCATTAAAGATTATTGCGCTGAGGATAGCGCTTTGAGGTGAGCCAAGCTTCATTATGTTTAATACTGACAATACTCCGGCAGAGGTATTACCCGTATACAGAGCCGCTGCTATTGCCGGTATTATGGCAAAATACTTTGCAACATCATTTGCAATGCTGAAAGTTGTAAGGGAACCGCGTGTCATCAGCAATTGTTTTCCCACTTCCACCACCTCGATGAGTTTAGTCGGATTACTGTCCAGATCCACCATATTACCCGCCTCACGGGCAGCTTGTGTGCCCGAGTTCATTGCGATGCCTATATCGGCCTGGGCAAGTGCAGGAGCATCATTTGTTCCATCACCTATCATACCAACAAGGTGGCCTTTTGACTGTTCTTCACGTATACGCTGCAATTTATCCTCAGGCTTTGCCTCTGCCATAAAATCATCAACTCCGGCTTCAGCTGCTATTGCAGCAGCTGTTAGGTGATTATCACCGGTAATCATCACCGTTTTAATCCCCATTTTTCGCAATTCGGCAAAACGTTGTTTTATACCTCCCTTAACTATATCTTTTAAATGAATTACCCCAAGCACTTTGTTGTTTTCAGCCACCACAAGGGGAGTGGCGCCCTGACGGGCAAGATCAGTGACTATGTCCTGTATCTTCTGGGGATAATAGCCATTATTCCTGGTAATAAATGTGCGGATAGCTTCTGATGAGCCTTTCCTTATCTGATTAACTTTTCCTTCATGAGTTTTTAGATCAACACCACTCATTCGTGACTGAGCGGTAAAGGGAATAAAGGCTGCATGAAGATCTGAAATATCACGTCCTCTTATTCCGAATTTTTCCTTTGCCAGTATAACTATTGATCTTCCTTCCGGTGTCTCATCGGAGAGTGAAGATAGCTGCGCGGCATTGGCAAGCTCCTCAACAGTTATGCCTTCGGCTGGAATAAAGTCGGTTGCCATACGGTTACCCAGGGTTATGGTTCCAGTCTTATCCAGCAAGAGCACATCGACATCACCTGCTGCTTCAATGGCGCGGCCACTTGTTGCAATCACATTCCTCTGCAGCAGTCTGTCCATTCCGCTGATCCCGATGGCACTTAGCAAACCTCCGATAGTTGTTGGGATAAGGCATACCAGCAGGGCAACAAGAACAGCAAGGGATAGATTCTGCGACTGAGGTATTCCGGATGCTTTAAGACTATATCCAAAAAATGCAGGCAGGGTTACCACAGCCAGAAGGAAGATTATAGACAACCCTGACAAGAGGATTGACAATGCAATTTCATTGGGAGTTTTTTGTCTTTTGGCACCTTCAACGAGAGTAATCATCCTGTCAATAAATGACTTTCCCGATTCGGTTGTGATGCATACAATGATGCGGTCACTGATGACTTTTGTTCCACCTGTTACGGCTGAACGGTCGCCCCCGCTCTCCCTGATCACCGGTGCTGATTCACCTGTGATGGCAGATTCATCAACACTGGCAATGCCATCAATGACCTCCCCATCAGAAGGAATAATATCCCCTGATTCACATACAACTATATCACCTTTCTTAAGTTCAGTTGCTGAGATCAGAACTTCCTGTTTGCCAGATAGTTTTCTTGCCTTAATCTGAGACCTGTTTTTTCTGAGACTTTCTGCCTGAGCCTTTCCGCGTCCTTCGGCAATCGCTTCTGAAAAGTTTGCAAAAAGAACAGTAAGCCATAACCAGAAGTCAATATTGAGATCAAATGAAGAAAAACTGTTATGAAAAACATCGAAAATAATATTAACTCCAATTAATACAGCACCTATCCAGACTATGAAAATGACAGGGTTCTTTACCACCTGTAATGGGTTAAGCTTAAAAATACTTTCCCTGCCAGCCTGTATCAGCAGCCTGGTATTGAACATGCTATTCTTCTGTTTTGCACTCATTTTCTTAAATTCAGAACGTCATTCCGTGATTAAGTAAAAGCTGTTCAGCCAGAGGCCCGAGAGACAATGCAGGGAAGAATGTCAGACCTCCTACAACAAGTATTACTGATATAAGTAACACTACAAAGAGCCAGTTGTCGGTATGAAATGTACCTTCTGAAGGCGGAGTAATTTTTTTCAGACCCATACTGCCGGCTATTGCCATCACGGGAATAATTACACCAAACCGGCCTATTAACATCCCGGCACCAAGTGTCAGGTTATAAAATGCATTGTTTGAATTAAGCCCGGCAAAAGCACTTCCATTGTTCCCGGCAGCTGAGCTGTAGGCATAAAGTATTTCTGACAATCCGTGTGGACCTGCATTACTGAGACTATCCAGTCTCAGGGGAGATGATACCGCAAATGCAGAAAATGCAAGGATTGCTATGCAGGGAGCAAGAACCGCAATTATAGCCATCTGAACCTCAAAAGCCTCGATTTTTTTTCCGAGATATTCAGGAGTGCGCCCGACCATGAGCCCTGCAATAAAAACAGTCAGTATAATAAAAATTACCATCCCGTACATGCCGGCTCCGATGCCCCCGAAAATGACTTCGCCCAGCATAATATTAATAAGAGCTATCATCCCTCCCAGTGGGGAAAGGCTATCATGCATGGCATTGACTGAGCCATTCGACGCTGCCGTGGTAGCTGTTGACCAAAGGATGCTGTTTGTTATCCCGAAACGGGTCTCCTTTCCCTCCATTAATGCAAGCTTCCCAAAAATAGGATTGGCCGAATATTCAGCAAAAAGAGAAATAATCAGTCCTGTTACAAAAAGAATAAGCATTGTAATAAATATGGTTCTCCCATGTTTTGCAGAGCCGGTCATTCTACCATAGGTTAATGCAAGAGAAGCAGGAATAAGAAGTATTGACAACATCTCAAGGAAATTGCTCAGTGGAGTTGGGTTCTCGAAAGGATGAGAACTGTTGGCGTTGAAGAAACCTCCGCCGTTTGTTCCAAGCTGTTTTATGGCAATCTGTGAAGCTGCCGGACCCATAGGAATAACCTGTTGATGACCCAGCAGAGTCGTAATAGCAAGGTTAGGCTTTAAATTCTGAACAACACCCTGTCCGACAAGGATCACTGCAAGAATTATTGATAATGGCAGAAGCACATAAACAACTGAACGTGTAAGATCGACCCAGAAATTGCCTAACTCATTTGTGCTTTTCCGTGAAATGCCTCTTATCAATGCAAGTAATACGGCAATACCTGTTGCAGCACTGACAAAATTCTGCACCGTTAGTCCAACCATCTGGACAAAGTAGCTCAAAGTTGTTTCACCGGCATAACCCTGCCAGTTTGTGTTTGTCATAAAACTTACTGAAGTGTTGAGAGCAGAATGCCATGATACATCAGGCAGACTGGAAGGGTTTAATGGAAGGCCAGATTGAAATACCTGCAATAAAAAAACAAAGATAAGGCCTGTCAAATTAAATACCAGCAGATCAAAAGTATATGACTTCCAGTTTGCTTCTTTAAGGGGATTAATTCCGGATAATTTATAAACACCATTTTCAAGCCAGCCAAACACAGGTAACAAGAAATGCCTGCTACCTGTAAAGACTTTGTTCATATAGCTGGCCAGAAGTGGAGTAAATGTAATTAGTACAGCAAAAAAGAGAAATAATTGTACAAAGTCCTGCGTTTTCATATCACCTTTGTCTTCTGCGTTTGTTATCTATAAAAGACCTGTAAAACCATCTCAAAGACAATTGATACACTATCACCACGGCAGCAAATAAAAATATCAGATATAAAATCCAGAACAGTATCATAATCTAAAATTTTTCAGGCTTTACAAGTGAATAGAGCAGGTAGCCCATTATAAAGAAAGATATCAGGCCACCTATCAGGTATCCGGTGAATGTATTATTCACAGCAGTTGAGGTCGTTGTCAGAACCATTAGGCTCATTTCTGTATCGGTTTTTATTCGATACAAAATTGCAACCTGAGTAATAAGGATATTATAAATAATGAATACAGAGGTGTAAAGATTTTATAAAATTGGCTGGCCGGAGAGCAGGTTTATAAAAAAAGGGAGGAAAAACTCCTCCCTGCATATGGACATTTTTGGTATGAGCTAAAATATAATATTAAACAGATATCCAACAATCATTATTCCTGCTGCCATTATCCCGGCGAAAGTAAGGATGAATGGCAGTTTAAGTACTTTCTTAAGTATTATCATCTCGGGCAGTGAAAGGCCAATGACGGCCATCATAAATGCGAGGGCCGTTCCAAGAGAAGCTCCTTTTTCGATAAGTACTGATACTATCGGTATGATTCCGGCAGCATTTGAATAAAGAGGAACTCCGATAATGACTGAAAGGGGAACGCTGTACCAGGCTGATTTGCCCATCAGGGAAGCCATGAATTCCTGGGGCACATAACCATGTGCTGCGGCACCAACCGCAATACCAATAACTACATATATCCAAACCTTGCCAACTATTTCTTTGACAGCATTGAATCCATATTGAATCCGGTCCGCAAAATTTTGTTTCTCACTCTCTTCATCTGAATTGCCAAATTGTGCCTGAAATACCCAATCCTGAACCCAGTGCCGGAGGTTAAGCTTCCCAATCACCCAGCCAGCAATTATTGCAATCGTGAGACCGGAAACAACATATATAAGCGCCGTTTTCCATCCAAACATTCCAAATAAAAGCACCACAGCAACCTCATTAATCATTGGTGAGGCAATCAGGAATGAGAAAGTAACACCTATTGGAATACCTGCTTCAACAAAGCCCAGGAAAAGAGGAATGGCTGAGCAGGAACAGAATGGTGTCACAATCCCGAGCATGGAAGCCATTACATTTCCTGTAAAGAGAGATTTGCCCTCAAGAATCTTTCTTGTTTTCTCAGGAGAAAAGAAAGAGCGGACAATCCCAACCAGGAAGATGATAAGTGTCAGCAGCAGCAGGACCTTCGGAACTTCAAAGATGAAGAACCGTAATGTTTCTGTCAGATGAGTACCTGTTGTCAGTCCGGGTATAATATCTATCAGCCAGTCCGTAGCCGGCTTGAGAAAATGATATGCAATGAACCATACCGGCAATAAAAGAAAAACCAGTATTGTTTTTTTGTTATAGTAAGCAGATTGTTTCATCGTATTTCGAATAAAAACGAAATGATTGTTTAAAATTTTTTACATTACAAGTTGTAGAATATAGTAGATGCCGGCTCCGATAAAAAGAAATGCCACAATGCGTCTGAACCACAGCTCAAATGTCTTTATGTGATCGTATACTTTACCTACTGTTCCGATAGCATAGGCTATCAGCCAGGCAAAAACTATGACGGGCAAGCCTGTGGCTATTGCAAATACCACCGGGAGATAAAGGCCGCCAGCACTTGCCACAGTCATGGGAATCAGCATTGCAAAATACAATACGCCACTGTAAGGGCAAAAGGCAAGGGCAAATATAATCCCCAGCAAAAGAGTGCTCCGGTAACTTCCTTTTCCGTTATTTCCTATCTTTTCAGTTAACTTTGAAAATCCCGGGAATTTTATCTTAAGCACATCCAGCATAAATAATCCAATGATAATTAATACCGGGCCGAGTATTTTTTCACCCCATCCCTGGAACAGCCTGGAAACATTCATCCGGCTTGCTCCCATGAAGAGCAGCAAAGCCAGGGTCGTATAGCTGATTGCACGACCGAGTGTGTAAATCAGGCCACTGATGAAAACCCTTTTTCTGTCCGCTATTTCACGGCTTATAAATCCTATTGCGGAAATATTGGTTGCAAGGGGACATGGACTTATTGCTGTCATAAGTCCCAGTACAAATGCAGTAATGAATGAATATTGCGTGTTTTCCACAATATGTCTTAGAACTTCCATTTCAGCTATAACAGGATCTTTTCTACCGTGGCTCTTATTTCGTCTTTCATTTTATCAAGGTCCCGGGCGTTCATAAAACCCTCGCCTGTGATGTCGATTTTTTTATCGCCACGTACAACAAGGAGTGTCTGCCCTCCCACACCCAGTTTCTCAGCCAGGTTCTTATACTCTGCCTCATCAAGGTTTATGGAAGTAAAAGTATAGCTGCCTGACTTCACCTCAGCAGGATATAATTCTTCAACGGCCTTTTTTGCATTAGCTTCAACAGCCTTGCAGGTTTCACATCTTCGTGTAAAATGAAAATAATAGACATTTACTTTTGATGAATTAATGGCCTGACTATTCTCTTTTTTATTTGTCTGACCACTGCACGACAATGTAATCAGCATTAGTGTCAGGACAGGAAAGAAGGTGAAAATTCGTTTCATAAGTTCAATTTAATATTTAAGTAAAACCTTTTTTATTTCTGCTGCAGAAGGCACTCTTCCTTTTATCTCTATATTTTCGTTGACTACAAGTGCCGGTGTGGCCATGATATGGTACTTCATTATTTCAGTAATGTCATCCACTTTTATTATTGTGGCCTTGATCCCGTTTTGCTCTACCACTTCACGGGTTATTCTCTCAAGTGTCTTGCACTTTGGGCAACCTGTGCCCAGAATTTTTATTTCCATAGCAATACTGTTTAATTTTTATGAATCATCCGGATTATATAATTAACAATTACTTTTTAAAGAATGTTTCAAACATCTGTCTTGCTTCTTCCCAGTTCTGTTTATTGATACAATATTTAATATATGGCGGGTTTATCTCTCCCTGTATCAAACCTGCTTTTTTCAACTCTTTCAGATGTTCTGAAAGAGTTGATCGTGCAATAGGAAGCACTTCTGCCATATCTCCGCTATAGCATGATTTATTGGTATTAACAATAAGGTATTCAAGAATAAAAACGCGAACAGGATTGGAAAGCGCCTTTGCGTATCTTGCAATCTTTTCCTGGTTTTCGGTATACTGTTTCTCCTTTTCTCCCATCACATTTTCATTTCGGAAATTTACGAAACGAAAGTAGTAAAATTAATTTAAGTTGAAAAAGTATAAGAGAATTATTTATCCAGAGGGGTAAAATTGTTTTTAAAGTATCTAACGGGATTGGCTCGCCTTCAGCTCGCCCTTCCCTTGAATGAGATGCTATCAAACAAAAAAAAGCCACTGCGTGGCTCTTTTGTTATTTATACATCCCTCCTCCGGATGAATCCGGGTCGGTCTGTATAAATAACAAAAAGGCTGTTGACACAGCCATATATTAAATCTAACGGGATTGGCTCGCCTGCAGCTCGCCCTTCCCTGAAGGAGATGCCATCAAACAAAAAAAGCCACTGCGTGGCTCTTTTGTTATTTATACATCCCTCCCCCGGATGAATCCGGGTCGGTCTGTATAAATAACAAAA
>Ga0116170_10002017_pt1 | contig 20063 bp, 15 predicted proteins | sample AD_JPNHW1_MetaG_FD_89797 | JGI IMG/M metagenome (GOLD analysis project Ga0116170, IMG submission 89797) | Active sludge microbial communities of municipal wastewater-treating anaerobic digesters from Japan - AD_JPNHW1_MetaG | ecosystem: Engineered > Bioreactor > Anaerobic > Digestate | place...
GAGCCCCGGATGGCGAAATCGTCACCTTCAGAGAGGACCTGCCTCAGTTCTATCGCTCCAAGTGGATGAAGATGCCCATCATCCGCGGAATGCTTGGATTGTGGGACGCGCTCAGCCTTGGGCTCACCTGGCTGACCAAATCAGCCAACGTCCAGGCCGGCACCGACGAAAAACTGGAGGGCAAAGACCTTTTCTTCACGGTCATCTTCTCCCTTGTGGTTGCCATCGGAGTGTTCTTTTTACTGCCGGCATTCCTGGCTGGCTGGCTCGATGGCCTGCTCTACCTCGGCCCCTGGTGGAGCAACCTGTTGGAAGGCGTCATTCGCCTCGCGATCCTGGTCGGCTACCTCGCGGTAATTGGCCGCATCCCGGATATCGCCCGCACCTTCGCATACCACGGCGCGGAACACAAAACCATCAACGCCTTTGAAGCCGGCGCCCCCCTCACCACCGAAGAAGTTGCCAGGCAATCGCTGGTTCACCCGCGGTGTGGCACGTCCTTCATCCTGACTCTGGTCCTCATCTCCATCCTATTCTTCTCCCTGCTCGGTCCTTTGCCCCTGTACTTGCGTCTGGTTTCGCGGATTCTATTGTTGCCGCTTGTCGCCGGCATCGCCTATGAATACATCCGCTGGGCTGCCGGGGCCATGGACAAGTCCGCGTTCGTGCGCGCGTTGATCAGACCCAACCTCGCGTTGCAGAGCCTGACCACCCGTGAGCCTTCCAAGGATGTGCTGGAAGTTGCCATCACCGCTTTCAAGCTGATGTACGCCGCGGAGACGGGAGAAATCGAAGCCCCACCAGGACAGGATGCATGAAACCCTGGCATAACATCGTGGTGGGATTCCTGGCTAGCCTCATCCTGCTCGGTTTGGGCCTGCTGTTCTTCCTGCCAGATTACGGTGAAACCATTGCGCTGGTGACCCTCACCCCCAACCTTACCCCTGCCCCAAGCCCAACCGTTCAGATGGTCTCGGTGCATGTCCTGGGGGCGGTGAGTGCCCCGGGTGTCTACAGCTTTCCGCAAGGTGCCCGTGTCATTGACGCACTCAACGCGGCCGGTGCAATCCAAAGCCAGGCGGACCTCAGCAGGTTGAACCTTTCGGCCGTTTTGGAAGATGGTCAGCGCCTGTATGTCCCTTTTCTGCCAACACCAACCGCTCCAGGGGATCCTGGCCGGTCTGTTGAAATCCCTGCCGACGGGTTGATTAACATTAACACAGCCACCGCTGAGGAGCTGGAACAGCTGCCCCAGATTGGCAGCGCCAAGGCCGAGGCTATTGTTGCTTATCGCGCTGAGCACGGACCATTCCTCAGCCTGGATGAACTGAACGAGGTGACCGGCATCGGGGAAGCGATTATTGAGGTAATCAAGGACCTGGTGACGCTCGGCCCCTAAGGGTACAAGTTCTCCATGCTTAACCAGGCGTAGGCAAGTATAATCAGACTATGGATATCGATAATCTTCTCCACGAAAACCTGCACGCGGCCATGCGCGACCATGATGACCTTCAAAAAAGGGTGGTCCGGCTTTTGTTGAGTTCGATTAAACTGGCAGAGGTGAACAAGGGTTCTAAATTGGACGAAAACGAGTTTATCGCGGTCGTCCAAAAGGAAATTAAGACCCGTAAAGATACCATCCTCGACGCTCAAAAAGCCAGCCGGGAGGATTTGATTTCCGAGGCGCGCGAAGAGATTCTTGCCCTGGAAGACTATCTCCCTAAACAACTCACGGAAGATGAACTGGTTAATCTGACACGCTCTGTCATCCAGGAAACAGGCGCATCTTCTCCCAAGGACATGGGCAAGGTGCTCAAAATCCTGATTCCCAAGTTGGCAGGCCGGGCAACCAATCAGGATGCCAGCCGTGTGGTAAAGTTCTGCCTCGAAAACCAAGCCTGATAATGAATGCCTCACCGGCCAACCAGAGAAACAAAGAGCCACTCTCCAGTTCCGCGCTAAAAATCACGGTGCTTGTGTTGACGTGCCTGGCTGTGTTTGGCTGCATGGTGCTCCCCGACTACCTGGCCAACAAAATCCAATCGCTTGCTGCGGGTGAAGTAGCTAGCCAGGAAATCCTGGCTCCCTATTCCTTGACCTTTGAAAGCAAGGTTCTCACTGAAAAAGCCCGCAACCAGGCCGCGGCTGCCGTCAATGAAATCTATCTGCCCTCAGACCCCGAAATTACGAAAGCCCAGCTTGAATCGCTAAACAACGCGCTTTATTTCATTAACACGGTTCGGCAGGACAAATTTTCAACAGACGCGCAAAAGATTTCCGACCTTTACGCGATTGCTGTCCTCGATTTGAATAATGAGGAGTCCCAGGAATTGCTCAGCCTCAGCGACGAGTCCTGGACCGCGATCCAAAAAGAGACCAACCGGGTGCTGGAACAAGTTTTGCGGGAGAGCATCCGCAACGAACAGGTGAAAAACGCACGGGCCAATCTACCGGCCATCGTGGATTTCTCTTTCCCAAGCGACGAAACCAAGCTCATCATCGCCTTGGTTTCACCCCTGGTGGTCCCAACCAGCTTGTATAGCGCGGAGCAAACAGATTTGGCGCGTGAACAGGCCAGGGCGCAGGTCGAACCGATTTCCCGCCAGATAATCGCCGGCGAGGTCATCGTACGGCGTGGGCAGGTGGTGGACGATGAGGACCTGGAAGCGCTTAAGGTCTTCGGTCTGGCCGAACCCGTCGACCAGAACAGCCAGGTACTCAAAAGCGGCGCGCTGGTCATACTGTGCGGGGTGATAACCGGGCTTTATTACCACAAGCGTCGTAACCAACCGTTCACCGCACTGAAATCCAGCGTGATGATTGCGCTGTTCTTTGTTCTTTTCCTCGGCCTGGCCCGCTTCCTGGTCATCGACCGCACGGTCCTGCCTTATCTCTACCCCATGGCGGCTTTTGGCCTGACCATTGCCATCATTTTCAACATGGAACTGGGTATCTTTTTAAGCCTGCTGCTTGGTGTTCTCACTGTTTTTGGCACCGGCCGCGAAGCAGAACTCGCGAGCTTTTACATCTTGCCGGTTATCACCGGTATGCTCACGATTCGCTACGCCCGCCGGATTAGTTCCTTCCTGGTGGCAGGTCTGTTTGTGGCCCTGGCTGGAATGGCCATTGTGGTTGTCTATCGCTTCGCGGATACCTACACGGATTGGCTCGGTTTCAGCTCTCTGCTCGCCGCAGCCGCTTTCAATGGCTTCGCTTCAGGTAGCCTCACCCTGCTGCTGCAGCATGTGTTTGCGTCTGTCCTGGATATTCCCACCGCCTTGCAGCTTTTGGATATCGCCCGGCCGGATCATCCGTTGTTGCAGCTTATCCTCCGCAATGCCCCGGGGTCTTACCAGCACAGCCTGCTCGTCTCCAACCTGGCGGAACAGGCCGCGGAAGCCATTGGCGCGGACCGCCTGCTTGTCCGGGTGGGCACGCTCTTCCATGACGCGGGAAAATCAGCCAACCCGGAATTTTTTATTGAAAACCAGGTCAAGGATAAGATAGACGCGCACGACGGTTCCGACCCAGCTCTCTCAGCAGCCACCATCATTCAGCATGTCATCAACGGCGTGGCCCTGGCCAAGAAGTACAGGTTGCCCTCCCGGGTGATTGACTTCATCCGTGAGCATCACGGCACGATGGTCACCCGCTACCAATACTCACAGGCTCTCAATGCCGCCGAACGCCCGGAAGATGTGGATATTTCCTTGTTCACGTATCCAGGGCCGGCACCCCGCTCCAAGGAAACAGCCCTGCTGATGCTGGCTGATGGCACCGAAGCGCGTGCCAGGGCCAACACCCCAAAAACCGACGAGGAAATCCGCGCGGTCATCCAGTCCACCATCGATGCCTGCAAGGATGCCGGCCAGCTTGATGATACCGACCTGACCCTCAAGGACCTTAAAACCATAGCGGAGTCCTTCTTCGAGACTCTGCAACGCTCTTACCATCCGCGCATTCAATACCCGGCCCTCAAGCCCGCCAAAAATGCGGAAGCAGCCGCGCAGGTTGAAAACAAACTTCCTCAAAACGCCACCAAGGAATAGAAAAATGGAACTCATCATCCCGGTAAAGTACCGCAAATTAGTGGATGCGAGCCGGCTCGCGCTGGTTGGCACCGAAACCTTGCAAGCGGTCGGGAAAACTGGCAGCGAGGAATTCACGTTGAAAATTACAGATAACAAGACCATCCAAAAGCTCAACCACGCCCACAGGGGCTTCGACGAACCAACCGACGTGCTGTCGTTTGAAAACGAATTCCTGGACCCCGAAACCGGCAATCTGTTCATCGGGGATATCGTCATCTCCCTTGAAAAAGCGCAACAGCAAAGCGCAGAGCATGGCAACAGCCTGCAGGCAGAACTGGACATGTTATTGGTGCATGGCCTCCTGCATCTTTGTGGAATGGACCACGCCGAGGCTGCCGACTTCCAGGAAATGAGCCGGCTCCAGGATGTAATTCTCAAAAAGATTGATAACCCACTCCTGGGCAGTATTCACGAACCTTAATCTGACCCACGTCTCCTAGAAAGCGTTTGCCAGGCTCTTTGAGCCTGGTCTTTTTTATGATTGCACCCGCGTCGGAGCGTCCACCGGTTAGCCTTCACGCTCGTTCGAGTTTTCCAGTCCCCACCGATCTTTGAAATATTCATCTACGCCCCCGCCCAGGCTACCAAGCCGATTTAACCGTTTTTATCGGCATAATCTGGTACAATCCCACCAATATCACAGGCGCCTCAACAGCGTCTTTGTTGTATGCATGCGACAACCTGAACCAAACTAGACCCTAGGAGAGTATATGCACAAAGATTTTTTGGACATCATCGATTACACGCCAGAGGAACTACAGGGGCTGCTGGACCTGGCCGTTCAGCTCAAAAAGGAGTACCAGGCAGGCGGAAACCCACCAGTCCTCAAGGGCAAAGTATTGGCGATGATTTTTCAAAAACCTTCACTGCGGACCCGCGTCAGCTTTGACATGGGCATGCGCCACCTGGGTGGCGACGCGCTTTATCTCAGCCCCAATGAGATTGGCCTGGGCAAGCGCGAATCAATTGCGGATATCGCCCGTGTCCTTTCCGGCATGGTCCATGGCATCATGGCCCGCGTTTTCCAACACGAGCACGTACTTGAACTGGCTCGCTGGTCCTCAATCCCTGTGATTAACGGCCTGAGCGATTACAGCCATCCCTGCCAGGCACTGGCGGACATCATGACCGTCTATGAGAAATACGGCCAAATTAAAGATGTCAATATCACCTACGTTGGGGATGGGAACAATGTGGCCGTCTCACTGATGCAAATCGCGGCCAAGTTGGGTGCCAACTTCACCATTGCCAACCCCGAAGGCTACGACATGCCCTCCTCCGCCATTGAAACCATTCGGCCCATCGCGGCCCAGAGCGGTTCAACTCTCAACTTCCTGCGTGACCCCCACGCAGCCGTTCATCACGCGGATGTCATCTACACCGACACCTGGACCAGCATGGGGCAGGAAGAGGAAACCGCCAAGCGCGAATTGGTCTTCCCCCCTTACCAGGTCAACCAGCAGTTGGTCTCAGAAGCCAACCCGGATGTGATTGTGATGCACTGCCTGCCCGCTCACCGGGGACAGGAAATCACCGATGAAGTCGCCGATGGACCACACTCCAAGCTTTTCCCCGAAGCGCACAACCGGCTGCACGCCCAAAAAGCAATCCTATACACCCTGATGGGAGGAAAATAATGAACACACAGGAATACATTGACCTCGAACGCCAGTTTGGCGCGCATAATTACAAACCCCTGGACGTCGTCCTCACGGAAGGCCATGGCGTCTGGGTTAAGGACGTTGATGGTAAACGCTACCTGGATTGCCTGAGCGCGTACTCTGCGGTCAACCAAGGCCATTGCCACCCCCGCATCGTGAAGGCCATGACTAGCCAGGCCAAACGCCTTGCTCTCACTTCGCGTGCCTTCCGGAACGACAAGCTGCCGATTCTTTATAAGAAATTGCATGAGCTCACGGGCTACGGCATGTCCCTCCCTATGAATAGCGGCGCTGAAGCGGTTGAAACCGCTCTGAAAGTCGCGCGCAAATGGGCCTACGAAAGCAAGAAAATCGCAAAGTACGATGCTGAAATCATCGTCGCGGCAGGCAATTTCCACGGCCGCACGATAACCATTGTTTCCTTCTCCACCGAGCAGTTCTACAAGGACGCCTTTGGGCCCTTTACGCCCGGTTTCAAAGTGGTTACCTATGGTGACCTCGAAGAGCTTCGAAACGCCATCACACCCAACACCGCCGCCATCATGCTTGAACCCATCCAGGGTGAAAATGGCGTCATTGTGCCACCCCAGGGTTACATAGCGGGCGTCGCGCAGCTTTGCAAGGAAAACAACGTTCTATTCATCGCGGATGAAATCCAGACTGGCCTGTGCCGGACCGGCAAGTGGTTCGCTTGCCAGCACGAAAATGTCCGCCCGGACATCCTCGTCATTGGCAAGGCCCTCTCAGGCGGTATGTACCCTGTCTCAGCCGTTTTGGCAGACAAAGCCATCCTTGGCCTCATCCAGCCTGGCGAGCATGGCTCCACCTTTGGTGGCAGTCCCGTCGCGGCCGCGGTGGCCCTTGCCGCCCTGGAAGTGCTGGAGGAAGGCCATTTGGACCAGCGCGCCGAGGAGCTCGGTGCTTACTTCATGGACCAACTTCGCCAGATTAAGAGCCCTGTAGTCAAGGAAGTGCGGGGTAAGGGCTTGTTGATTGGTGTTGAACTGTATCCGGAGGCCGGTGGCGCGCGTAAGTATTGCGAAATGCTGCAGAAAAAAGGCATCCTGGCCAAGGAAACGCACGATAACGTCATTCGCTTTGCGCCCCCCCTGATTATCGAGAAAAAGACTTTGGATTGGGCGCTCAAGCGCATCGCGAAAGTGCTCGCGAAATAGCGATAAGGGCTGGCTTTCATGCCAGCCCATTAACTTACCAAATTGGCCGAAAGCGAGGCATACAGTGGATAAAATCAGGTTCGCCAAAATTGTCGCGACGCTCGGCCCAAGCAGTGCCGACGAAGACATCCTGCGTGAAATGATACAAGCCGGCATGGACGTGGCCCGCCTGAATTTCTCGCATGGTACCCATGAGGACCATGCCAGCAAGGTCAAGTTGCTGCGCAAGTTATCGCAGGAACTCGGCAAACCTGTGGCCATTCTGCAGGACCTCCAGGGTCCCAAGCTGCGGATTGGCACACTCCCAGGCGATTTCGTCGAGCTGCATTCCGGCCAGGAGATCGCGTTAAGTTCCACCGAAAACCCGCATGACCTGCCCGCTGGCACCGTATTTATTCCGTTTGACGTGCCCAAGCTGCATGAAGCCCTCATGCCCGGCAACCACATCCTGATGGATGATGGCCAGTTGGAATTCGAAGTGCTGCGCCTGGATGGTGAAAACATCTTCGCCAGGGTCCTGCTCGGCGGAAAACTCAAATCCCACAAAGGCGTCAACCTGCCGGGGTCCAACCTCGAGATTCCCGTTCTCACCCCCAAGGACCTTGAGGATTTACGCTTTGGTCTCGAACAGGGTGTTGACCTGGTGGCCATTTCGTTTGTTAAAAAAGCCAGCGACATCGTCACGGTCAAAGAAAAGATGCGCGAATTTTCCCCCGGCAAGCACCTGCCGCCCCTCGTTGCCAAGTTGGAGCGGCCGGAAGCCATCGCGAACCTGGAGGAAATCATCCGGGTCACGGATGGGGTTATGGTGGCTCGTGGCGACCTCGGCGTGGAGATGTCGCCCGCCGTGGTGCCCTCCGTTCAAAAAGCAATCATCAAAGCTGCCAACAAGAATGGCAAGTTCGTGATTACAGCCACGCAGATGTTGGAATCGATGATTAACAACCCCCGCCCCACGCGCGCTGAAGCCGCCGACGTGGCCAACGCTGTTTTTGATGGAACGGACGCGGTCATGCTCTCCGCGGAATCCGCCGCCGGAAAATACCCCGTCCAGAGTATCCATATGATGGATGCCATCATCCGTGAATCAGAAAAACACCTGGGCGATTGGGGTCATCTGGACACCATCCTCAACACCCCGGAGAGTGATGACGCGGTTTGCATCACCCGCGCGGCCAAGGATTTGGCGTCAGATAAAAATGCCGACGCGATTGTGGTCTTCACCATGTCGGGCATGACGGCGCTGTGGATGTCAAAGAACAAACCCCCGGTGCCCATCTACGCGTTCACCCCCGAACTAAAAACGTTCCAGTGGCTGGGAATTTGCTGGGGTGTCACTCCCTTGCTTGTCCCGCACGCCGATACGCTCGAAACCATGATTACCCACGTCGAAACCGCCATCACCGCCAGCACACCCCTCACCATCGGCGATGAGGTCGTGGTAATATCAGGCTTCCCGGTGGGCACATTCACCAAGCCAAACCTGGCTTTGCTGTACAAAATCAAGGGTTAGGCAGCGCGCAGATACAAAAAGAGGCTGGCATCAAAGCCAGTCTCTTTTTTGTGTTTCTCTTTTTTAGTACAGGGAGCTGTTGATTTCGTCTAACAGTGCCGTGGACGGCCGCAAACGTTCGGGCGTCAGGCGGTTTAGGGCTTCCTCCGGCAAATCGTACAGGTCATGGATGGTGGGCTTGGAGGCGTTGATGTAGATTAATCCCGTGGCAAAGTAGTGGTTCTTATAAGATTCGGTCAGCAGGTCAAGCGCATTACTTTGGTCCGTGGGGTCGTAATCCCGGTCAATTTTCTTCAGCAGGATGGCCGAGCCATCGTGCAGCCGCACTTCCTGGACCGTCCCAGGTTCGAAGTCACCCAGCAAAATCTCATCCTTGCCAGGCACAAAAGTAATGTCCTGGATGGGCAGCTCATGCTCCCGCCCCCACGTGTAAGACTGCAGAGCTGTATCTTTGTTATTAAAGGTTACACACGGGCTGATAACGTCAATCACAGCCATGCCCTTATGCACGATGGCCGCCTTGAACAGCTCCTTCATCTGCTTGATGTCACCAGAAAACGCCCTGGCCACAAAAGTCGCGCCGCTAATCAGTGCTTCCATGCACAGGTCAAGCGGTGGCAGCATGTTTTTACCCTGGTGCTTGAGAACCAGGCCAAGGTCGGAGGTGGCCGAGAATTGCCCCTTGGTCAATCCATAAACACCGTTATTCTCGATGACATAAACCATGGGCACGTTTCGCCGCACGATGTGTTTGAAGTGACCCAACCCAATACTCGCGGTGTCGCCATCGCCCGAAAAACCTAAAACCTTCACGCGCGTGTCCGCGAACGAAGCGCCAGTGGCAATCGTGGGCATGCGTCCATGCAGGCCGTTAAACCCAAACGAGCGCTGTAAAAAGTAGTTCGGACTTTTACTGGAGCAGCCAATCCCGCTCACTTTGATGACCTGCTCAGGCAACAGCCCCAGTTCAAACACCGCGGCCTGCACCTGGTTGGAAATCGTGTTGTGTCCACATCCGGGGCACAGAGTCGAGGGTTTGCCTTTGTAATCCGCCGGCGTCAACCCTACGAGGTTGCGTTCCACCCTGGTTTCAGTTGGTTTTTCCATATCGCTCCTTTTCGTGCGCCATGATGTTATCTCTCGCCCAGATGGCGGTCATTGGCAAACCGCCAATGTCTGAAATATGGATAAGTTTTTGTGAATATTCGGAAACTTCCAGCTTGAGGATTTCACACAGCTGGCCGTCCCGGTTCAGTTCAAGCACATAGCAGCGTTCGTGGCTAGCGATGAATTCCCTCTCCATGGTGTCAACTGGGATGGAACGCACACGCATGTAATCCACTTCGATGCCGGCTTCCGAGAGCAAATCCTGGGCCTCAATGAGCGCGGGGTCCGTGGAGCCCATGCCAATGATGCCAATTCTTGCTTCCTTGCCCTTGCGAATGACGGGCTTGGGCAGGTCCTTGACGCAACAGCCCAGCTTCCGGCCGATGCGCGAGAGCATATCCGCCCAGTTCTTGGGTTCCTCGCTGTAATTGCCATATACATCATGCCCGGTGCCGCGCGCGAAGTATGCCGAGCGGGGGTTCTGATTGCCCATCACCGTGCGATACGGGATTCCATCGCCATCCAAATCCTTGTACCGACCCCAATCCAGGCTGGCATTCTCCAGCCCTTCTTCCCACAGCAGCTTGCCCCGGTCAATCGGCCGGTTGGGATACTCGAACTTGCGGGTAATCCACTGGTTCATGCCCAAATCCAGGTCGCTTAGCACAAAAATGGGCGTTTGGTATTTATCCGCCAGGTCAAACGCTTTCCACCCGAATTCGAAACACTCGTTCACACTGCCCGGGATGAGAATCATATGGCTGGTATCCCCATGCCCAAGGTTGTAGACCATGGATAAGTCGCCTTGCGCGGTTCGGGTCGGCAGGCCGGTGCTCGGCCCCACCCGTTGCACATCCCAGATGACCACGGGGGTCTCGGTGAAGTACGCCAGCCCGACGTTTTCAGTCATCAGGCTCAAACCAGGGCCGGATGTAGAAGTCATGGACCGTAAACCTGCCCAGCCAGCCCCAATCGCGGCCCCAAGCGCCGCTAATTCGTCTTCGACCTGCAGGATGACGCAGGTGTTTTTCCCAGTTACCGGGTCTTTGCGCAATTTTGACACCTGCGCAATGGCCGATTCGACCATGCTGGAAGCGGGCGTGATGGGGTACCACGAACAAAACTGCATGCCACCAAAAAGCGAGCCCAACGCCCCGGCATTATTCCCATCCGTCAGGATGTAGTCTGCCAATGGAGGCATTTGACGCACGAAATAGCGGTCTTTTTTCTCCAGGTTGGCCGCTGCCCAGTCATAGCCACGCATGATCATGTCGTAGTTGGATTTGGCCACTTCCGGCTTACCAACAAATTGCAGATCCACCGCTTCCCGCAAGGCCTCCCGCGTGATGCCCAGCACCTCGCCCACGATGCCAACGTACAGGATGTTCTCCATGAAGTCCTTGAGGTTCCGTGGTACTTCGGTTTCCTTCATCAGCGTTTTGATGGGCATCGGGTAACAGGCAATATCCTGCCGGATGCTTTCAGGGAGTTTGATGTGGTCCGCGTAAAAAAGCACACCGCCTTCGGGTAAATAGGTCAAATCTTCCAGGAAGGTGGTTGAATTCATCGCCACGATGATGTCATCATATGGCACCCTGCCCAGGTAACCCTTGGCGGATGAACGGATGACAAACCAGGTTGGGAGCCCCTTGATGTTCGAAGGAAAAACGTTTTTCCCCGAGGTTGGAATGCCCATCCTGAATAACGCGCGGTATAGCAGGTTATTGGCCGTGCCACTGCCCGAGCCATTCACCGTGCAGATGGTCATGCAGAATTCATTGATGATTGCCTCAGCAATCTCGCCCTGCTCTTTTTGGTCTTCGTCCATTCTCATGACTCCTTTCACTCAAACCGCTGGTTAATTTCAGCTTTCTTTACACTTTGAAGTAAATCCATGTGAGCAACCATCACTTCAAATCCTTGCTCAAACTGGCGCGCTGCCAGCGAGCTCACCATCTTTTGGTGCTGCACCCAGATGACTTCCAGGCTGTCCCGGTCATAATACCGGGAGGCCGCGGTCTGGCTGTACAAATCCCAATAGGTTTCCAGCATGCTGATCACAATGGGATTGTCCAGGTGCCGGTAGATGAGCAGATGCAAATCCCTGTGTTCGTCCAGTGGAATTTCAACCGGTTGCTGGCGGATTTTTGCCAAAGCCGCGTCCACAATCGCTTGTAATACTTCGATATCCTTGCGCGTAAGCTTGGGAACGGCTTCATACCAGTAACTCATTTCTAGGTGCCGGCGCAAATCAGCGAAGTGGTCAAACAGGTCCGGTTCAACCGAGAGCCCGTATTTCAGGCACATGCCAAGCGGCTTTGAAAGGTCAAAGGCGTGGAGTTGGATGCCCACCTTGGGTTTGACTTCCACAATTCCCAATTGGCGCGCTACCTCCAGCTGCTCACGTACAGCCGCCACGTTCATTCCAAGCTGTTCGCTCAATTCAGGAATGCTGGGAACGCGCGTGCCCCGTTTTGACGCTTCAGCAAGGAAATCCAACAGGTCTGGTTTGTTATTCTTCATCGTAGTTGGCTATTAATCTGATTAATAAGATTAATTGCCCCAATTATAAGCGCCCCATCAGCAAGCGTCAAGCGTCTGGTCAATTTCCAATATAAAGGGATGAAATATGCAAATTACCCACGCGAACCGTTAAGGCTAAGGTAGAATTACGTCCCTGGGAACGCAAGAGCACATCAACCATGGCAATTAGCGAATTTTCAACGCCTTTTCGTTACAAAACTGATAAATCCTCCCCAATTCGTTGGTTGTGGTCCCACACCATCCACCTTTGGCCCATGTTCGTGGTTGCCATGTTGGGCGCCATCGGGAATGCCGCCCTCGCGTCAGTCCCCCCATTAGAGTTTGGCACGGCCTACGACACGCTGATTTCCGGCACGCCGCTCATGCACGTGGTTTTGCGCGCGGCTGTCATTATTTTCATCTCCCAAAGCGCCCGGGGTGTGTTCCAGTTTTTCCGCAACTTTGGCTTTGAAGTCACCGCGCAACAGATTGAACGAAACGTTCGCGAAGAGTTTTACATCAACCTGCTCGGCAAGAGCATGACCTTTCATTCCCTTCAATCCATCGGCGATTTGATGGCCCGTGCCACCAACGATATTCGCGAGGTGAATTACATCTTCAGCCCTGGCATCAACATGGTGTTTGGCTCGATTAATTTCCTGTTCATTCCCATCACCGTTGGCGCGGCGATTCATCCCTCGTTGATCCTGACACCCGTGATTTTTCTCGTGTTGTATTTCCTTTCCATCGCTCGCTATCTGAAAATTCTCGAGCCCGTAACCCGCAATGTGAGACTTTATTTTGGCGCCCTCAACAGCCGCCTGGCTGAAGACATTGACGGGATTGAGACGGTAAAATCCGCGGCGCAGGAAGACTCTGAAATCGCGTTATTCAAAGCCAACATCCAGGCCTACCGTGATACAAGCGTGCAGCAGGGCGATATCGAGGCCAGGTTCCTGCCCATGCTTCTCCTGGCCCTCGCCATGGGTTTTGGCCTGATGCACGCCCTCTTGCTCGTCCGCCAGGGTGCCATCGGCATGGGCAGCGTGCTCACCTACTTCAGCAGCCTGTCCCTGCTGGGCTTTCCCACCAATACCTCCATTCGTTCTTACTCTCAGATTTCGCTTGGCCTGGCCGGCGCGCGCAGGTTGCTGTCTGTTATGAACATGGAAAACAACCTCGACAAGAACGATGAGGGCCACGCCGGGAAATTGCGCGGAGAAGTTGAATTCAGCCATGTTTCCTTCGCCTACACCTCCGAAACCGCAACCCTCAAGGATATCAACCTGGTAGTTTACCCCGGCCAAACCGTTGCCGTCGTCGGCCAGACGGGGTCCGGAAAGACCACCCTGGCCCGCCTGATAAACCGCACCTACGATCCCGACCAGGGTTCCGTACGGATTGACGGCGTTGATTTGCGCGATTGGAGCCTGGATAGCCTCCGCAGCCAGATTTCCATCATCGAGCAGGATATCTTCCTCTTCTCAAAAACCATCGCGGAAAACATCGCCTTTGGCAAGCCAGGGGCCACCCAGGAAGAAATCCTGGTTGCCGCGCGCAAAGCCCAGGCAGAAAATTTCATCAATGCCCTTCCCGAAGGTTTCGAAACCGTGATTGGCGAACGTGGCGTAACGCTTTCAGGAGGCCAGCGCCAGCGCCTCGCGCTTGCCCGTGCCTTCCTGACCGATCCCAGGATCCTGATTTTGGACGACTCTACCAGCGCGATTGATAGCCAGACCGAGGATGAAATCCAAAAGGCCATCATGCTTGCCGCGGAAGGCCGGACGACATTCATCATCACCCACCGGCTCTCGCAAATTCGCTGGGCGGATTTGATTGTTGTGATGAAGGAAGGCCTGATTTCCTCCATTGGAACACACGAGGAATTGATGGATACTTCCGAGTCCTACCGCAACATTTTTACCGAGGTGCAGTAAGCATGGGTTTCCACCAGGGTCTCGTGGGCGAAGCGTATGATAGGCAATACTCCAACTCGGCCTTGTTGCGCCGTATTTGGACCTATGCCCGGCCATATTCCACCAAGCTGTGGCTCATGTTGATTACCATCATTTTACAGGGCGTCATCGGCGCGCTGCCCCCGGTCCTGGTCGCGAGAGTGGTCGACACAGGTCAGGTAAACACAACCGCCAACCGGCTGCTCATCATCCTGGTGCTCGCCGTCCTGGTTATCGAAGTGCTGGGTTACGTTTTTTACTACGTCCTGCACCGCTTGCTGGCCCGGGTCACTGCGGATATCAGCCGCAACCTTGCCACCGACGCCTTTTCCGCCTCCATCCAGCAGGACATGGCCTTCCACGACCGATATTCCTCCGGCAAAATTGTCTCCAGGATTACAACCGACAACCTCGATTTCGTGTTGCTCATCCAGCTGACCGTGGATGTGCTTGGCAGTGTCATCCAATCGCTCACGGTCGGTGTCATCCTGCTCAGGACCGAATGGCGGCTCGCGTTGGCACTCTTCGCGTTCGTCCCGGTCACCATGCTCATCGTCTCGGTCTACCGCAACCTGGCGCGCAGGGTCACGCGCGAAGGCATGCGTGCCATGGCCAACGTGAATGCCAATATCAAGGAAACCATCAGTGGCATTTCCGTGGCAAAGAACTTCCGCCAGGAAGACAGCATTTACCAGGATTTCAAAACCACGAACGAGACCTCTTACCGGGTCAACTACCGGCGTGGGTTTGTACTGTCCATCGTTTTCCCCACCATCCGCACGATTGGCGGCATTTCCATCGCCCTGATGACCTATTATGGCGCCCTGACAGTCACGCAGGGGCTGATAAGCGCCGGCGCCTGGTACATGATTTTGCTCAGCAGCGACCGGTTCCTCATGCCAGTCATGAGCATCACCTCTTACTGGACCCAGGTTCAAACCGGTTTCTCAGCCGCGGAGCGTATTTTTGCCCTCATTGACGCCAAACGCACGGTCGTTCAAACAGGGAATTACGTTCCCACCAGGTTGGAAGGCAAGATAGATTTCAATCATCTCCAATTCCACTATGCCACGGGCGGCGAAGTGTTGCGTGATTTTGATTTGCACATCAGGCCCGGGGAAAATGTGGCCATTGTCGGTCATACTGGCGCGGGCAAATCCTCCATCGCGCGCCTCATTACGCGCTTCTACGAATTCCAGGGTGGTGAACTCACCATCGACGACCGTGATATCCGTTCGTACGACTTGACCGCGCTCAGAACCCACATGGGAATCGTCACCCAGGTTCCCTTCCTTTTTGAAGGCACGGTGGAAGAAAACATCCGTTTCTCCGTTCCAGGCATCAGCCGGGAGGAAATCCTGGACCTTTCGCGCCGCATTGGCAAAGGGGAATGGCTGGAAACATTTTCACACGGATTGGATACCAACGTGGGTGAACGTGGTTCACAAATTTCCATGGGTCAGCGCCAGCTCGTTGCCCTCATGCGCGTGCTGGCTCACAAACCCTCCATCTTCATCCTGGACGAAGCCACCGCCAGTATTGACCCGTTCACCGAGAAACAAATCCAACAGGCGCTTAACCTCATCCTGGAACAATCAACGAGCGTCCTGATTGCCCATCGCTTGTCGACGGTGACATCCGCCGACCGTATAATTGTGCTTGCCGGCGGTGAAATCATCGAAGAAGGCACCCACGCCCAGCTTTTGGCTTCGGGTGGGAATTACGCTGAGCTGTACAACACGTATTTCCGTCACCAAAGCCTCGACTATGTCGAGAAGGCCGGAAGACTATACTCCAGCCGGCACGCCCTGAATCCTGAGTAAAGGCCAGCAATTTTCCAACCCTTCTGGCCCCCCCTCAAGCTAACGTGGAAAAAAGCTTGACACAGCCACGTGGCTGATTAAAATGAAAAAGTAGAACAGGGAAGAGTCCCGCGAAACAAGCGTTTCAGACGGCACCGAAGGGGCAAGCCCCATAAAGGCGAATCTCTCAGGTAAATCAACCCAATCCTTATCCTCTGAAATCTAATTCCCGGTGACAGAGGGGCATGTGGTATGTGCCTGGCGTCATTTGGGTATAATTCCACATGATTAACCAACAATCATTTTTGAATAAGGAGAAAGACGATGCTGTTCCCAAAAGACCTCAAGTATCAAAAAACTGACGAGTGGGTGAAAGTTGAAAATGGAATTGCCACCATTGGCATTTCTGATTATGCCCAGGATTCGTTATCAGACATTGTGTATGTTGAATTCGCCGTCGACCCGGGCGATTCGGTTGAAGCCGGCGCGAACCTTGCCACCATCGAGTCTGTCAAGGCGGCCGCTGAAGTCCTTTTCCCGGTGAGCGGAACCGTGCTCGAAATCAACGAGGGCCTGGCCGATAAACCCGAAATCCTCAACTCGGACCCCTACGGCGCGGCGTGGCTGGTCAAGGTCAAAGTGGCGGACGAAACCGAACTTGCCGGCCTGCTGGACAGTGAAGCTTACGAAGCTTACTGCCAGGAGCGCTAAACCATGTTCACACCCCACTCAGATTATGACGTGGAGGTGATGCTCAAATCCATCGGGATCGAAAAACTGGAAGATCTCTTCAAGGAGATCCCGGAAAGATTTCGCTTCCCTGGTTTGAACCTGCCCCCGCGCATGACCGAAATGGAGGCCAGCGATGAGCTTGAATCCATTGCCGCTTCCAATGGCACAACCAAGGATATGCTCAGTTTCCTGGGTGCCGGGGCTTATGACCACTACATCCCGGCGGCTGTGGATATGCTGCTTCGCCGCGGTGAGTTCTACACGGCCTATACCCCGTACCAACCTGAAATTTCCCAGGGGACGCTCCAGGCTATTTTCGAGTACCAAAGCCTGATTTGCACCCTTACGGGCATGGACGTGAGCAACGCGTCCCATTACGACGGCGCGACGGCAGCCGCAGAGGCGGTCATCCTCGCCTGGCACCATTTCCGCGGCAAACGCGGCAAGGTACTTGTCTCCCGGGCAGTCAACCCGCAATACCGCCAGGTCATTCGCACCTACATGCAGGCGACGGACAATCTCACCATTGCTGGCGACGACGCTGAGACCGGCCTGGACCCCAACCTGGACAAATTCATTGCCCAAATCGACAACAACACCGCCCTGGTCCTGGTGCAATACCCGGATTTCTTCGGCAGAATCGTGGACTACCGCCCACTGATTGAGGCCGCGCACGCCCAGGGTGCCCTGGTGGCCGTGGCCGTGAACCCAACCGCGCTTGGCATCCTCACTCCTCCTGGTGAAATTGGTGCTGATATCGTGGTCGGTGAAGGCCAGCCACTTGGCATTCCTTTGTCGTTTGGTGGCCCCTATCTCGGCCTCTTCGCCGTCAAGGAACCTTTGTTGCGTAAGATTGCTGGCCGAATTGTCGGTGAAACCGTGGATGTTGAAGGCCAGCTGGCCTACGTCCTGACCCTTACCGCCCGTGAACAGCACATCCGGCGCGATAAGGCCACTTCCAATATTTGCAGCAACCAGGGCCTCATGACGCTGGCCTCCGCCATCTACCTGACCTTGTTGGGCAAGGAGGGTTTCCGGAAGCTCTCTAACCTCTGCTACCAAAAAGCCCATTACGCCGCGGGGGAAGTCAGCGAGGTTCCCGGTTTTTCGCTCGCGTTCCCAGACCAGCCCTTCTACCATGAGTTCGTTGTCCGCGCCGAACAACCGGTTGACGAAGTGCTGGAGCACTTGCGCGGCCATGACATCCTGGGCGGCTACGACCTTGGCGAAGATTACCCCGAGCTGAAGGGTTGCCTCCTGATGGCTGTAACCGAAAAGATTAACAAAGCCGATATCGACTACCTGAAAGGCGCCCTTTCGGAGGTGGACCATGACTGAGCCAACCGTTTTCCAATTATCTTCCCCCGGCCGGCATGGTTTCGATGTACCCGCCAGTGACGTGCCAGATTTTACCCTGCCGGAGTCGTTTGTGCGGCAAGACCTGCCCTTACCCGAAATGTCCGAGTTGGATGTCGTCCGGCATTTCACGCACTTATCCCAAAAGAATTATGCGATTGACCTGGGCTTCTACCCGCTTGGCTCCTGCACCATGAAGTACAACCCCAAGATTAACGAGGTGACTTCCCGTCTGTCTGGCTTCGCCAACACCCACCCCCTGCAACCGCTCGACACCGTCCAAGGCAACCTGTACCTGATGTACACCCTTCAGGAATGGCTGAAAGAAATTTCAGGTTTCGCCGGGGTTACGCTCATGCCTGCTGCCGGCGCGCATGGCGAACTAACCGGTATGCTCATCATCCAAAAGTATCACAAGGACCGTGGTGACATAAAGCGCAAACGCATCCTGATACCCGATTCAGCCCATGGCACCAACCCGGCCTCTTCAGCCATGATTGGCATGGAAATCGTGCCGCTTTCTTCGGATGCCCGTGGGAATGTGGACCTCGAAGCGCTAAAGGCCCTATGCGATGAAAACCTCGCCGGGCTGATGCTGACCAATCCCAACACGCTTGGTTTGTTTGACGAGCACGTGGAGCAGGTCATCCAATTGGTCCATGCCGCTGGGGGCCTCGTCTATGGCGACGGTGCCAACCTCAATGCCTTGTTGGGCATTGTCCGGCCTGGTGATCTCGGATTCGATGTAATGCATTTCAACCTGCACAAAACCTTTTCCACCCCCCATGGCGGTGGTGGACCGGGCTCCGGGCCAGTTGCCGTCTGTCAGAAATTGGTGGATTTCCTCCCCGATCCAGTCATAAGCGTGGTTGAAGCAGGGACCGAGGAAGTCGCTCCCCTTTATGGCTATGCGCATCCCGCCAAAAGTATTGGCCGTGTCAAGACATATCATGGTCATTTTGGCATGTTGGTCCGCGCGTTTACCTACATCGCGATGCATGGCACGGATGGCCTGCGGGATATCGCCGAAAAGGCAGTCCTCAACGCCAATTACATGATGCATAGGCTGAAGTCCACTTACACGCTATCTTATGACCGTACGTGCATGCACGAATTTGTCCTGGAGGGTGTCTGGAAGGACCTGCCTGGCATCCACGCCTTGGATATCGCCAAACGCCTGATGGATTACAAATTCCATCCCCCCACAAACTACTTCCCGCTGATTGTCCACGAGGCCCTCATGATTGAGCCCACCGAAACGGAATCTCTGGACACACTGGACGCTTTCTGCGATGCGCTACTCAAAATCGCGGAGGAAGCCAGAACCCAGCCTGAGTTGTTACACGACGCGCCCCATAACACACCCGTGCGTCGCTGTGACGAGCTGAAAGCCGCTAAAGACCTGGTGTTGTGCTGTTACCCGCTGGAAGAGTTGCAAAAGTAACTACTTCATTAACGCAAGAGCCGGTCAGTTTTTCCTGGCCGGCTCAGTTTTTTTATTGGCCCATTTACAGATCAAGAATAAGCGAGACGGGACAGTGGTCCGACCCCATCACCTCATCGTGGATGACCACATCCGCGGTCTTGCCTACCAAACCCCTACTTACCAGGAAATAATCAAGCCGCCAGCCAATGTTCCTGGCCCGCGCGTTCATGCGATAAGTCCACCAGGTATACCCGACCCGGTCGGGGTAAAGGTGTCGGAAGATGTCCACAAAGTCATGCTCGAGGAATTTGTCAATCCAAACCCGCTCTTCCGGTAAAAAGCCCGTGTTCTTTTCATTAGCTTTCGGGTTTGCCAGGTCAATCTCACGATGGGCGGTGTTGAAATCACCGGTGATGATGACGTTCTCCCCGCGCGCGTGGTGGGCATCGCAGATTTCAAGCAGCCTCGCGTAGAAGTTCAATTTGAAAGGCACGCGTTGGTTTTCTTCTCCACCGTTGGGAAAGTAAATGTTATACAAAAAGAAGTCCGAGTATTCCAGCCTGATAACCCTGCCCTCGTTGTCGAATTCCGGCACATCCAGCCCACACCCGATGGAAATGGGTTCATGTCTAAAGTACACCGCGGTACCGCTGTAACCCGGCCTTTCCGCCGCGTTCCAGACCACATCGTACCCGTCCATCCGCCGCAGGGAATCTTCAATC
>Ga0116170_10002019_pt1 | contig 20054 bp, 18 predicted proteins | sample AD_JPNHW1_MetaG_FD_89797 | JGI IMG/M metagenome (GOLD analysis project Ga0116170, IMG submission 89797) | Active sludge microbial communities of municipal wastewater-treating anaerobic digesters from Japan - AD_JPNHW1_MetaG | ecosystem: Engineered > Bioreactor > Anaerobic > Digestate | place...
AGTTCGCTGTAGAGTTCAACACAGATGCGCCGGCTCATGCAGACAATCATCGCCTTGCCATCCAGCGTCTCCTGCCGTTTTTCGTAGTGGTCGAGGATGTCCTGTGCAATGAGGGAGATCCGCTTCTCCGTCCCGACCACCGCTTCGAGTGCCGCCCACTTGGACTTGAGATCCTCTTTCTTCTCGATCTCCTCTCCTTCTGTAATCTCCTCGAATTGCGGATCGATCTTCGGCCGCTCCTTCTCGTCAATGTCGATCTTTGCGAGACGGCTCTCGTAATAGATCGGGACAGTTGCCTTGTCCTCGACTGCCCGCTGGATATCGTACACGCTGATGTAGTTCCCGAAGACGTGCCGGGTGTTCTTGTCCTCCTTCTCGATCGGCGTGCCGGTGAACCCGATGAAGGTCGCCCCCGGAAGGGCGTCCCGGATATGGCGGGCGAACCCGTCGATGAAGTCGTACTGGCTCCGGTGGGCTTCGTCCGTGATGACGATGATGTTCCTGCGCCCGCTTAGTTCAGGGTATTTGCCCCCCTTCTTCTCCGGGAAGAATTTCTGGATAGTTGTGAACACGATCCCCCCTGACCCGACCGCGAGGAGTTTTTTCAGGTGCTCGCGGTCACCAGCCTGGACCGGCGTCTGCCGCAAAAGTTCCCTGCAACGCGAAAAGGTACCGAAAAGCTGGTCATCGAGGTCGTTCCGGTCAGTGATGACGACAACGGTCGGGTTCTCCAGGGCGGGCTCAAGGACAATCTCGCCCGTGAAGAAGACCATGGTCAGGCTCTTCCCCGACCCCTGCGTATGCCAGATCACGCCGCCCCGCCGGTCACCGTCAGGCCGGGAAGCCCTGATTGTGCTGGTGATGGCGTTCCTGACCGCGTGGTACTGGTGGTACCCGGCCATCTTCTTCGTGACCGACCCGTCATCATCGATCTCGAAGACGATGTAGTTCCGGATCAGGTCGAGGAGCCGCCGCTTCTCAAACACCCCTTTTGCCAGTACTTCGAGCCGGAGCATGGTTGCCGGGGCGAGTTGCTCCCCCTCGATGGTACGCCACGGCATGAACCGCTCGCGGATTGAGGTGAACGTCCCGATCCTCGCATCAAGCCCGTCCGAGATCACGACCATCTCGTTACAGGTAAAGAGGGAGGGGACCTGATGCTTGTACGTCTGGATCTGCCGGAACGCGGTCTCGATGGTTGCCTTCTCATCTGCCGGATTCTTCAGCTCAATGACGACAACAGGAAGCCCATTGAGGAACAGAACAATGTCCGGCCGCCGGTTGTGGTGGTTCGCGATGACCGTGAACTGGTTGACCGCGAGCCAGTCGTTCTCCTCCGGGCTGCTGAAGTCCGCCAGCCGTACCCGGTCGCCTTTGATCGTACCGTCCTTTCGCCGGTATTCGACCTCCACGCCGTCCACGAGCATCTTGTGAAAGGCCCGGTTGTTGGCAATGAGGGATGGGGAGTCAGGATGCAGGATTTTTCGTAACGCTGATTCTCTCGCATCGGCCGGGATGTCGGGATTGAGCTTTGCAATGGCTGCTGCCAGCCGTTGTTTCAGAATGGTATCCTGCCAAGTTTCGCGCTCAGCTTTGGGTTCTCCGGGAGCAATGTCCGGGCCGAAAAGGGTGGTGTAGCCGAGGTCCCGGAGCCATGCGAGGGTGTGTTCTTCAACGTGGGATTCAACAATTCTTGCGGCAGGCATCCGGTATCTAAGGTAGGGATACGATCTTCCTCTACGATAAGCTTTGGGAAAATTTTGCTGTAAATTTCTGGAAATTTCTGGAAAATTTACAGGTTCCGGGAGTTTTCAATGACCCGGAATCCGGGCCGAAAATGAGATTTACAGAAAAAGTTCATTCGAAGCAACTACTAATTTAGTGGATTTTAGTAATTATTAGTTGTTGGAAATGGTGAGGATCAATTCAAATAATTATTCTCATACCGCTGCTTCCAGATGTGGCATCTGATCCCATGTCCTGCCTTCGAGCACCCTGCCGGCCCGTTTCTTGATTACGCCACCCCATTGTTTGAAGAAGAACGGAACATTCGAGGCAAGGCAGATATCCCTGATATCCGTCACCCATTCTTCCTGCATAGGCCGGGCACCGGGTCCGGACTCCCCGCCAACGATCACCCAGTCGATACCATCAAGGTTCAGACCCGGCAGCGGACCGATTAATGGCTCCAGCGAGAGAAATTTTACTGGTGCATGTGTTGCCCGGAGATCATCTATCCTGTAAAGATAATCCTCGCTCTCCACACTAACACCCAGCCAGACATTCTTCGGGATCCTGATGGTCTCTTCAATTTCCCTGAACCGATCTGATCGTTTGGTGAGTATCTGGAATGTATGCCACGATGCCTTTCTCATGACATCGAAGGTTTTTTTGATAAATGGTGTCGGGACATCCTTGTGGAAGAGATCGCTCATCGAGTTGACAAAGATCATCCGGGGCTTCCTCCACTCAAGGGGAAGGGGAAGCATCCTCTCCTGCAGGGTCACCTTGAACCCGTCGCGGTAGTTCGGCTGCCCCATTGCCTGAAGCCGGTAAGACATCCGTTCAGCGTAGCAGTTCTTACAGCCCGAGCTTATCTTGGTACAGCCAGTTACCGGATTCCACGTGGTTTCTGTCCATTCGATGCCGGAGTTAATTGCCATAATCGTTACCTGTCTTTTTTGGGGAATGTTACTTTCACGTTATCCCCAAATGTTGGAATACCTTTGCGTGGGGGACGTTGGTTAGCGGGAGGATTTGTTGTAATTTTTCCCTGTCCTTCGAGGCTGATCAAAGCTTCCCGATAATTTGAACTGATAAAACGTCTTCCGACGTTGTGCCGTTCGTAAATTTCTTTTCTTGAAAATGTCATTCCTGCAAACTCACTGAGCAGCATCCCCTCTAAGTCTTCCAGCGGCCGTGAGTATTCGAACAACAATGCCTGTCTGATAGTTGCCGGATTGTATTCGAACGAGGGGACGCCTTGGATCTGTGTTGAACTCTCTTTTGCCATAATCTCCTTCATGATCTCATAGCCACGGTGATGTTTCGTAGCGAGAATGAGATGATGACTGGTGCAATCCCGATGGGAATCCTTGAAACAGAATGGAAGAACGAAGCTGGCACCCGCGTCGTTAAGGGCTTCAGTCACTGCTTCGATAATTGTCAGTTCTTTCTCATCTGCTGGCACTGTTTCCAGTTGCGCCCGGAGTTTTTCTGCACGCTCTTTCCCAAAAAGGGCATCCATATGTTCCGTGACCTTAGGATTGGTGAGACTTACCTGAATTCTGTTGTAATTGAAGAAAAGGATACAATCGCACCCCCAATGTTTGAGAACAGAACCGATGAGTTCGATTGAAATTCCTTTGTAGCCCCAGGGATCAAGAAAAAGGAGTATCGGGACAAGATGTCTGTCCTTGAATACTTTTTCAAAACCGATATCGACTTCATCATTGAAAACCCTGGGTGCATATTTCATGGATTTGATTCCCGGCAACGAATCGATTGCTTTTTCCAGGGATTCGGCATGTTCAGGATCTGCGTCGTTAAAGGATGCAACGAGCATGTCTCTCATATCCTGTTCCTGGATTGCCCGCTCTAAAATGAGAATCGGCGTAGATTTTGTTCCATCCTTATAGATTCCCGGTCCCGCAAAGAGATCGATGTACCCGATCTTTCCGCCATATTTCTTTGCTGAAGGAATGATCACGTGAGCCCAGGCCCAGAAATATTTGCGGACAATCTCAGATTTTACCAAGGATTGCTGTCGTTGTTCTTCGAAAAATTCGTTATTGTTCACACTATCCCCCTCGTGTTCCCGTCAACGACTCTAGGCAATCCTGACAGAAATACTCACAGGTATAATTTTTTTAGAGATTATAAAAAGATCTCGTGAGGGGAATGAAAGTGACAGGATATCAAAAAGTGAGTTTGTTCAATTTTCAACGAAAACAAGGTTGGGAAATAATGCTTTTTTTACTATCTTGAGACCATCTACCAGTCACAATTTTTCTGGACTCTCCATTGGAATCGTATCGGGTTTTTTTAGTTGTTGCTGCTGATCAAGGAATTTCTCAACCGGGAGCCCGGCCAAAAATGCGGCTTTCTCCAGGCTGACTTTTTCTTTCTTATATAGAGAGATTGCAGTGGGAATCCGCTTCCATATAACCCGTTCATAGACTGTGGATTTCTCTATGAAATCCGGGTATGAAACATAACTGAAAAGGAGTATTTCATCACGCGACAGGTCATTGAGGAACTCCTTGTAACCCTGAATCGCTTCAACCTGTTCATCAGTAAACGCAGATTTAGCCTTATTGAGTGCCACAACTCCATTGGGAGTAATGTGATATTCGTGATACTTTTCCTCCACGAGCCCCAGGGATTTCAGATTCCTCATCCCATTTTCGGCTGCCTCGCTGTAGGGGCCGAATGTGTGGGGGATAAATTCGGCCTGCTCCTGGATCTTATCGATATATTCTGCGATAAGGAACATCTCCTTCTGGAACGCCACCTTTCCGTTGAGAGGAGCATTGTTGCCCGCGTGCAGCAGGTGCAGTATCGCGAGGTCCAAATCGGTCAGATCCTCAACAATGTCCTCGATTGAGAACTTCATGGAGTCGTGTAATCCTGCATTGATTGGTTCAGATAAGGTCTAACCAAGAGCACCCGCCGCTATCAGGTTCAATCCCCATGTTTATCTCTGACGCTTCAACACTGGTTCTCTCGATTTTTGGTATTAAATCTCTTATCGCAAACCAGTTGGATATCACTAGTGACAGACTATCCGTGATATAATACCGAGATTCTTCAAACGGATCTAACAAAATTTCAATAAGCGATTCGTTATGTTCATACGTCTTATCGAAATGATTGCAATGTAATTGGGCAATGAATGCTTTTTTCGGAAATTGGCCAATATCTTCACGAATTTTAGCATAGGGAAATAAGGTCCTCTTCTTTTTTCGCGAAAACCGTTCACTGGATGATTTCATCCACTTGAAGGTTATGCCTCCCCGCCATCCGTGGCCGATTATCCAGAGATACTTTGCCCTGTCGTTTTTGAGAACATCCTGAAACTCCTGGGGATTATAACAATGATAAATTTTGAAGGGGAACTTGTTTCTGATAAAAAACTGTATCAGGATATCCAGTCCCACGTACCTGTATATTGAGAAAGAACCCATCGAATGGATGAGGATAAACGCATCATGATCGCGATTCCTGACATCAAGATTTTCCGGGAATTGCTGATTCTTTAGAGAATTGACCCAGCTTTCGCTGGATGAATCAAGATACATGGAAAATAAAATTGGCGTTCCCACCCCCACGATCCATATCCCAAAAATTGCGAAAGGATGCCATCCTAATAGTATTGGAATTACAAATAATCCGATAAAATAGAGAATAACGTGACGTGCCTTGATATTATACCATTTTTTTGAGAATTTAAGTTCGGGTTTTTGAGTGTCCATAATGAGTCACCTTAAAATTAAAGATTTTGGTACCGGTAACTTTGTAATAAGGAAAGTGCGCTATCAAAGTTATCACATATTTTTTTCATTCTTATGTCAAATCGTAAAGTCCCTTTAGTGTCTCGATCCGTCCAATATTCTCCTTCGAGAATTGTCTTCTCCCCATTATTAATTTCCAATAACAGTCCACCGTAATGAATGGGGCTTTTATCTCGGATTAAGAGGTTCGGGAAATTATTGTAGATTCCAGCGATTTTATCAGATCCAGATTGGTTTTGAATAATATTGCCCGAGAGAAGATCGGATTTCGATTCCTTTGTTATCATCCGTATATTGATGGAGGAGTATGTCTGGTAAATTACTAAAAAAGCATCAATAGGCTCTCTTTGTTCTCCGGTTTTCGCATCTTTCCAAGAAGAAACAATCTGCCCCTTCCAAGTTCCTGAAACGTCAGGGAATGGGACAAACAATGAGTGAATTACTGGTAGTTTCCATAACCATTTATCAAACAAGAGGAGGAGAATTCCAACGATACCAACCACGAATGAGAATGGTCTAAAAAAATCGTTGGTGATCGGGATACCGCCAAGAACCATGAAAATGGCCCACACTCCAAAAATAATTCCAATTAATGTAGTTAGATGAAGACGTGGTATCATGTATCCCTCAGTTAAATCCGATATAATTCCATGCTGCACCCAAAAACTCGTGAGCCTGACTATATGTCCATGGTTGTGTCCAATGGAATAGATATTTTATATTGTTGACCTCAAGCCATTCTTTACATTGCTCTCGCGTCGTTGTGGAATTGTAAGTGTGTGAAAGGATACTTCTTACGTCATCAGCGTAGGCTGTGTGCCCAAAAGATCCGTTCGGACAATTCCATACAAGACATTCAATTAAATATGACGGGATTGGTTTTGCAGCTGCAATCCCAGTATCCGCCATCTCATTTCTCAAGCGTTTGAGTCCCCGGACCATGTATTTATACCGATGATTTGTGGCATTATTCTTTGACACCCCCTGTTCATAGTGTTGGCGAGGGTAGTTAATCGTCTCCTTTCCGTCATCTGCGATGAATTTTACACCGGAAATATAGTCAAGGACATTGCGCGAATTCATGTAATAGTATCGATATTCAAAGCACGCAACTACATCAATGGCAATATGGTAGGTATTTTCAACAATATCGAATGCCTTATTTCCACGTTTAACCGCAGACCTTCCAAATTTATCTACCAATGCGGATTCAACTTCATTTTTAAATTGAGGATAGCGATAAGTTGCGTCAGAAATTCCTGACTGTTCTTTTGTCATCCCTTTAGGTAATTCGAAGAAAAAGGTGTCAGTACACCTCACACAAATATCTACATCACTATTCAGACGAACATTTGTATTGTTATTATACGATCCTTGAGGGATTGTATTGACATTTCTTGCCTTAAATCCCTCAAATCTCCCGATTGCGTCCCGAACCATCCTATCTGCGTTTTCGCATCTTTGTTCTTCAGAATCGCTTGGCGGATTCGCCCACGATCTGAAAACACTCTCCCAGTCTCGACTCATTACTGAACCTCTCAAATGCAGCAAAACCCCTTTTACTGCTTTGATCTGATATTTTTCAAGATTATATATATTACCTCGTTATGCACAGAGTGAAAGTGTAGAAAAGTGATACGACAGTAATTATGTTAATTTTTTAACCTGTAGTTCCCCACTCATCAGTTTCGGCAGCAGCGCATCCCGGATTTGGGCGAGCGTGCGGGACTGCTGGATATTATTTTCAATTTCATCGAAAATAGGCTTTGAGAAAGTGAGAAAACGCTTCATAACTTCAGGGTCTGGGCATATGAATTCATACTTAGGCACTCCCGATTTATTAAGATGCAAAACTGTCGTTCCAGAACAATACCCATAGATATGGGATTGGTAATCATCATTTCTCAACAATAAATACAGGAAAGGAACGTTGACTCGTTCATCTTTTGGTCGGATAATTCCTACATCAAGAGATGCAACCAATGTTTGAAAAACAGGATTTGCACTGACTAAAGCCGGTTTCCCTATAACTTCTGCTGCTTGAGTTACATCCGTGAATGAAATTACTAATTCTCCCGGTTGAATAACCTGCTCTGGTTTGTAACTCCCAGTGAAGGGCTTTAATCCATCCTGGCGGTATCCTCCACCTCTTTGAAATGATTTCAATGTAACTAGTGCAGTAGTGGATTCTTGGAGTTCGTCGCTTGTGTATGATCGTCCTGTTGTCATCTCGGCAACGTTTCCCAGTGTCTCAATCCCCCATCCATTCGGCACCGCCCGCCCGACAACCACCTCAAACGAATCAGGAAACAGCGCAGCAATCTCCGGCGGCAGCCCATTGTCGTCCCCCTCCGCTTTCGCCCGCACCGGGTCGAAGTCCACGAACCACGACTGGAAGATCGCCCGTGCCATCGCTTCGAGCGTCTCGTTCATCTGCCGGTTGAGCTCGATCTTATCGTCGAGTGAACTGAGGATGCGGGCGATGGCCTGCTGGGTGGTAAGAGGTGGAATCGGCAATTCAAATTGTGGAATATCGCCGCAATTCAAACTATTAAAAAGTGCACCGACATTCAGGAATTTTGACATCTGTCCTTCGTAAAACGGGCCTCGAAGAGCCCACCGAAGAAACGATTGGTCAACTTGAGTTCCATCAGATCTCATAATGACAAGATTTTGACCGATTGCACATTCGAAACCCTCCGGGATGATCGCTGTATCTCCAACCCGAGCTCTTCTTGTGACAATGATATCACCAGCTTGAGGTTTATTTTTCAGAGTCCATGAATCATAATCCTCTTTGGATATCAAACGAACTCCAGATAGATTTAGACGACCTTGTTGAATTTGAGGAATCGCAATGTACGGATATCCAGTTGTTGTAGGTTTTGGGGTTCGGTGATCGCAATCGTATAATCCGACGCCGACATCACACAGACGTTTAAATGGATATTTTGAATTGATTTGATGTGTGGCATCAAGCGGTTTTTTTTGATTCATCAGATCTCCATTAATCGAATTTCAATATGATAAATCTCAAAAATTGCTTTCCTATTTCTGTAGTTCTGGAAGCATACATCCCATTTTCAGTCATTCCTGCATGCATATACATACCCTCTTGCATCAGACCATCAGAAATCAATTCCTTGATGATCTGATCATAGAAATCTTGTTTTGCCTTTAGTTCGTCAAATGTGTCTTCTATCAATGTTCCTAATCCGCCGATTGACCACATTGAGTTCTTAGTACCACGCTGTCTCCGAAATTCTCTCGGATCATTACAAAATTGCAGTAAAACCAAATGCCAGGGTGTGTATTTATCGATAAGGTTTAAAAACATCAATTGGAGATTTTCATCAATAGTTGGTTTTTGTGCAGAGTTTATCACAACATTCCTCAATGCTTCGAGTTTCTCCTTTTGGTGTGTTCGCATTGCTGCTTGTGTCGCATAAAAAAGAGTACTTATAAAGATCTCATTTTGTGCGAGATTCTCAATTTTAAATCCTTCAACGTGGTCTTCTAATTTCTTCAACTGGGTGAAGATTTCAATCATCCATGAATCCCGCCTCGCTTCAAGAGGCGGTGCGATTACCATTGAGAAAAATTCCGCAAGAGGGCCCCCAATAAAAGGTGCAAGAGAGAGTCCAGCCCGAACTCCGGCATGAGCATAATCCCCCTCACTTGGTTTCAGATCTTCTTCGATATCCCGCTCTTCAGTCATACCTGATATCCCAATCCCTTCAGATTCCCGGCAATCTCCTTCTGCAACCTTTCCGATTCCGCGAACTGCTCCCCCAGTTTCCGGGTCAGCCGCCCCATCTTCTCCTCGAACGGCTCGCCGTCATCAACAACGTCCTCGGCACCCACGTACCGCCCGGGCGTCAGCACGAAGCCATTCTTGGCAATCTCAGCTAAAGAAGCACTCTTGCAGAATCCCGGAACATCGGAGTAAGAACCAGCATCCTTCTCCCCCCGCCATGCGTGATACGTAGCAGAAATCCGGGCAACATCCTCATCCGTAAGGTCGCGATGAACACGATCAATTAAAGACCCCATCTTCCGGGCATCAATAAACAACGTCTGGCCGCGCCGGTCCCGGAACCGGTGGTTCTTCTTGTCTCGGGTGACAAACCAGAGGCAGGCCGGGATCTGGGTGGAGTAAAACAATTGCCCGGGTAAAGCAATCATGCAGTCCAAGAGATCGGCCTCGATGATGTTCTTCCGGATCTCGCCCTCGCCGGACTGGTTCGAGGACATGGACCCGTTCGCGAGCACAAAGCCGGCGATGCCGGTCGGTGCAAGGTGGTTGATGAAGTGCTGGATCCAGGCATAGTTCGCGTTGCCGGCCGAGGGGATGCCGTACTTCCAGCGGACATCGTCCTTCAGCCGCTCGCCGCCCCAGTCCTTCATGTTGAACGGCGGGTTGGCGAGGATGAAGTCGGCTTTCAGGTCCGGGTGCAGGTCGCGGTGGAAACTGTCGGCGTGTTCGGGGCCGAGATTGCCTTCGATCCCCCGGATAGCGAGGTTCATCTCGGCCAGTTTCCACGTCGTTGCATTGGACTCCTGCCCGTAGATGCTGATGTCCCCGATCTTCCCGCCATGCGCCTCGACAAACTTCTCGCTCTGGACGAACATGCCGCCCGATCCGCAGCAGGGGTCGTAGACCCGGCCCTTGTACGGCTCGATCATCTCGACCAGCACCCTGACCACGCAGCGGGGCGTGTAGAACTGCCCGCCCTTCTTCCCCTCGGCGCTCGCGAACTGCGAAAGGAAGTACTCGTATACCCGCCCGAGAATGTCCTTTGACCGGTGCTCCTTCTCGCCCAGCCCGAGAGTCCCGATCAGATCGATCAGTTCCCCGAGCCGGGTCTTGTCCAGTGCCGGGCGGGCATAGTCCTTGGGCAGAATACCCTTGAGCGAGGGATTGTCCCGCTCGATCGCGACCATCGCATCATCAATGTGTTTCCCGATCGTGGGCTGCTTCGCGTTGCCCTGCAATAGTGTCCAGCGGGCTTCCTTCGGTACCCAGAAGACATTTACTGACTTGTACTCGTCCCGGTCCTCCAGGGTCCGGTAGCGTGCCTGTGGCTCGGCGACATACCACTCGCTCTTGGGATCGCCTAGTTCCTTTTCCAGCGAGACCCGGCGTTCCTCAAAGGCATCGGAGATATATTTCAGGAAGATGAGACCGAGGACCACATGCTTGTATTCCGCTGCATCCATGTTGCCGCGGAGCTTGTCGGCAGCAGCCCAGAGGGTGGCCTCGAAGCCGAGGTTTGCCCCGTTGCTGGTCTTCTGTTTCTTTGCGCTCTGCCGGGCCATGGGTGATCTTCCTGCGATACCCTTCTATTCACGGTGAAGTGCGTTAAGGGTTTTGACTTGCGCGGGGATTCATTCCTGTCCGTCACACACGGACAAATTCTCCCTGTCAGACAGTTCAACTACAAAGTTTATATCATTTTATATCACGTGTATGATAATCACAGTGCCATAGAAAGACTGCACACTGGCACCGTCACGGGCAACGGGGAACAGACACCCCCGCAGCAACCGGGGATAACCGCCCCGGCACCCGCGACTGGACATCCATTGCGGCAGTTCCTGAGGTACCTGTCGTACCATCCCATGGCGCTGTGGGAAGCGTACTACATAGTGCCGCGATCGCGGGTGCGGATACACGGGGTGTATCAGCGAAAACCGCAGTATCGCAGCATCGCGTCAGTGAACGCCGGTCCGGCAGCCGGAGCACGGGGCTGCGCAGGATCCTTCCGGCAGATTTCTCCTGAATAGGGGACCTGCCGGCTGGACGGGCGTTCATGGCAATACCGGGGCGGGTGTAACCCGGTGACAAAAAGGAAAGCAGGAGAACACACGCCAGGAAAACAAAGAAGGTGATGGTATAACTACAAATATCAGCGGGAGACCGCACACGGTTTCCCGGAAGAAGAACAGTTCGTCATCCGCACGGAAGAAGACCGTGAAAGACGAGATGACGGTGCAGGTAAAACAACGAAGGACAACCGGAAAACTCAAAAGAGAGACCCCACGCACAGAACCGAAGAGGTTCCTGGCAGGGGAAGAAACCGGAACAATGGTGATCGTCCATGAGACGGAAAGCGGGGATTCCCTCTCCGCGCTGGACTGCTCCATGAAGAACCGGGGGATCGTCCACCGGGCAATGGATCTCCTCCACGCGTGGAAGTACATGCCGGCCCGGATCGTCAGCGCCTGGCTCCCCGTAGACATCGTTGCGCTCCACCAGGACACGGACATCCTTGCGCAGGTGATCTCGTCGAAGCACCCGATCACGGATGTAAATATGCTTTACCGGAACTATGCGAAGAAGATCGATGACCTGCGCCTGATGGACAGGGCACGGCGCTACCGGAAGATCGTGATGTCCTGGTCCATGCCATGTGGCTGGAAACATTACGATGTGCTCCCGGGCGGCCTGATCCCGGCATGGGACCTGCACAAGCTTCCCGTAGCGCAACCCTGTTAATCTCTTTTTTTTGGCCCGGGACTATTTCCGCCGCGATTCTGGTCACGGATCGCAGAACCTGCCTTTTTACATTCTCCGTTTATCATCCCCAAAATATCCGTTATATCCCCTGAGCCAATGCTGTATGTCCAAAGGCGCCCGCGGACCCGGAAGGGTTCGAAAGAACCCCGACGGGAAGAAGGCAGGTCGCGACCTGCCTTCGACATCTGACAGGTATCTCAGTACCTGAAAGAGGAGAAGGGAGGCATCAGCCGACCTTCGACAACGAGGAGAGATCCGGAGGATCTCTCCCACAAAAAACACAAAAGGAGGAAAAGCAAATGGCAGACTTTACCCCGAGCAGCGAGACAAAGAGCGCAGTCCGCAAACTCGCGAACCCGCTCGCAGATGTAACCGCCTTCGACACCATTGTCCAGGGCGTTGTAACGACCAATCCCTTCCAGTGCGTTGGCTACAATTATGGAGGGGCCGACCACCCGCCGGTAGAACAGAGCAAGGCGGGGTACACCGCACGGATCGTGTACCAGGATGCACTGGCAAAGACCGTTGCCCTGATCACGGTCAGGTCACCGACCACCGCAGGCTTCACCGCGGTCGCGAACCATATCGTTGCCGACACCTCGATCGCAACGGCCCTCGGCGGGTCGCCGGTCCGGGACCTGGCAAACGAGAAGTACACGGCAACCCTGAAGTGCCACGACGCGAACGGCGAGATCTACTACGTGAACTTCAGCCGGGACCGGGTGAGCCTCACCTCGTACTCGGACGAGGCCATCCGGAGCAGGCTCGAGACGTGGGCAGACACCGTGGCGGCCCTGGCCTGAAGGAAGAGAAGAACCCATGCGCGTTCTCCGGAATACCGGGGATCGTCAGATCCGGGATACCGGAAGAACGCGGTTCTTCGAACGCCTGAACAGAGAAAACGGGGGGAGACAAAACCTGTCTCCTCCCGGATTGTCCAAAGGAGGTATCACGATGGAAACAGCGCTCCCTTGCGCGGTCCGCACCTTCTGCTGGGGCGTGCTCCACGCAATCGGCATGTTCGATCCCGCCGGCCTGACAAACGAAGAGAAGGTACAGGACATGGCAGAGTTCAGGACCTGGTTCTGCCTGGGCGAGACATTCATGGCAGCCCTGCTCGCGGCAGATATTGCAGTCCCTGCCGGCTTCTGGTTTGCCGGCATCGCCGCGCTCCCGCTTGCATTCATCGGCACCGCAGTCCTCTTCCTGCCGCTCTTCGTTTTCCTGCCCCGGCTGATCCGGTACGCCATGAAGGCGGACACGGATGCCGTGCTGGATGCGTTCGGCAGGAACGAGCAGACAAGGAAGGTCTTCTGGGCCCTCTTTGCCGCCACCGCCGGCCTCGTGCTGGCGCAGGTGGTGGACCCGGCGACAGCAGATAGTATCGCCGGGATGATCGTCGGGATCATCCCGTGAGTAAAAGGGACGGGGGAGATTCCCCTGCCCTGTCTTATTTTTTTGAAGTTCTTTGAGAAAAAAGAGAGTGACCCCCTCTCTCCCCCAGAGGGGGAGGCACCCCAAGGGGAGCATCCCCTTGACCCCCCTTACTTGTTCAGTTGTATCCCCACTTACCTTCTGAGAGACTATCGCAACCGGGGGATGCCCACGCGGCGGTGGCGGAGCCCCCAAGAGCGTAAGAAATTATTAATCTCTATCCGGTTTTCATTTTCAAATCGAGATCTGATTTTCAGATCAAAACCGGATCGCGTTTTGCACATGAAAATCGCTGATCGATTCTGAGATCAAAATCGCTGATCGATTTTCGTACGAGAACCGGGATCCGGTTTCAAAACAAAAATCGCGATCCGGTTGCGAAGAAAAAACCGGAACCTGATGGATCAGGGAAAAATTACCGGTCGATCTTCTGCTTCCCCGCCTGGAAATACATCCCGGTGAATACCGATGCCACGAGGAGGAGCATGAGGGGGACCATCCCCTCCCATCCGAAGACACAGACAAGGACAAGGTACCCGATAACGGCAAGGGAATCGATCGCGAGAAGGGTGATAACAAGGCGTAAAAATGCCTTTTTCTTTTTCTCATCGGGGAGCGATCCCGGTTCTTCAGCAGGAGGTAACGCCATCTGAGAAAAGATGGCAGGGATACTATAGAAAAAAACCGATTTGTATTTTTTAAGACTCTGGGATAAAAAATCCGGTGGCGGGGACTTTATAATCCCGCACCTGAACCCTCCGTACCAGTAAATTTCTAAAAAAAATTTCAGGTTTTTTATGGGTTCTTCCCTGAAGAAAAAAAGAGAGGCCCCTCACTTCCCCGCCGCCCTCTTCTTCTCCTTTATCTTCTTCTTCTTCCGCTCCAAAATGCTCTTGACCTTCTTGAGCCGGAACAGGTCCTCCCGCTCCCGCTCCTCGATAGCGTTCTTGATAAACTTCGCCTGCCTCTTCAGATCGGGGATCACGATCTGTTCGAGGGCGTTCACGCGCCTCCGGTTCATCTGGATCTCGGAGCCGAGTCTCCGCATCGCAGTCTCGGTCTCGGCGAGCTTGATCAAGAGATCGATCTCCGCCTCGTACCGCTCCGCAGTCTCGTCGATGCGGGCGCTCGTGGTGATAACCCCGTAACCCCGCTCGAGCATGCTCTTGGATACCCGCTTTTTCTCGATCACCGGTACCGGGACGCCCATGATGTTCTTCCCGCTGATATCCACGGTGATCGAGCGGCGGGTGGCAAGCGCCGCGGACTTCAGGGTGACAAGGTCGTCGGTTGCCTGCGCGATGAGGAGGGCCTGGTCGGCAGCCTGCGAGACCAGCTCCAGCTCGTCCCGCGAATCGGAGACCGTGGAGAGGATCTTGAAGAACTCCTGGATAAGGGCGTCCATCTTCTCCCGCAGCAGGTCGCGGCCCTGCTCGGCGAGCCGGATCTGGGCCTTCTTCTTCATCAGCTCCATCCGGGTGGGCTTGACCTGCTCCATGGTTCACTCCCCGGCGGGTTTCTGGCGGGCAGGACTGTACCTGGCAATGTACTCCCGTTTTATCCGTTTCAGCTCGTCCTCGGGCAGGATCGTGAAGAGGTCCCATGCGATGGCAAGCGTATCCCCGATGGACCGGTCGTCGTCTCCCTGCGTGATGAACTCCTTCTCGAACCGGTCGGCAAACTTCAGGTACCTCTTGTCCAGCTCCGTCAAGGCTTCCTCCCCGACAATCGCCACGAGCCGGCGGAGATCGCGGCCGTACGCATAGCTGGCATAGAGCTGGTCCGCCACGCCCCGGTGGTCTTCCCGGGTCTTTCCCGGGCCGATGCCAAGGTTCATGAGCCGGGAAAGGCAGGGGAGCGCGTCCACCGGCGGGTCGGCGCCACGGCGGAAGAGGTCGCGGGACAGCACGATCTGCCCCTCGGTGATGTAACCGGTCAGGTCGGGGACGGGGTGAGTGATGTCGTCGTCGGGCATGGTCAGGATCGGGATCTGGGTAATGGAGCCCTTCCTGCCTTTCAGCCTCCCCGCCCGCTCGTAGATGGTGGAGAGATCGGTATACATGTAACCGGGATACCCGCGCCGGCCGGGCACCTCTTCCCGGGCAGTCGAGATCTCCCGGAGTGCCTCGCAGTAGTTGATCATGTCCGTTAAGATAACGAGCACATGGAGGTCGTGGGTGAAGGCGAGGAACTCCGCCACCGTAAGGCCGCACCGCGGGGCCGCGAGCCGCTCTACGGTCGGGTCGTCGGCGAGGTTCATAAAAAAGACCACGCGGTCGAGCGCTCCCGTCCGCTCGAAATCCCGCATAAAGAACGAAGCCTCCTTGTGGGTGATGCCCATTGCCACGAAGACCACGGCAAACTGTTCCCCTTCGCCTAGGACTTTCGCCTGCCGGGCGATCTGGGCGGCGAGCTTGCTTGCCGGGAGGCCGGCACCGGAGAAGATCGGCAGTTTCTGGCCGCGGACGAGCGTGTCGAGCCCGTCGATGGCGGACATGCCGGTCTGGATGAAGTCGGCCGGCTTGTCGCGGGCCGACGGGTTGATGGGCATGCCCGCAATATCCAGCACCGCCTCGGGGATGATATCCGGGTGGCCGTCCCGTGCCTTCCCCACGCCGGTGAAGACCCGGCCCAGCATGTCGAGCGAGACATTGATCCGGGCCGGCTCCCCCATGAACCGGACCGTGGTAGCATCGGTGTCGATCCCCCGCGTGCCCTCGAAGACCTGGATGATCGCGTGCTCTTCCGATATATCCAGCACCTGCCCGGTCCGCTCTTCGCCATTGCGGAGATGTATCTTCACCATCTCCCCGAACGAGGCGCCCTTCACGTTCTCGACGAAAATGAGGGGGCCCGAAACGTAATCGATCGTCCGGTACTCCCTTGTGACCAGGGATGCCTCCTTCATTTCTCCACCTCGAGGCCGGCGATCTGCTGCCGGTTCTCATCCATCATCTTCTGTATCGCCTCCACGTCCTGCAGATCCTTCATCCTCCCGATGCCCGCCTTGAGCGGGAGGTTCTGGATCTGCCGGAGCGAGACCCCGTTTCCCATCGCCGCGTTCACGTTCTCGTAGTACTCCATGATCACCTTAAGCATCAGGTACTGCTTGTCCACCGGGCAGAACGAGTCCGTATCGCTGTAGGCGCTCTGCTGGAGGAAGTCCTCCCGGATCATCCTTGTCACGTCAAGGATCGCCTTCTCGCTCTCGGGCAGGGCATCGGGGCCGACAAGCTGCACGATCTCCTGCAGCTCGACTTCTTTCTGGAGCAGGTACATCGCCTTCTCCCGCAGTTCCCGCCAGTCCCGTGCAACGTGCTCCACGTACCAGTCACCAATGGAATCGAGGTAGAGCGAGTAGCTCTTGATCCAGTCGACCGAGGGGAAGTGCCGGCGGTAGGCGAGACTGGTATCGAGAGCCCAGAACGTGCCGACCACCCGCAGGGTGTTCTGCGTGATCGGCTCGGAGAAGTCGCCACCGGGCGGCGAGACCGCCCCGACAACCGTGACCGAGCCGGTCCGGTCCTTCGACCCTATGCATTCCACGCGTCCGGCCCGCTCGTAGAACGCGGAGAGCCGGGTAGCGAGGTACGCGGGATACCCTTCCTCGCCCGGCATCTCCTCGAGCCGGCCCGAGACCTCCCGCAGGGCCTCGCCCCACCGCGAGGTCGAGTCCGCCATCAGGGCTACATCGTACCCCATGTCCCGGAAATATTCCGCAATGGTGATTCCCGTGTAGATGGAAGCCTCGCGTGCGGCTACCGGCATATTGGAGGTATTGGCGATCAGGATCGTCCGTTCGATCAGGGGAAGATTAGTCCGCGGGTCGATGAGCTCGGGGAACTCGGCGAGCACGTCGGTCATCTCGTTGCCCCGCTCGCCGCAGCCGATATACACCACGATCTGGGTATCGGACCACTTGGCCAGCGTCTGCTCCGAAACGGTCTTGCCGGTGCCAAAACCGCCCGGGATCATGGCCGTCCCGCCCTTCGTCACCGGGAAGATGCAGTCAAAGACCCGTTGCCCGGTGATGAGCGGGAGAACCGGATCGAGTTTTTTCTTATGCGGGCGGGGGATCCGCACCGGCCAGGTATGCATCAGGGTGAGCCGGGTCTTCCCGTCAAGGGTGCAGACGGTCTCTTCGACCGTGAAGGAGCCGGCCGCAATGTCCGTCACCGTGCCGGAAGCGCCGTGCGGTACGAGAATCCGGTGATCGAAGTGGAACTCTCTGACGGTCCCGATGATGTCGCCGGTCACCACCGTGTCGCCGGTTCTGACCGCCGGCACAAATTCCCATTTCTTCTCCCGGTCAAGACCGGGAGCATAGATACCGCGGGCAATGAAATCCCCGCTCATCTGCATGAGAACGGGAAGGGGACGCTGGACGCCGTCATAGATCGAAGCGAGGAGGCCCGGCCCGAGCTCCACGGAGAGAGGCTGCTCCGTGTTCACCACCGGTTCGCCGACCATGAGGCCGGTGGTGTCCTCGTACACCTGGATAACCGCTTCCTCCCCTTCAAGCCGGATGATCTCGCCCCGGAGGGCCTCGTTACCGACTTTCACCACGTCATACATCTTCGACCCTTTCATGCCGCGGGCGATGATGACCGGGCCCGAAATCCTCAGAATTGTCCCCGTGATCATGTCCTCACCTCTTCAGAACGATGTTATACCCGATAGCTTTTTTCAGGAGCCGCTCGATATAGGTCCGCCGGTCGATCTCCTTCGATTTCGAGGGGAGGGGGATAATGAGCGGGCGGTTCATCTTCTCGATCCGGTCCATCACTTTCTCGTCAAGCGAGAGCATGTACTCCTCGTTGACTGCCACGATCCCGATGTCGTCCTTGTACAGCAGCGGCGGGATGACGGCCCGTGCCTGCCCGGCATCCGCCGCTTCGATGACCTCCGCGCCGGCAAGGCGGAACCCGGATGCCCGGTCGCTGTCGGTCACGACCACGAACTTAAACATATACCAGCTCCTCTTTCAGGTTCTCCACGGGAAAATCCGCGGTCTTGCACCGGGAGATGATCCGGATGTTCGTGATCTCGTTGTACTTGGCCCAGAAGTACCCGATGACCGAAGCGACACTGAGCGGGTCGAGGAGGAACGATCCGGTGCCTGTTTTTATAAGGAAACGCTCGAGTTCCTTCTCGATCACCGAGATCTTCTGGGTCCGCAGCGCGGATTCAGGAACGCCCGCGAGAAAACGGTACTGTTTTGTGGATAGTTTTTTTACCACGTCCCCGATGCTGGGAAGGGAGAGGAGAAGGGCGAGCGCCTCCTCGTCAAATTCCTTCCCGCCCCCGATCAGGTACGGCAGTGCATCTGCCGGTTCCACGTGGTCCCGGACCATCCGGAGGACCGTCCGTACGTTCACGACATCGACTTCGAGGGAAAGAAGGTTGCGGATCAGGGTATTGTTATACGTGGGGTCCCTGACGCCTGCAAGGGCATCGGCATAATAGTACCGGTCGAGCGCACATTCGAGGAGGGCAAGGTCATGGGACTTGGCAAATTCCGGGAAAGACTCCGTCAGGGGTTTCGCGTACCGGATCTGCCACGTGGCCAAAAGGTCGATGACTGCCTTCATGTCAGGCTGCCGGATGAGTTCCTGTAACGTCACCTCGTCGAGTTCTCCCGCCGGCACGAGGCAGTCAAGGATCTCCTCGGCAGTTGCATGGATGTTCTTCCCGCGGAGGATGGTCTTGATGTTCTGGACATCCCAGCGGTGCAGGAAGATCGCGATATACTGCCTTGCTTCCTTCTCCCCCCGGGAAAAGTCCTGTATTTTTTGGAAAGTCCTGATAAAATTCTGCCGGAGGGCGGACTCTATGCAGAGGATCCCTGACAACCGGCCTTTTGCCTCAATGATATCCTCCCGGTACGGGCTGTTCTCGAGATCGGCAATAAGGGATTCGAGGTCCGGCTTCAGGATAAGGTCATCGAGGGCACGATGGGTGAGGAGCCGGCTCTTCATTCCCCGCATCCGTGCGTTGATGTACCCGTAATCCATGGTCATGCTCCGGTCAGGATGGCATGGATCTCTTTTCTTTTGAGTTCTTTTGCCCGCTGCATCCGGGACTCGACCGTGTTGGAGATGACCACGGAATTGTCGGGCAGGCTTACAACAACGCCGCCGAGGGTCGCAAGGTCGGCGCGGATTTCAGAAGTCAGGTGAAGAAGGGAGAGGGTTTTTTTACAGAGCGCGTCGTCCCGCGGATCGATATGGACCACGAAGGCTTCGTCTCCCAGGACACCGGCTGCCTCTCTGAGGAGGTGTTCAAAAACGGCAGGGTACTCCGGTTCGGAACGCAGGCCCTTAAGCCGGACTTCTGCATCGGAGAACGCCCGTTCAAAAGCGGTTTCCCGGACCCGGATTAAGAGTTCCTTGTTCTCTGCCTTCGTAAGGTAGAACAGCTTGTTCTGTTCGGTTGCAATGGACCTGGCAGCCTCGTCGATATGTACCTGCCGTATTTCCCCGGCCTGCTTTTTTGCCCGGGCCCTGATCTCATCAACAGCCGCTGCTGCCCTGGAGCGGAGTTCCAGCTCCTTCTCACGAGCGCTCTCTTCAACCGATTTCAGCAGG
>Ga0116170_10002021_pt1 | contig 20048 bp, 18 predicted proteins | sample AD_JPNHW1_MetaG_FD_89797 | JGI IMG/M metagenome (GOLD analysis project Ga0116170, IMG submission 89797) | Active sludge microbial communities of municipal wastewater-treating anaerobic digesters from Japan - AD_JPNHW1_MetaG | ecosystem: Engineered > Bioreactor > Anaerobic > Digestate | place...
ATTGAGGGTTTCCTGAAGATATGGAAGCTTGATAAAGATGCGAAGAATTCAGAATTCTGGAATGAGATGGAAAAAATTCTGTCAATGGGCTCAGCGTATTACAACGAAGAGAAAACCTCCTACGCATACCCGTACCTGTTTGTCGCATTTCCTGAGAACTACGACTCATATGAATACGCGGCTGCAACCGGTAAAAAAGTTAATGTAAGAAAAGCCCCTTCATCAAAATCTCCCGTGGTTGAAACTCTTGATTACGAAATTGTAAAAACGGTAAATGCTGAACCGTATCCGAAAAAAGAAAAAATAGACGGCTTCAACGGAATATGGGTTCAGATTATAACAAGCTCCGGAAAAAAGGGATACATATTCAGCCGGTATATCCATTCACCGATCGGTCACAGGGCAATATTTGAAAAAAGAGACAATGTCTGGCTGATGACAGCTTTTGTTTCCGGCGACTGACAACATTATTATAAACGCGCTGCAGAGATATAAACAGCCGCCTCACAACCGGAGGCGGCGGAGCACCTGTTTATATTTTACTTTCATTTCCACGGTTTGAATACTGATATAAACACTGTAATGACAAGAGTGAAGTTCATGCACAGCCCTACTGCGAGCTGGCTTCTGCTTATCAATATATAGCGGGAATTCTGCAGCACGGAAATTCCGTCTCTCAGTGCCATATCCGTCATCTCCGCAATCCACGGGCCGGTAAATATTGTTCCGATAACAATTATAGAAACTGTAACTATCCATTTAAATGTAAGCCATCTATGTTTAAAGAAACCCCATCTAGTCCATATTCCATATAACAGTCCTGTCAGCAGGGTGAGCATTGCCGCAGGTACAAGTATTTTCATATCAATAAAGTCCGCAAGATAATTGAGCATATATAGCTGGTCGCCATTTTTTAATCCGGAAGACACAAGCGCAAAAGAAAGAATAACAATTCCGCAGGTTACCCACACTGAGACGAATAAAAGATGAAAGCTTTTGAGCCACTTCTGCTGCTTAACAGTAAGCTGTTTCATGTTTAACAATTCTCCTTATCAAAAAATTTTCTGATTTTCTTTAAAAAATTTTATTATATAATTAAAGCTGCACATCTGCTGTCCCTCCGTCAATTGGATTTTGCCGGCGTTGATAAAATGGTAATTTTTTTAAAATGTTTAGCGGGAAAACATAAAAAAATCGATCATAAAGTAAAAATTGTATTAAATTACATCATATAGCAAATGACATAATCTGTAAGGAGGAAATGTGATGAAAACAAACAGTTGTTATTTCTCCGGAACTTATTCCAGAATCATTCTCTTACAGTTAATATTTATTATCGCAGCATTATTGGCAACAGCATGTTATACTGATAAAAAAATTTCCACGACCACACTTGAGATGATTGTTATCTTTAAGGCAGATGTGCCGGTTGAGAAAGCAAACAGTATTCTATTTGAAAAAGAATATATTTACCATGAAGGAATGGACAGCAGTAAAGGGAAAAAATATTTTCAGGAAACCGGTCCTAAATTTATTGTACAGGTTCCGAAAGATAAAGTTGAAACTTTTAATCTGGAGATGAAAAATATCCCGCAGATTTATGAAATTTATCAGGCAGACTGGACAGAAACGAAAGATTAATCAATACCGGTAAAATATTCAGTATTTCAGTATATTTCAGTAAATGAATAGAAGAAACTAAAAATTACTTGTCACATGATTCCTGTTCTCTATAATCTTTTCTATATTACTATAGAGAAAAAATAATATGATAAATATAGAAATAAATTCTCTTCCCGCCGGATATAAACTCCGCTGTTTTTTATGCTTAATATTTAAATTATTTTTCTCCCCGATAAAAAAATTGAGAACGTTTCCCGGATTTTTCAGTCTAACGGACAGAGGATATGAAAGAGAAAATCACGGAATTGAAGACGCTGAATTAATTAAAGGTTTTTTAAACGGCAGCGGGAAGGATTTTGATTCTCTTGTAATAAGGTACAGAGATATGATTTTTAATCTATGTTTAAATATAATGGGTGATTACGACGAAGCGGTTGACTGCAGCCAGGAGGTTTTTATCAAAATGTATAACAGCCTCCACAAGTTTGGTTTCAGATCTTCGCTCTCGACCTGGCTCTATTCCATTGCGCTGAATACATGCAGGAACAGGTTATCATCCGCGTACAGAAAAAAAAGGGTCTCCATCGACGGGTTTGAAAATTTTCACCGCGCGGGAAATGATTGTGAGCCGGAGTTCCTTTTTGAAAGAAGCGAAGGTGAGCGCGCCGTGCGTAAGGCCATATCCATGCTTCCCGAAGAAGAGAGGATTCTCATCGTTATGAGAGACCTGGAGGAGCGGAGTTACGAGGAGATCACTGAAATTACCGGGGTTAAAACCGGTACTATAAAATCAAGGCTTTCACGCGGAAGGCACAGGCTCCGCGGGCTTCTTCAGGAGGTGGTGTCATGAAATGCAGAGACGCTCATGAAATGATTAACTCCTACTTCGATAACAAAATTGATCCAATGAAAGATAAGCATCTCGCTGAACATATAAACTCATGCCCGAAATGCAGAGCTGAACTTAATTTCCTCATTGAATATAGAAACATCCTTAAAACTGTTAAACCGGTATCTCCCCCGGACAATTACATGACAGAACTTCACCGCAGGATTGAACTTGAAAAACCGGAGAATCCGTTAAGAAAAATTTCCGGTACTTTAAGAATTTTCCTTAGTAATTATAATTTTCACATTGAAGCTGCCGGAGTTCTTGCAGTTGCCGCCCTGGTATTTTTTCTATACAGGCCGTTCTTTAGCGAGAAAATCCCGGAGAAAACTTCAGAATACGGAATTATTTCCCAACGCAGCGGGACGGCTGTTGAAAAAAATATTCATAAAGAATATGATAAGCCGGATAAAACAGCTGAATCCAAAAATGTTCCTTCAGTAAATAAAGAATCCTCAAAAGACAGAGAAATTCTTAAAGATAAAACTCCCGTATATGAAGCCGCGGATGATAATCTGTCAGCAGAGAAAAAAAACGGCTACGATTCAGGAGGAATCAGCCTGATGAAAAAGTCACTCTCCCGTGAAAGCGAAAAAAGTATGATTAAAAGTGAAGGGAAAGTATACGTTGCGGAAAAGACGGATACCGGTGGAGCAGTAAGCCGGGAAGAGGATTCTGCACAGACTCCGGTCAATGATGCTGAAAACTTATTCGCGGAGTATAATGTTTCTGTGATAAAAAAAGATTTATCCCGAAGTGACGGACTGTATTACAAAGTAAAAGTAAATTCGAACATGTATCCCTCTCTCATAAAAAAATTAAAAGAGAACTATATAGTAGAAGAAAAAATTCTTAACAAAAATAAAGTTTATTGCGAAATTGAAATTTTTCTTAAAAAAGAAAAAAAATAAGAACTGAAATTATAGTAACCGTGTCAAAGGAGCAAATATTACAGGAGGCTCCTTATGAAACGGATAATTTTAACTCTATGTGTACTAATACCTTTATTATCATGCACGCCATCATATGCCGCATGGGAGAAGGACGGGAAAATAAAAATTCAGATAGCCCTGCTTCTTGATACAAGCAGCAGTATGGACGGATTGATAGACCAGGCAAGATCCCAATTGTGGAAAATAATCAATGAACTCGCAGCAGCACATAAAGAGGGTAAAACACCGCTCCTTGAAGTCGCGCTCTTTGAATACGGTAAAAGCAGCATACCATCCGGTGAGGGTTACCTCCGCATGGTTACATCGTTTACCCATGACCTTGATAAAATTTCAGCAGAACTGTATTCTCTTACAACCAACGGCGGCGATGAGTATTGCGGCCTTGTTATAGACTCCGCGGCACGGGCACTGCAGTGGGACACCAACGACAATAATCTTAAACTTATGTTTATAGCCGGGAACGAACCTTTTGATCAGGGGGAAGTGAGCTACAGGCTGGCCGTAAAAAGAGCGAAGTCAAAAGGGATAATCGTAAATACGATATTCTGCGGGGACAGGCAGACCGGCGTAGACTCATGGTGGAAGGACGGAGCTGATCTTTCAGGAGGAAGGTATATAAGCATTGACCAGAATATTCAGGTCAGGACAATCTCCGCGCCTCAGGATGCCGAGATTACCAGGCTGGGAATAGAACTTAATAACACTTACATCTCCTACGGGAAAGCGGGAATGGAGAAAAAGAAAGAACAGGCAAAACAGGACAGCAACGCCATGGCAAAGTCCGAATCTATCGCCGCTGACAGATCAATATCAAAAGCTTCAGCTCATTACGATAATTCCGAATGGGATATAGTCGATGCCGCATCAAAAGGCGCGGTTGATCTCAAAAGTTTGAGCAAAGATCAGCTCCCTGCTGAAATGAAAGATATGAATTCAAAAGAACGTGAAGAGTATGTTAAAAAGATGGAAAAAAAACGTGAAGATATTAAAAACAGAATCAACAAACTCAATGATGAGAGAAAATCCTACATTAGAAAAGCGGAAAAAGAGAGTTCAGCAGATAATACACTCGATTCTGCTATAATTGAAACAGTCAGGGATCAGGCCGCGAAAAAGAATTTTCAGTTTAAATAAGTGATAATTAACTTCCTTGTTTAATCAGCATCTTAACCACTGATAGCAAACAAATAATCTCCAGAACTTCAAGCCCCCTAAATCTCCCGGAGGGGGACTTGAAGAACAAATCGGAGAATAAATCTTATACCTTAGATATTTTCTGTTACTATTTTTTGAAGTCTTCCAGGGGATTTAGGGGGCCTCTTGTTGATATATTTAACAACCAGATAAATTATAATTAAAACAAATAATTCATGACCGGATATTATAAGATTAAAACTTTTTTTATTGCATATATTACAGAACATGTAATAAATTAGCCTTATGAAAAAGCTTATAAATATACTACTGATGATGATTCTTCTCCTGTCCTGTGCCGGGAAGGATGAGAAAGACGATCCCAGGCTCCGGCTTAAGTATGTTAACCTGAAATATATGTTCACTCTCCAGTTCTCCGAGAGATGGATCAGTTATATGGATTTTGAGAAAAATGAAATAATTGATCCGCAGATAATTATCCCTGTTGTATATTTTGCCCTGCCGACAAGATCGAGAGAATGGCAGTCTTTAATTATCCCCGCAGGATATGCCGATCTCTTTTATGTAAGAATTTTTACCAAAGCACAATGGAAGCTTTATGAAGAGAGATATAAAGGCAGTGATGAGTTCAGGCTGAGTGATAAATTCCCGGGACAGGGGAAAGATTTTGTTTACATGATCAGATATTCAAGTTCTATACCGGTCGATCTGTATATTTACATGAAAGAATCTAATCCAATCACTGAAACATTTAAAATAATTAAACAGGACTAATGTTCAGCGACTGGAAGATATATACTGAAAGATGTACCCTTCCCCGGCGTGCTGTCAACGGTGATAGCGCCTTTGTGTGACTGTATAGTTCCATATACCGCTGACAGGCTGAGTCCCTTTCCTTTTCCTACAGGTTTTGTTGTGTAAAACGGATCAAATATTCTGCTTAAATTTTCTTTCTCTATTCCCATTCCGCTGTCGGAAATTTTAATAACAATAAATACTTTTTTTATATTACCTTCAGTGAGGTCAGAAAGAGAACTGTTTTCAATAGTTGTATTCACGGTGCTGATAACAATGTCACCTCCATCGGGCATAGCATCTTTTGCGTTAGATATGATATTGAAAACCGCTTTGTATATCTGTTTATAATCCCCCTGGATACTATCTGCTGCCGCAGAAAAAGTTGAACTTATTTTTATATCATCCGGAAATCCGCCCGGCGCTTTTACAATCATCTCGCGAAGCATGGCATTGATAGAAAAAATATCTGATATTATATCACTCTGACGGGCGAATATTAAAAGATTTTCAATGAGCTCCGTAGATTTCTGAATTGATTCATGAATGCCATCTGTATACTTTTTTAAATTCTGATCTTTAATCTTCATATCTATCAGAGAGGTATATGCACCGATTCCCATAAGGCGGTTGTTGAGATCATGCGCAATACCTCCTGCCATCTGGCCAAGGGCTCTGGCCTTCTCGATCTCTTTCTCTTTCTTCTCGCTTTCGCGTAAAACAGTTTCAGCCTCTTTCTGTTTTGTGATATCAAAAATAAATCCTTCGAGAAAAAGAAGTTCATCATTTTCATCAAAGATACCAAGTCCCTTTTCCCAGACATGTTTTACCGATGAATCCTTTGTGATAATTCTATAATCGAGATAAAAACTCTCATGCCTTCTGATAGCATCCTGCCCCTCGAGCCATACTTTTTCTCTATCATCGGGATGTATTAAATCACTCCAGATTATCCGGCCTCCTTCTATCAGTTCTTCCGGTTTATAACCTGAAAGTTCAAATAAACCCTGGCTGACAAAAAACATCGTCCATTTTTTATCATTTTTACACCGGTAAACCATGCCCGGAAGATTCCCCAGAAGTGTGCTGAGCTCGCGTTCCCTCTCAACAAGCTCTTTCTCTTTACGTTTACTTTCAGTTATATCATCAATAAGGCACGCAACTTCATCATCACTCGCACGAAAAATTAAAAAAAGAAATATCTTGTCTATCTCCTTAAAGTAAAGTTCTCTTTTTACAGCTACACCTGTATTTAATACTTCGAAGAACCGTGAAATAAGCCCCGCCTCCGGGTTAGGAAAAATATTCCGCAGTGTTCTGCCGCTTAAGTCATCCTTGAAACTGAAAAGTTCAAGGACCCTTCTGTTCATACCGGTAAGAATAAAATCGGGCCACCCCTTGTTATCTGGTTTCATTGTAACATAACCGGATTGAATCCTGTTGCTGAGATTATTGAGAAGTTCACTTTTATAGAGAGATGCAATCTCTGCTGAATATTTCTGCTGAAGAATTGCACCTTCATATTTTTTCCTATTGGTAATATCCCATATCCATGATATTACTATATCATGTGAATAATACTTTGCAGGAATGATTTTGCACTGAGCAATGAACTTCGTTCCATCCGGCCTTGTCAGCATAGTTTCTATATTATCCAGAGTTTTCTGTTCAGCAATCGAACGAATAATTTTAGACTTTAACTCTTCCGGAATATTGCTGCCTGTTATAAGGTCAGGAGGGATGTCAGACGAACTGAAAATATCAAAGAGGCTCTTATTGATAAAATATGTTTTATGGAATTTCCTGTCAGTGATATGCACACCTGTCGGAGAGACCGAGAGAACTGCTAATAACGCATCCTCCGACCTATAGCTGTACAACTCAAAAAAAAGTAAAAATACAGAATAGGGAATCATAAGAAAAATCAGGTATTTAACAAGTGTGCCGTCCAGTTTAGAGATATTAAGGTAAAGAACTGCAAGCATTGTTAAAAGAGAAATAAAAGGAATTATCCGCTCAAACCGCGATACGTAGAAAAGATTATAATCTTCTGCTTCCCGGGACTGTTCTTTAAAATTTATCTCATACCATGCCGCAAGGGCAACAAGCAGAATCCCGGCTGTCCCGAGTATATCAGGAAATCCTCCGACAATGACTTCACCTGCAAGAATTCTTTTTGTAAAATAAAGATTGTTCAGTATGAACAAAACAAAAGCTGAAGAGAGTAGAGTTATAAATATAATTTTTCTTTTACTGTTTTTTTTCCAGACCTCCGTCCAGTAAAGGCCCAGGCCGATTATGATTCCGGAAATATTTATAACTCCGGCAATTGCAGCCCTGACTATTGATCTGATACCCGTTGTTTCAGATAACACATTATAGTTGATTAAACATGACACAAACAGAATAGTTATCAAAACAAGCCCGAGGAGATTCAGCTGCCTTCTGATTTTAAATGATGACTCTCTTGAATAGCTGAAAAAAATAAAAGTTATAATCAGTACTGAATGTCCCACAGCAAAAAAATAAGTGGAGAGTGATGCTCCTGTAAAAACATGAAGAAAAAAATCATAGTAAAACCTTATCAGTATTCCGGAAAATATCAGCACTCCATAGATTATCATAAAGAACCAGGCTCTCTTTATATAATCACTGCTCTTTTTAAAAGCCGGAACTGCAGCTATGATGCTTACCAATTGGGAAAGTGTCCAGATTATATCTGTTATTGATCTGTTGTACTGCGGAAATAAAAGAAGTAAAAAAAAATGAGAAAAAATTACGAGAACGAATAACAGATATATACGCCATGTTACCTTTAAATATTTAAAAAAAAGAGTTGAATGGACATTGTAATCTGTCATTATTGCCTCAGCAGGAAATTCAGAATACTCTAAAATATTGTATTTTTTTTTCAATAACTTAATTAATTCGATGATACAATATTTTTTATTATAAATTATAAAGAGTATATTGAATCGATGTTAATTCCCTAACATATATTTTAATGTAAAATAAACGATTATATCTCGCCGTCGACGCCGGGGAGAGTAGAGCTTTTTCTATTTTAAGAAAGTTTACGAACTATTACTGATATTGAATTGAAATTATAAAAAAAACTCTTTATAATTATTATGCATGAAGAATCCCGTTACTAATAAATTTTTAAAATTACAGGAGCAGAAGTTATGAAAAAAATAATATTCTTTATAATAACGTTTTTTATTTCATCATCAATCCTTTACGCGCAGGAATCGGGTGCAGACAAGAGAGTAGTCCCGAGAGAAAAAAATGTTTTCACCAATCCGTCAGATAATGAATTTATCGGAAAACTGGGGACAGGATACGCATCTGATCCCGGCAAATTCGGCCTGGACTTAAGCCTTAATTACATTTATAATCTTGACCCTGTTTTTGTCTTCGGTTTTGAGGGAGATTTTTTCTGGATCAAATGGAAGAATGAACTTGGAGATGTTAATGCAGGGGGTGCAGCAGGCGGATCAGAAGTTGCCACCACGGACTTATATACATTTCCCGTATTTGCAAACGCGCAGATAAGGCTCCCATTTTTGAAAAGCAGGATTTATGTAGAACCGTCATTAACCGTCGGGCTCGGCTACTGTTTTATGATTCTTGATTATTCATCTGACACTGAAGACGGTACAGATTTATACACCGGCTTTGCATGGCAGGTTTTCGGTTCCGCAGCATACAAAATTTTTGAAAATTCCGCAGTTGATTTTGTTTTGGATTTAGGATACAGAGGGCTGTCTCCTGAAAAGGATCAGGTCGAAATTGACATGTCGGGAATCATTGCCAGAATCGGCGTAAGGATGTATATATAAGGCTGGCGCATGAAAAACAAACTTTTTTTATTACTTCTTTCCTTCGTCCTCGTTTCTGTGCTGTCCTGTAAAGCAGAGAGTAAAAAAATCAGAATAGGGATTCTGCCTGTTATTGACACACTCCCGCTTGTTATCGCGGATTCTGAAGGATTCTTCAGGAAAGAGGGACTGGATATTGAACTGGTGGTATTCAACAGCGCGCTTGAAAGAGACGCAGCGTTCACTGCCGGAACCCTCGACGGGGCATTCGGTGACCTGATAAATTTCTTCCTTATGGTTAAAAACGGTATTGATACTAAGCTCGTCTGCGAATCATATCATACCTCGGATAAATCAATAATGTTCGGACTCATGGCATCACCGGGCTCCTCAATAAAAAATGTTAACGATATAAAAAATGAAAAAATTGCAATCTCGCAGAGTACAATAATAGATTTCTTTCTCGATCAGATAGCTGCTTCAAAAAATATCTCTCCGGAAAAACTGAATAAACTGGAAGTAAAAGCAATCCCTGTAAGATATCAGATGCTTATCTCGGGTACTGTTAAGCTTGCACTTCTTCCCGAACCGTTAGTCAGTAAAGGAATTAAAGACGGGGCAAGACTTATCGCTGATGACAGAGGGCTTGATACCACGGCAACAGTTATCATGTTCAAAAACGATTTTCTGAAAGATAACAATCAGCAGATGAAAAAATTTATAGCAGCATATAACAGCAGTGTCAGGACCATAAACCGTAATCCTGAAAAATTCAAAGATGTAATGGTCGGGAAACTTCGCCTGCCCGCTGACATTAAAGAATCATATGATTCACCTCTATTCAATGAAGCGGCTCTCCCCTCGGAGAAAGATGTAATGCTTGTTTACAGCTGGATGAAAAAAAAAGGCATGATATCTATCCCGGTTGAGTATCAGAAGCTTATCCGGCCGATTGACGAAAAGTGATAAAACTCAATTCAGTAAACAAAAGGTATTCCGGAACCCTGATTTTACAGGATATCTCGTTTAATCTTAAAAACGGAAAATCCCTGTCTATCATCGGACCGTCAGGCTGCGGAAAAACTACAATCCTCTATATGATAGCCGGCCTCATTAAGCCGTCATCCGGAACCATTTTACTTAACGGTAAAGAGATAAAAGAACCGGACTCCAGAACAGCATTTATACTTCAGGACTACGGACTTCTCCCGTGGAAGACAGTTATTGAAAACGTATCACTCGGAATGAAAATTAAAAAATATCCGAAACAAAAGATAAATTCCACGGCTGAAAGAATTCTCACCGATCTTGGAATCTTCACCCACAAAGACAAGTATCCCGCGACCCTGAGCGGCGGTGAAAAACAGAGAGTAGCCATTGCGCGGGCGCTCTCTACTGAACCGGAAATTCTTCTGATGGATGAGCCGTTCTCATCGCTCGATACTCTAACCAGGGAAAAGCTCCAGCAGGCAATTTATGACATTCATGAAAAACGTTCTCTGACACTGATTACAGTTACGCACAGTATCGAGGAGGCCGTTTTTCTCGGTGATACGATTCTTGTAATGACCGGCGGCCCGGGAAAAATAATCTCCACCATTGATAATTCTTCACGAAGAAAAAAAGATTTCAGGAATTCAAAGGAATTTTACTCAGTATGCGGTTCAATAAGGGGGATGATTGGAAGTCTATGAGACAGAAAATTTCCTTTATTAATATATTCATGACGTTCTCAATAATTTTTATTTTATGGAAGATTGCCTCCCTTGGAGCGGCATCACCGATACTCCCCTCGCCTGAAGCTGTCTTTATCGCTTTTTTAAACGAAGCGGAAAATTCTCTATTCTGGATTCATTTCGGAATCAGCGCCTGGCGAGTATGCGCAAGTATTTTTCTATCGTGGATTATCGCCTTTCCGCTCGGTGCAATACTGGGATACAGCCCGCTGATGGACAGAATTTTTTCACCGTTAGTATATCTTGCATATCCTGTTCCTAAAATGGTTCTTCTTCCGGTAGTTGTTCTGCTTTTCGGGCTTGGTGACCTTTCAAAAATTATTCTGATCACCCTGATTCTTTTCTTTCAGATACTTGTAGCTGTACGTGACGGGGTCCGTTCAGTGAGCCCCAAATATTATGATTCTGTCGAGTCAATGGGGGGAAGCGTTACAGATATATTCCGTCATGTGGTTATTCCCGCAGCTCTGCCTCACAGTTTTACTGCGATCAGAATCTCAACCGGAACCGCAATATCGGTTCTGTTTTTTGCAGAATCTTTTGCAACATCCAGCGGCCTGGGATACCTTATTATGGATGCCTGGGCGCGGGCTGATTATATCATGATTTTTGTAGGGATAACAGGAATGAGCCTCATGGGGCTTATACTGTTTATTATATTTTCGCTTCTTGAAAAAAAATTATGTTCATGGAATTTTACAATGGAAAATGATAAGTCTCCGGAAAACGGTTTACTTGTTAAAACCGTAACCTATTCTAAAATGATAAAACTGTCTCATACAATTTTCGCTCTCCCCTTTGCACTTTCAGGCCTTGTGCTTGCTCTCAGAGAACACCCCGTTACTTTCCAGATGGTTTTCTGGATTGTAATTGCGATGGTAGGTGCACGTTCTGCGGCCATGGGATTCAACCGCATCGCAGACGCTGAAATTGATGCCGAAAACCCAAGAACGGCAATCAGAGAAATCCCTTCAGGAACCATTTCGAGAAAAGAAGCCATGGCCTTTACTATTTTCTCTTCCCTGCTCCTGATTTTTGCGGCAGCTATGCTTTCTGAAATTTGCCTGTGGCTTTCGGTCCCGCTTCTGGCATTTCTCTTTTTCTACTCCTACACCAAAAGGTTCACATGGCTCGCACATATCTATCTCGGATTCGCTATCGGCACTGCTCCTGCAGCAGTCTGGATCGCTATAGCCGGAGTTCCTGACCTATCTATCATAATACTGGCGCTTGCGCTGATGACACACATCGCGGGATTTGATATACTCTACTCATGCCAGGATGTTGAATTTGACAAAGAGAAAAATCTGTTTTCTATCCCTGCACGTTTCGGAGTTAAAAAAGCTTTTTTTATATCAGCTGTTCTGCATATAACAGCAGTAGCTCTGCTCTCACTGCTTTATTTTACAGCGGGATTCGGAGTGTACTACTTCATCTTTACATCAATAATTGCTGTTCTTTATATCATTGAACATAAAATTATTAATCCTGATGATATAACACATATCAATATCGCATTTTTTCACATAAACAGTATTATATCTGTAGCGGTATTTTTCGCGGTACTTACAGGATACCTTACAGGCAGATAACAGGATGAACATATGAAAAAAACAATAATTACAGGAATCACGGGAGCATCGGGAAGCATATACGCTCTCAACTTTCTGAAACACGCGGCCGAACTCGAAGTTGATCTGAGAGTTGTAATAACAGATATGGGAGCCTCTGTGTTCAGGCATGAAACAGGAATGACTCTTACAGATGCTCTCATGAGGCTCGATATTCATGAAGGTAACACAGGACCGATTAAGATTTATGACAATAATGATATGTTTGCGGATATAGCCAGCGGATCATACAAAACTGACGGTATGGCAGTACTGCCATGCTCTATGAAAACACTTTCAGGGATAGCAAACGGCTACTCAGCATCTCTCCTTGAACGTGCTGCCGATGTTACACTTAAAGAAAAAAGAAATCTTATCCTTGCGGTAAGAGAAACGCCGCTGAGCATTATACATTTAAAAAACATGACACTTGCTGCAGAGGCAGGTGCGGTGATACTTCCGGCGGCTCCGGGATTCTATCATAGGCCGAAAACAATAGATGACCTCGCCGACTTTATAACCGGAAAAATTTTAGATCAGCTCGGGATAGAACACAAGCTTAAAACTGTGTGGAAAGAGTATTGATCCCCGGCGCTGCACGGAATAATGATGGAATAAGATATCACCGCCCCGAATGCCGCCTTACGGGGAAGTACTTCTGCTTTGTCCGATGCGGTTGTGCGGTGACTTTTTTAGACGGGTACACTAATATTATAACTGGAAATCGATATGAAAAAAAATTACCGTAACTTAAATGAATTTATAAACGAACTTGAAAAAGAAAATGAACTTATCCGTTTTACAGAACCTGTTTCAAACAGACTTGAAATCACAGAGATCACTGATCGTATGTCCAAACTCCCCGGTGGAGGAAAAGCGATACTTTTCGAAAATGTAGCGGGATACGAATATCCGATTCTTATAAACCAGTTCGGCAGCACTCGGCGGATTAACATGGCGCTAGGAAGTGAAAACCTTGACGCACTCGCCGGAAGGCTTCATGATATTATTAATACAAAACCGCCGAAAACATTTATGGATAAAGTTAAACTCCTGCCTGAGCTGATTAAATACTCGCGGTTTCTGCCCCGTACTGTCAGCGGGAAAGCCCCATGCCAGGAGATAATACAAACAGGAAGTGAAATTGATCTCACTAAAATACCCGTTCTTTTCTGCTGGCCAGATGATGGAGGCCCCTTTGTCACTCTTCCAGTTGTATTTACAAAAGGCCTTAGCGACGGGAAACGTAACGCGGGAATGTACAGAATGCAGATCTATGACAGGAACACCACTGGAATGCACTGGCATATACATAAAGACGGGGCACACCACTACCATGAATATCTCAGGGCGGGTAAACGTATGGAGGTTGCTGTCGCAGTAGGTACTGATCCTGCTGTAACATACTCTGCTACCGCTCCCCTGCCGCGCGGAGTTGACGAAATGCTTCTCGCGGGATTTATCAGGCAAAAACCGGTGGAGATGGTCAAATGTATTACAGTTGACCTTGAAGTTCCTGCTGAGGCTGAGTTTATCATTGAGGGATATGTTGAACCAGGCGAGATCCGCGTTGAGGGCCCGTTTGGCGATCATACAGGGTACTATTCGTTAAGAGGAGACTATCCCGTGTTTCATGTCACTGCAATAACTCACAGAAAAAATCCTGTATACAGCGCAACGATTGTAGGAAAACCTCCCATGGAGGACTGTTACATGGCTCTTGCCACGGAGAGAATTTTTCTCCCGATGATCAGGACTGTACTTCCCGAAATTACGGATTACATGCTGCCATGGGAAGGCGTGTTTCATAACATTGCGGTTGTCGCGATTGAAAAGGAGTTTCCGGAACACGCGGTAAAAGTTATGAACGGACTCTGGGGATCAGGGCAGATGAGTTTTGCCAAAATACTGGTTATGATTGATGATGCTGCACTCCTTGCCGACAGGACCGGCCTTATGAAGCATATACTCAACACCGTGGATTTAAACTCCGACATTGTACTTACACGCGGTATACTCGATGTACTTGATCACTCGGCAGATAAACCTCTTTACGGTTCAAAACTTGGAATTGACGCCACCGCGAGAATAGACGGCGAGGATAAAAGATCCGGCGGTTTCATACATGGAAAAATGGATCAGAAAAAAATCGGAGGACTGGTTCTATCGATAGATAAAAAAATTTCCGCCGCACGCGTAGCATTGAATGAATGCAGAAGCAGAGTTATTATACTCACTGTAAAAAAAGATAAGAAAGCAAACTCACCGTATTTTATAAAAAAAATAAAAAACAGCACACTGGTACATGAAGGTATAATAATACTATACGATCACGAAATAGATATTAATGATGATTCAGTTCTGTTATGGAAAATATTCAACAACGTTGATCCTCTCCGTGATATAGTTATGGAAAAGGGAAGCATAATCATCGACGCGACAAAAAAGGGAATCAGTGACGGGCATACAAGAGAATGGCCGGATGATATAGCAATGTCTGAAGATGTCGTAAAAAAAGTAGACTTAATGCTGAAAGACAATCACCACTTCAGAAAATAAAAATAAATTTTACGCGGCATATTTTACCGGAATATTCAGAAGTTATTGCCACCAGGCAGATAAGCCGCATATTTTCAGCAATACCCCGAATCCTTAAACTCCTGTGATTTTAACCGGAATATGCTTCTTCGTGGACAAGAATGGATTTCCCGGGAAACGTCTTTTCACTGGAGGGCTTTCTTTTTTCAGTTATTCTTTTTTTAAATACCTCAAATATTTTTATCAATGCAGAATCGTCATCTTCAGTTATTTCAAAAGGCATGTCAATATCCATACAATCGTTAATCTCAATTACAACGCAGGAACCATCTTTTTCTTTCAGATCTACACCATACAATCCGTTGCCTACTAATGCACTTGCTTTTAATGCAGTTTCAAGTACACAGCCGGGAACATCTTTTAATGGAATATTTTCTGTCCGCCCGCATTTACTGATTCTCTCTTCATCAGGATTACTATAGTCTATTATCTGCCAGCCGTTTCTGCTCATGAAATATTTACAGGCAAACAAAAGCTCATTGTTAAGTATTCCTATTCTCCAGTCAAATTCAGTTTTATAAAATTCCTGTACAAGTAAAAATCTGGAATCCTTCAATAATACTGAAGTTCTGGCAATAAACTCGGAAGCATCATTTATTTTAAATACGCCTAAACTACAGCATGAATCAGGGACTTTGATAACACACGGAAATGTAATTTTTTCTGAGAGCTGCACCAGGTTTTCTGCACAGGCTATTTCTGAATGTAATTCGGGAATATTATTCACGGCAAATAGTTCATGCAGATAAACTTTATTTGTACATTGCATAATTGAATCAGGATCATCAATAACAACAATTCCCAGCTCTTCCGCCTGTTTTGCGAATTCATATGTGTAATGATCCACCGCTGTTGTTTCCCGGATAAAGAGGCCGTCATAATCTTTTAAAGTATCTTTTAATTCTTTATATCTTACTAACTGCACATTCATGCCGGATTTCTTTGCTATAAATTCCATTTTTATCAGAGAATCGAGCGTAGACGGAGGATTTATCTCTTCAGGATCTACAAGGATGGCAATCTGGTATTCGCTATTAGTTTTAACAGAACGTTTTTTAATATTTATTCTGTCATGTTCAATTATTTTATGATTTCTTGCCCTGGCTATCAGTTTTAAATAGTAGCTTAAAGACATATAAGAATCGTTATTGCAGAAAATAGAAAGTTCAAAGCCGGAATCGCGGTATTCAGCATTTAGAATATAATCATGAGCATGTACTGTCTTCAGGTGGTCAATACTGGGATATTCATCATCAACTACAATAATCTTTTTTTTCATTTTAGCCTTTTTGTTTTTAACAGGCTAAAATGCTTCAGATAATCCGGTACTCCGGTTGATTCCTTCATCGCCTGAAAAAAACACCCTCTACCCTTATTAATTTCAACTAATTGCTGACGTGATAGACCTTAACGCATCAAAAAGTCAATACTGTTTTTAAAAATTTACAGAATTACCGCGAATAAAAAAATTCATGCAAAAAATCTCTTTCCTGATTAATAACATATCCGGGGCTGTTATACTCATCAAGACATATAATTTTTTATAACAAAATATCACCTGTAAATCCCGGTTATATTAACTTATTTATCCGCAGGGAGTATTATTTACTTGACACGGCCCGAACATGTTTTATTTTGTTGTAAATGCATATGTTGTATTTACAACAAAATAAAACATGGTGGAATATGTACCGCGACAGAATACAAAATTTTCCGCAGTTTTTTAAAAAAGTTTTCTATGAACATGATATATCAAAACTGGGCCTTGGTATTAATAAAACCCAGACAAACATACTGATGTTTGTTAATGGAAACAGCGAAAAATCAATGTCTGAAATAAGTTTAATGACCGGATTAGAGAGAAGTTCTTTTACCCGCTCTGTTGATTATCTTGTAAAAAACAGATTTATTACCAGGCATTTATCGGAACACGACAGAAGAAAAATAAAATTATCTCTTACGAATAAAGGAATCAAAGCCGCAAAACTTATTCAGAATGACTTTGATAATTATCTGGAGTCATTGATATCAGATTTTTCAGAAAATGAAAGACAGGATTTTCTTGTATCATTAACTGCCGTTTCCAGATACATAAATAAGATAATTGAATAAAAGATGAACAGTTCAAAACAGATTTTTTAATATGAATATGAAAAAAAATTTTATATTCATAATTTACAATATAGATTTTTACTAAGGGCGTTATACAATGGAAAATAAATTAATGAACAGTATTAGAGACTGGGTAAATAAAAATAAAAAAATCTTCTGGAAATACGAAGTATCATACGCTCATCGAACATATATAATAAGCGTAGCCCATCTGCCCAATCCGTCAGTAGAAGACATTACAGTATTGCCGAATAATAGATTACTGAAAAATGACCAAAAAACACAATTATATAATACTATAAAAAAAGCTTGTGTCAAACCGGATGAGTTAAGCAGCCCATGCATCAATGTTGAACTTAATTATGTCGGCGGAGCTGTAACCGCTGCCGTTGTTTCAGCAGTCTGAAAAAACATATAACATTCATATGTCGCCAATCAGTAATACAGGAGGAATAGGTGAAAATAAATCGCAATGCTATTTATCCTTGCGGTATTGATTAAATGTTGCGGTAACCAGCCTATTGTAAAAAAGTATGAAAAAGTATGTGAATGAAGCGCATGAATGGATGGAGAAAAATATTTTAAACGGAAGATCTCCTGACCTGTATGGATTTTTAATACTTATTGACCACAAAATCCCTCCGGAAGAAATCTGGAACCAGCTTCAATTCTGGTCAGAACAATACCTGAGCTTTGGAAATAACAGCACTCAAATTTTTCATAAAATTATCGATGAAGCCATTGATTACCAGATAGAACTTGATGTGCAGGATGGATTCCCTCCATACTATTGCCGCAAAGGATGCTCAAACTGCTGTTATCAGCCTGTTGCATGTACATGTGAAGAGGCACAACTCATACATAAATACTGTGCAGATAATAAAATTTATATTGATTTTGAAAAACTGGAAAGGCAGCAGAAATTCATTGAATTCGACTCAAATAATAATTTCTATGGCAGAACTACATGGAATGATCAGGCAGAGGAGGATCAGGCCTGTGCCTTCCTGAAAAAAGATGACCAGACATGTACAATATGGGAAGTCCGCCCTTTTGTATGCCGGGTTCATCTTGCGGAAAAAACAAACAAATATTGCAAGTCCATTAATGGTGTTCCTGATCCGAACGCGAGCGGAATACATTTGCCGGTATGCAGCTACATCCTCAGTTCAATTTTCACAATTCATCATGAATCTGTCGGTAAAATGATGAACCGGCTGTTATTATCTCAGATGCATAATAATGATACCATTCAATGATAAATCTCCATCGCGAAAAATCGCTCGTTGAAGTGTTAGTAAAAATTCTGTAAATCTTTCATACTGCTTTATAATTCTGCGACACAGAGATTCCTTCCGGTGATATACAATTAATTGCCGCCACAGACATTTGAAACAGCAAGAAAATTATATACAATCTGCACGAAGAAATGTGACGGCAAAAGTTATACATCTGATAATGTAATTAAAATCAGGAAAGTAATTTAGGCTGTGCAAAAATCGTGCAAAGTATTGCAAACCGGAATAGTTAATGCGTGGTATAGAGAAGAAAGCCCTGAATAAATCAGGGCTTATTTCGCGTCTGGAGGGATTCGAACCCCCGACCAACGGATTCGTAGTCCGCTACTCTATCCAGCTGAGCCACAGACGCAGATGTTATATATTCAACTTTGAAGTAAATTGTGCGATATATTTGCCGATGTATTCACCGACATATGGAAAATCCTTTATCTCACCATTCTTTATCATTTTAGTACCCATAACCGCAAGAGCAGTATAAGCAATATAAAGAATGTAAATAAACATTACAATGAGAAACTTGAAAATATCAGCATGGACCGGAATAAAAAAGAGGAAAAAATATAAAAATGTGCAGGTGCCTGTAAAAAAAACAGCGAGTACAAATCCCTGTTTTGCATGATACATGTAAAACTCATCCTCACTTTTCATAGTCATAGGTATAAACCATCCTATAAACGGAAAATACGACAAGAGAAGGGGATCAAAAGTTTTTATATGATCGTTGTAGATTTTAAGAGAGAATTCTTTAATTTTTAATGTGATTTCTTTAATTTTTTCGAAGTTCATAATGTTTTTTACTTATCCGGAGAAGGGGGGATTCGAACCCCCGGTACCTAAACGATACAATTGCTTAGCAGGCAACCCCCTTCGGCCACTCGGGCACCTCTCCTGATCCAGTATCTTCTTCTTTTTTATGGGAAAAAAATTCGGAGAGTGAGGGATTCGAACCCCCGGGGCTGTTAACCCAACGGTTTTCAAGACCGCCTCCTTAGACCACTCGAACAACTCTCCGAGAGCAAATCTATTTAAATTAGGTTCTGTGTCAAATAAAAAAATTTAAAATAATCTTTTTTATAGGGACGGCACAAAAAATTCATTTTTTAGAGCAGGATGATTAGTATCAGAAAATTTTATGTGTGGAAAGAGAATAACGTGTTTTAAGTTCATTTCACGGCAGATGGAAGATTAACTGCACACCCTCTCCATTATAGCTAACATCTACCCTCATTTTTAGAATAATATAAAATGTTTCTCCAACTAGATCTTTAAGCCCCCGCACCCCCGGAGGGGGCAAGGCACTTTGGATGGCTGACTTAAAGACATTATCATCAGATATTTTTATTTAAAAACAAAATTTTAATACTTTTCTTTGCCCCCTCCGGGGGTGCGGGGGCTTAAAGGTTTTGTACAGAATATTTGATTGCTACCTTAAATGTGTGTAGTAGTGAGCTATAA
>Ga0116170_10002022_pt1 | contig 20046 bp, 19 predicted proteins | sample AD_JPNHW1_MetaG_FD_89797 | JGI IMG/M metagenome (GOLD analysis project Ga0116170, IMG submission 89797) | Active sludge microbial communities of municipal wastewater-treating anaerobic digesters from Japan - AD_JPNHW1_MetaG | ecosystem: Engineered > Bioreactor > Anaerobic > Digestate | place...
AGGTGGGCACGAGAGTAGCAGTGGGCACGAGAGTAGCGGGCCAGCTCGGGTGGGCACGAGAGTAAATGGGCTGGCTCGAGAGTAGCGGGCCAGTTCAGGGGGGCACGAGAGTAACAGGCCAGCGCAGGTGAGCACGAGAGTAAATGGGCTGGCTCGAGAGTAGCGGGCCGGTTAGGAAAGTCGCGCCCCCGCCGGCCTCTTGTTATGGTTTCCCCCGGCCTGTGCTAAAGCGTAAAGGGTACGCCGCGCTGGCCGCCGATCGCCTTGAGGATCTCGTAGACCTTTTCTTCCAGCGGCACCCCTTCCTTCCGGTGTTTCTCGTACAGTTCGTACTCCTTTTCCCCGTGGATAAAGATGCGCTGCGCCCCTTCGGCCCTGGCTGAGGCCTTGAGGCGGTCGATCAGGTCGTCCATTTTCTCCTGAAAGATCTCCATCTCGACGAAATTCTCGATGTTGAGGGCGAGGAAAAAGTGGGCGACATTGGCCGGCTGGTTTTCGCCATGCGGCCCCTTGCTGTCCACCATGTCCCCGTAGGCTCCGCCCGAGAGAATGCCGCAGAGGATGTCGACGAGGACGGCCATTCCGTACCCCTTGTAGCCGCTGAAACGCTCGCCCTCGCCGCCGAGGGGGAGGATGCCGCCGCCGGCCCGGGAGGTCATGTTGCGCAGTACCTCGGCCGCGCTGGTGGTCACCTTGCCGGTGGCGTCGACCGCCCAGCCCTCGGGGATCGGCATCTCCTTGCGTTCATAGACCTCGAGCTTGCCGCGTGGCACCACCGCCGTGGCCATGTCGAGAAAGAAGGGCCGGTTGCGCAGCGCCGGTGCGGCCAGGGCGATGGGATTGGTGCCGATGATCATCTCGCGGCCGAAGGTGGGCACCACCAGCGGCGCCGAGTTGGTCATCGAGATCCCGAGCAGTCCGGCTTGAAGCATCATCTGGCTGTAATAGCCGGCGATGCCGTAATGGTTGGAGTTGCGCACCGTGACCACGCCGACACCGGCCCGCTTCGCCTTGGCGATGGCCAGCTCGGTGGCGAAGTGAGCGACCACCTGGCCGAGGCCGGCATGACCGTCAATGGTGGCGGTCGAGGGCGCTTCGCGGACGATCTCCGGCGCAGCCAGCGGCAGAATGGTGCCGTTGCCCATCCCGTCGACGTAACGCTTCAGGCGCGCAACCCCATGCGAGGGGATGCCGCGCAGATCGGCGAGAACAAGGTTGTCCGCGCAGATGAACGCCTTGTCCGCGGTGACACCGAAGGATTGAAAAACCTGCTGAACAAACTGCAGCAGTTTCTGGTCGTCGACGATGATGGACATAGGGGTCTCCTGGAATTAGGGGCACTCCTTTATGGACATTTACTCATGGCCAACAGCGACATATTCTGCGACGGCAATTGATTTTGGGATCGGAAGGCGGTCTTCTTTCAATCCCTTTACATGCAGTTCAATCGCTGCGTGAATATTCCTGGCGGCCTGATCTTTGGTTTTGCCGGTAGCGATGCAGCCAGGCAGGTCCGGTGCATAAGCCGAATAATTGCCATTGGCTTTTTCTATCACGATTAAAAACCGATGCATAAAGCAGATCTCCCTGCTATTGATCAGATTTGCTGATTCCGGCCTGCTTGAAGACGCTATTCAGAGTCCCAGCCGCCAAATCATCACCGGGATGCCCTGCAATGGTCACTCGCCCCTTTTTGAGCGGATGTTTATACTGCCGATGGCTGCCCTTCTGATAGATCAGGTACCAGCCATCCTTCTCAACCATTTTAATGACATCTCTGATTTTCATATACTGCTGCAATTGGCTTCCATTCTGGGATACCGGCCTTTGCGGCCCTTTTGTCATGGTTATTTCGCTGCTACCATCTCCCTGAGCACCGCCGGCAGGATGCCGCCATGACGGTAATAGCTCACTTCCACCGGGGTATCGATGCGGCAGATGGTATTGAACACCACCTCACTGCCATCGGCCGCCGCCGCAATGACCTGCACCTCCTGGCGCGGTTTGAGGCTGTCATCGAGGCGGATGGTATACTGCTCATGACCGGTCAGTCCGAGCGTTTTGACCGAATCGCCCGGCTTGAACTGCAGCGGCAGCACGCCCATGCCGACCAGGTTGCTGCGGTGGATGCGCTCAAAGCTCTCCGCGATCACCGCGCGTACGCCCAGCAGCAGGGTCCCCTTGGCCGCCCAGTCACGCGAGGAGCCGGTGCCGTACTCCTTGCCCGCCAGCACCACCAGCGCCCGCCCCTCCGCGCGGTAGCGCAAGGCGGCGTCATAGATCCACATCTTGTCGCCGCTGGGCAGGTGGAGGGTCACACCGCCCTCGGTGCCGGGGGCGAGCAGGTTCTTGAGGCGGATGTTGCCAAAGGTGCCGCGCACCATCACCCGGTCGTTGCCGCGGCGCGCGCCGTAAGAGTTGAAATCTTTCGGCTGCACCCCGAGGCCGATCAGATACTGCCCGGCGGGGCTCTCGGCCGGAATCGAGCCGGCCGGCGAAATGTGATCGGTGGTTACCGAGTCGCCGAGCAGCGCCAGCACCTGCGCGGCCTCGATCGAAGCGATCTGACCCGGCTGCGCCGGCAAATCGACGAAGAAGGGCGGCTCCTGAATATAGGTCGACTCCTTCTGCCATTTGTAAATCGCGCCGCCGGCAACGGGGATTTCGTTCCACTCCGGACTGAAGGCATTGACGTCCTTGTACATGGTGGTGTAATTGGCCGGATCGTCGGCATGGCGCATCACCGCCTGGAGTTCCTCCGCCGTCGGCCAGATATCCTTCAGAAATACCGGCTGGCCCTCCTTGCCGATGCCCAGGGGCTCGCTCTCGAGATTGAGGTTCATCGTGCCGGCCAGGGCATAGGCGACCACCAGGGGCGGCGAGGCGAGATAATTGGCCTTGACGAGCGGGTTGACCCGGCCCTCAAAGTTGCGGTTGCCGCTGAGCACAGCCGCGGCGACCAGCTCGTGTCCCTTGACTGCCGCACCGATCGCTTCAGGCAAGGGGCCGCTGTTGCCGATGCAGGTGGTGCAGCCATAACCGACCACCGCAAATCCGAGCTGCTCCAGCCACGGCAGGAGGCCGCTCTTCTCGAGATAGGCGGTGACGACGCGCGAGCCGGGCGCAAGGCTGGTCTTGACCCACGGCTTTTGCTTCAGTCCCTTCTCCGCCGCTTTTTTCGCCAGCAGACCGGCCCCGAGCATGACCGAGGCGTTGGAGGTGTTGGTGCAGCTGGTGATCGCGGCGATGACGACGCTGCCGTGGTCGAGGACGGCCTGCTCGCCGCCCAGGGTGATCTCGACGTTCTCCGCGAGTTTTTCTGCCGGCAGATTAAAGCCGCGCTGTTCGGTCGGCGCGGTCAGCGAGGCCTTGAAGGCGCTGCTGACCTGCGGCAGGGGGATGCGGTCCTGCGGGCGTTTGGGTCCAGCCAGGCTGGGCTCGACCGTGGCGAGATCGAGTTCGAGGGTGTCGGTGAAGAGCGGGTCCGGGGAGGCATCGCTGCGGAAGAGGCCTTGCTCCTTGCAGTAGCGTTCGACCAGATCGACGAGCGCGGCGGAGCGGCCGGTGCGGCTGAGGTAATCGAGCGCCTCGCTATCCATGGGGAAAAAGCCCATGGTGGCGCCGTACTCGGGGGCCATGTTGGCCACCAGCGCGCGGTCGGGCAGGGCGATCTGCGAAAGGCCACTGCCGAAGAATTCGACGAATTTGCCGACCACGCCCTTTTTGCGCAGCATCTGGGTGACGGTCAGGGCGATGTCGGTGGGTGTAGCGCCGGCCCGGAGGAGGCCGGTGAGGCGGAAGCCGATGACCTCCGGCAGCAGCATGTAGAGGGGCTGGCCGAGCATCACCGCCTCGGCTTCGATGCCGCCGACGCCCCAGCCGACAATCCCCAGTCCGTTGATCATCGTCGTATGCGAGTCGGTGCCGACCAGGCTGTCGGGATAGGCGACGGTGCCGTCCGCTGTGGCGGCGGTAAATACACCGCGGGCGAAGTATTCGAGATTGACCTGATGGATGATGCCGACACCGGGCGGAATGACCTTGAAGGTCTCGAAGGCGCCCTGGCCCCACTTCAGGAACTCGTAGCGCTCGCGGTTGCGCTGGAATTCGATCTGCATATTGCGCATCAGGGATTGGCTGCTGCCGAACTCATCGACCTGGACGGAGTGGTCGATGACCAGCTCGGCCGGGATCAGGGGCTCGATCTTTTTCGGATCCCCGCCCATGCGCTGCATGGCCGAGCGCATGGCGGCGAGATCGACCAGGGCGGGAACGCCGGTGAAATCCTGCATGATCACCCGGGCCGGTTTGAAGGGGATCTCGACCTCGGCGGGTTTGGCGGCACTCCAGCCGGCCAGATGGAGAACGTCCTCTTCAGTCACGTCGAAGCCGTTGCAGTTGCGCAGCAGCGATTCGAGGAGTACCTTGATGCTGTAGGGGAGGCGGGCGATGGGCGCGTGTTTGTCAAGGGCGTTGAGGGCGTAAACGGTGACCGGGCCGGCGGCGGTGTTGAGTTTCCGCGCCGAGCCAAAGGGATCTTTGACGACGGGTGACATGCAATTTCCTTTCAGAGTTAAAATTTCCACACAGGGGCACAGAGTCACAGAGAGTAAAAATGATTAATCAAGTGTACCATTAATTATTCTGTAGATTCCATTTTTCATCAACTCCTCGCCAAAATTGAGCAGATAGCCCAACTTTAGGTGGGTTAATCTGAGATAGGTTAAAACTTGTTTTTTAAAAACATTATTTACATTTTCCACAGATTTGATTTCAAGAATTACCTTGTGGTCCACGATAATATCCGCCCTGAAGCTCTCATTGAATTTAATACCGTGATACTCAAAAGGTATGGGAACCTGGCGCATGGCGATCAGTCCGCTGCGCTTCAGTTCATTGTGGAGTACGACCTCATAGACACTTTCCAGCAATCCCGGACCGAAGTCTCTGTGAATGGTGATGGCTTTTTCGATGACCAGCGTGCCAATTTCGTTTTCAGTCATCAGGCTTTCCCCCTTTGTGCCTCTGTGCCTCCGTGAGAAATCGGTTTTATTCCATGGTGATCAGCACCACCAGACGCCGGGGGCCATGGGCGCCGAGGATGAGGATCTTTTCAATGTCCGCCGTACGGCTTGGACCGGTGATCAGCACCATATTGCGGTGCGCCGCCGCATCCGGCTGCGCCGCCAGGGCCTGGAACGTAGGCAGCAGCCGCCCGGACGGGAGCAGCGCATAGATCGTCTCCGGCAGCACGCCGGCCCAGCCGGAGCGGCCGGCCGTGAACCGGATCACCAGGCTGCCGGTGTCGGCAAGCCCGAAATCAGCGGTCACCACTCCTGCGGCGGTTTCCGCCAGACGGCTGCGGCGTTCTGCCGGCGGCAGGGCGCTGGCATCATAGACCGCGCCATCGGGGAGCGCAGCAGCGGCAGCGCGGCTGAGCGGGTCGCCGTCGAGGGCGAGGCTGGCGGCCGGCGCCGCCTGGAGCAGCTCCGCCAGTTTGTCCGCGGCCGCTGCGCTGCTCGAGAGCACATAGCACTCACCAGAGACCGTTTCGAGCTCGCGTTTGAACCGGGTCGCGAGGCCGCGCACATCCGCCGGCGTGGCGGCCCGGACGGCCGCCTCGATTCGCGCCGCCGTCCCTTCAGGGGCTTCCGGCAGGTGCGAGGGGTGCTCCAGGGCAGCGCGCACCCGGGCGAGGATCGCTTCGCGTGCGTGGCTCATGACCGTTCCTCCTTTCCCTGCGCGGCCGAATGCGGACGGTTGCGCAGCCAGCTTTTATAGCGCTTGCGGAAGCCGCGGCGGTCGAACCGGCCGAGGGCACGCTCCGCACCATAGCCCGGGGCCCTGAAGGCGCGCTCGCCCGGCAGCAGCTGCTGCAGCTTGCCGGGAAACCAGGTGGCGAAGCGGTAGAGGCGCGGATGGCTGGCGAGCCAGCCGAAGCCGCGGAAGGCGGCGCGCTCAAGGACGCCGGTGCTGTGGCTCTCCACGATCCGGTTGCGCAGCTTGAGCAGATGATGCGGGATGTTGATCCGCACCGGGCAGATTTCGTAGCAGGCGCCGCAGAGGCTCGAGACGTAGGGTGCATAGCGCCCCTCGGCGGCCCCGAGGTATTGCGGGATCAGGGTGATGCCGATCGGGCCCATGTAGACCCAGCCGTAGGCATGCCCGCCCACCTGTTGATAGATCGGGCAGACATTGAGGCAGGCCCCGCAGCGGATGCAAAAGAGGGTCTCACGGAGCTGGCCGTCGGCGAGGATGGAGGAGCGGCCGTTATCAAGAAGGAGCAGGTGCACCTCCTCCGGCCCCTCGCCGGTCGCGGCCTGTCGCGGTCCGCCGATGAGATGGAGATAACTGGTTATCTTTTGTCCGGTGGCGCTGATCGGCAGCAGCTTGAGGAACGGCGCCAGGCTGGCGAGATCGGGGATGAGCTTTTCGATCCCCATTACCGCCAGATGAATGCGCGGCAAGCCCACCGTCAGAAAACCGTTGGCCTCGTTCTCGAGGATGCAAAAGCTCCCCTCCTCGGCCATGGCGAAATTGACCCCGGAAATCCCCATGTCCGCGTCAAGGAATTTCTCGCGCAGGCGGGCGCGCGCGATCTGCAGCAGCTCATCGGGGTCCTCGGTATAGGGCACGCCGAGCTTTTCATGAAAGATCCGCCCGACATCGACGCGGGTGAGGTGGAGGGCGGGGGCGGTCAGATGTGATGGGATCTGATCGAGCAGCTGGACGATATATTCGCCGAGGTCGGTCTCGAGCGACTCGACGCCGTTCTCCGCGAGAAAATGGTTGAGATGGAGTTCCTCGGTGGTCAGGGATTTGGATTTGACGACCTTTTTGACGCCCTTTTCGTGCATCACCTCGAGGATAAGCCGGCGCGCCTCCTCGGCATCGCGCGCCCAATGAACGATGATGCCGTTCCCCTTGCACCGCTCAGTAAAACGCTCGAGATAGGTATCGAGGTGATCGAGGGTCTCCTTTTTGATATGGTGCGCCTGATGGCGCAGGTCCTCCCACCAGGGGACTTGTTCGACCTTGTCGGCGCGCTTTTTCAGGGCAGTCTGGGTTGCCTTGTCGACCGCTTCGCGCAGTCGGCTGTCCGCCAGGGCTTCGCGGAGATAGGTTTTGGTATGGATGGGGGAGGTTTGCATGAATGACTCCGATCAGGATAGACTATCTCTCACCAGGACACGAAGCCATGAAGAAAACCAGAAAAAAGTCGTTCTTTCCTGGTGTCTTGGCGGCTTTGTGAGAGGCCTGATTTTTTCACTGTACATTTTTGTTTTCCTGGTGGCTTGGCGGCTTTGTGAGAGGCCTGATTTTTTCACTGTACATTTTTGTTTTCCTGGTGGCTTGGCGGCTTTGTGAGAGGCCTGATTTTTTCACTGTACATTTTTGTTTTCCTGGTGTCTTGGCGGCTTTGTGAGAGTTCGTAGTTCATGTCAATGAAAGACTCCGCGCCAGGAGATCGGCGATGTGCAGCCCGCGCGCATGCGCATGGTGTTTGCGCAGCCAGCCGTCGATGTTCATCAGGCAGCTCGAGTCCGCGCCGACCACAAAATCGGCGCCGCTCGCTTCGATATAGCGGCATTTGCGCTCCACCATGGCCAGCGAGACGTCGGCCATCTTGTAGGAAAAGGTGCCGCCAAAGCCGCAGCAGGTATCGGGTTTTTCCATCTCGACGAAATTGATGTCGCTGATGGCGCGGATGAGCCGGCGCGGCTGTTCGCGCACGCCGAGTTCGCGCAGGAGGTGGCAGGAGTCATGATAGGTGACCTTGTACGGAAAGGAGCCGTCCACGGTGGCCACCTTGGCGACATCGACGAGGAACTCGGTGAACTCGAAGATGCGTTTGCTCAGACTCTCCAGGGCCGGTTTGAGCGCCGGATCGATCTCCAGTTCGCGGTAAAAGACCCGCACCATGGCGGTGCAGGATCCGGAGGGGGCAACGACATAGTCGTGCCCCTCGAAGAGCCGGATCAGGCGTTCGGCGACTGGGACGATCTCCTTGCGGTAGCCGGAGTTGAAGGCGGGCTGGCCGCAGCAGGTTTGCTCCTCGACATAGTCGATGCCAATGCCGAAATGGTCGAGCACCTTGACCATGGCGAGGGCCGATTCGGCGAAGAGGTGTTCCGACAGACAGGGTATGAAGAGGGCGACGTTCATAGGTCTCCTTGGTTGCGGCGCTCATCCGCGCCCTCTCCCCGCGTAGAGGCCGGGGAAAAGGATTACAGCGGTGGTATTTCGCCATCTCCCCGCGTAGAGGCCGGGGAAAAGGATTACAGCGGTGGTATTTCGCCATCTCCCCGCGTGAAGGCCGGGGAGATGGGTGCAGCGATGGACTTGTGTCCTCTCCCCGGCGTAGAGGCCAGGGAGAGGGGTGCAGCGATGGACTTGTGTCCTCTCCCCGGCGTAGAGGCCGGGGAGAGGATTGCAGCAGTGATTTTACGCCCTGGTTCCCGGCCTAACGGCTGGCAACAGGGTTGGCTGCGGCTTGCCAGCGCTTCTGCAGATACGGATCCTTGACGGTCTCGAGCAGATAGTCGCAGAACTGCCGGCCGGTGGCGCCATCCTCGCGGCCGGTGATCGCGATCTCCTTTTCGAACTGGCTGCAGATATCGAGCGCCATTTCGAGCTGCTCCGCCTTGGCGGCAAGGCCGATGTGGCGCAGCATCATCGCGGCGGCGCGGATGAGGCTCGAGGGATCGGCGTACTGGCCGCGGCCCTCGGTGATCATGCGCGGAGCCGAGCCATGGATCGCCTCGAACATCGCATAACGGGTGCCGATGTTGGCGCTGCCGGCCGTGCCGACCCCGCCCTGGAACTCGGCCGCCTCATCGGTGATGATGTCGCCATAGAGGTTGGGGAGCACCACGACGCGGAACTGGGTGCGGCGTTTGGGATCGATCAGCTTGGCGGTCATGATGTCGATATACCAGGCATCCCATTTGACCTGAGGATACTCTTTAGCGATGCGTTCGGCCGTTTCGAGGAAGAGACCATCGGTAGTCTTGATGACATTGGCTTTGGTCACCACGGTCACCTTGTTGATGTTGTTTTTGGCGGCATAATCGAAGGCCATGCGGATAATGCGCTCGGAGCCCTGCAGGGTGGTGGCGGTGAAGTCGATGGCGAGGTCCGGGGTCACCTGCAACCCCTTGCTGCCGAGAATATAGGCACCCTCGGTGTTCTCACGGTAAAAGACCCAGTCGATGTTGTCCTTGGGCACCTTGACCGGGCGCACGTTGGCGAAGAGGTCGAGTTCGCGGCGCATGGCCACATTGGCGCTCTCGATGTTCGGATAGGGTCCGCCCTTTTCGGGGGTCGTGGTCGGCGCCTTGAGGATGACATGGCAGGCCTTGAGCTCGGTGAGGACATCATCGGGGATGGCCTTGAGATGCTGGACACGGTTTTCGATGGTGAGTCCTTCGATCACGCGAAAATCCACCTTGCCCTGGGCCATCTCCTCCTTGAGCAGATACTCCAGCACCCGCTGGGTTTCCCGGGAGATGATCGGGCCGATCCCGTCGCCCCAGCAGAAGCCGATGATGATGGGTTTGAGAGCCGCGAAGTCAAGCGGTTCCTGGCCCGCCTTCATCCGCTCCACGCGGGCAAGCTGGTCGGTGATGATTTTGGCAAAGTGTTCCTTGGCGTGATCGACTACCTCATTCTGCATAACAGCTCCTGTTGATTAATGCGGTTCAGGGTTGCCGCCGCCCGAAGCCAGACGGCGGGGAAATAAAAAATTCACATAATTTCGTCCTGCGCGGCTCGAGATTCCACGGGCGCACGCTCCCGCCGGGCAGGACGGGTGGGCGCGAGATTCCGCGGGCGCGTCCTCCCGCCGGGCAGGACGGGTGGGCGCGAGATTCCACGGGCGCGCGTTCCCGCCGGGCAGCGCTAGAGCTCCGGCAGCGGCTGCGGCCGGCGCGCGCGCTGATGATAATCCTGGATGCGCTGGTTGCGGCGCTCCAGGCGCAGGCGGATCTGCTCCAGGACCTCTCCGGCATAACGGGCGTAAGCCGGGCCGGCGGCCGCGGCCTCTTCTTCCAGGCCGGCCTGCACCTTGCCGAGAAAGGAACGGCATCCCGCTGCGGAGACCGGTGTGGGAAAGGCGGCCCACTGCTTCAGGGCGACCTCGAGATCGCGGTTCGCCTCCTGGTCGGAACACTCGGCGCAGTCCTTGAAGGGGGCGGGATTGGCCGCCTTCTGGAAGCCCTTGAGCGCCATGATCAGCGGCTGGTAATCGTAATCGTACTGCAGCCGCGAGAACTGGTATTCGACCACGGCCGTGCGGCTGGCCGCCTCGGGATCCTGGCTGTGGCGGTTGAGGCGGGAGAGATAGAGCCCGGTCTCGGGGTGGAGGATCTCCTCCTGATAGATGCGCATTTCGCGCAGCTTGCCGCCGGCATCCTCGCGCAGGTCGCCGCCGAGCAGGAGGAGGCAGAGAAAGTACTCGGAATTTTCCAGCGGCCGGAAGGGGACGGACTCATCCGCCTGGATGCTGAGGTGGAGGCTGTGGGGCTTGATGCCGATGAAGCGCGTCGCCAGGTTGACGAGCTGGGCGAGGACCCAGGGGTCCTGGGTGGCCGGTTTGGAGACGTCGCCGAAAAGGCGGTAGCGGCCGAAGGCGAGTTCGAGAAAACCGCGCGAGCGCTGCCGCTGTCCGGCGGCGAAGCCGTGATCATCGACGTGGGCGCCGAGCTTCCAGCCGCGGCGGGCGAGGTCGAAATCGTGAAAGTAGTAAAAGCTGTCGAAGAGGGGATCCTCGTTCTCGCGCGCCGAGACGGCGCGGACGCCGAGGGGGGAGAACTCGAGCTCCGCACCGATCGGGGTCTGGCCATTCTGGCGGTGGCGGTCGAGCCAGTCGGCGATCTCCCGGGCGCGCTCCTCCTGCCAAAGCTCCTCGGCGATAAAGATCGCGGCCACGGCATAATCGGGATAGCTGTAATCGGGGCGGAAGGCGTCGACGCCGAGCTGGGCCATGGCACTGCGCAGGGCGCTCTCCTGATCGACCAGCAGCCGCAGTGCCATCAGGCCGGAGAGGGTATGCTGGTAGAAGGCGGCGCCGCTGCGGGAGAGGCCGCGGAACTCGCGGCGGAAGCGGGTCTCGAGCTGGTTGAAGACCATGAATTTGACCGCCAGGGGCAGATAGGCCCCGGCGTAGCGCCGCGCCTTGGCATCGCCCTCCAGCCATTCGAGTTCGGGCAGGCTGGCCTTGTCGATCTCGTGGCGGAGGATCCAGGGGGCGATGCCGGCCTCGCGCAAGGAGGAGTGCAGCAATCCCTGGATCTCCTCGGAGAGGAGTTCCTGGGTGACGGCCAGGGCGAGCTGGGTGCGGTCGATCATCAGGCAGCGGTCGGCCTTTTCCTCGAGATAGCGCTGGACGGTGCGTTCGATGAAGGCCTCGATGCGGTCGCGCTCGGCGAAGCCGCGGTCGAGCCAGGGGCGGATCGACTCGGGGTCGGCGATGTAGACCCAGGCGCGGCGGCGCCCGGCGGCGGTCTCGACCTCCACCACCTGGCGGCGGTAGAGGGTGCCGGCCGATTCATAGTCGTCGAGCCGGGCGAGCAGGGCGGGGGTGATGTCGGAGAGCAGCCGTCCCTCGATCCGGTCGCCGCGCCAGGGAATGGCGAAGGCGAAGGCGTTTTTCGGCTGGACGCGGCGGAAATGGGGAAGCCTGGCGGGGACGCCGCTCAGGGATTGACCGGTAATGAGGCGGAAGTGGCGATCGTCGTTGAGCGAGCCATAGACAAAAAGCGCGTCGGGCTCCGGCGCGTCAGGCGGGGAGAGCTGCGGCGCGTTGTTCCGGGCTGCCCCGGCGGGCGCCGGATGTGTGCGGGCATCCACGACCATAGTCCAGTAACGCGGCGCTTGACGCCGCGCGCTCATTGAGGTTATATTCCGGCCTGACCGCTGCGGTCAGGCTTCCTGCTTGAAATGGAGGGCAAACTGCTGCTGCATTTCTTCCTGGGAGATGGCGGTTACGCGTCCCTGGGCGTACTGCGCCTCGATCCAGGCAAATATTTGCGCCACGCGCGGATCGCGCTTGTCAACCGGCGGCTTGCCCTGCCGCTGCAGTTGCTGGCTGACCCAATAGCCCACGCCGGCGATGCCGGAGCGGTCGGTGATATGAACACCGAGGGGCCGTTTGAGGATCTTGTCGGTGTCAAAGATGTTATAAATCTCTTCGTTCTTGATCACGCCGTCGGCGTGGATGCCGGCCATGGTGACGTTGAAATTCTCGCCGGCAAAGGGATAGTTGGCGGCGATCACCGTGCCGATGCTGCGCATATAGTCGGCGATTTCGGTGATGGCGGTCAGATCCATGCCGTTGGCCGAGCCGGTGAGCGAGGCGTATTCGACGGCCAGAGCTTCGAGCGGTGAATTGCCGGTGCGCTCGCCGAAGCCGAGGATGGTGCCGTTGACGGCCGCAGCGCCGGAGAGCCAGGCGGTCACGCCATTGATGTGCACCTTGTGGAAATCGTTGTGGCCGTGCCATTCGAGGTCGGGCGAGGGGATGCCGAACTCGCGCTGCAGATAGTAGATCAGCTTGGGGATCGAGCGCGGCAGGGCGGCCTGGGGATAGGGGAGGCCGTAGCCCATGGTGTCGCAGAGGCGGATCTTGATGCGCAGGCCGCTGTGGGCGGAAAAATCCATCAATTCTTCGGTGAAGGGGACGACACAGCCCCAGAAATCGGCGCGGGTGACGTCCTCATAATGGCAGCGGATCGCCTCGAGGCCGGCTTCGGCGGCGGCGCGCACCACCTTCATGAAATCATCGAGCACCTGGCGGCGGCTCTTGCGGAACTTTAAAAAGATATGATAATCGGAGATGGAGGTGAGCAGGCCGGTCTCCTTGAGGCCGGCGTGGCGGACCAGCTCAAAATCGCTGGGATTGGCGCGGATCCAGGCGGTCACCTCGGGAAAGCGGTAGCCCTTGTTGCGCACCTCCTCGAGCACCTCGCGGTCGCGCTCCGAGTAGATGAAAAATTCCGATTGGCGGATGACGCCGTTGGGCCCGGAAAGACGATGCAGCAAATCGAAGAGAGTGCTGGCCTGCGCGGCGGTGAAGGGGGTGCGCGCCTGCTGGCCGTCGCGGAAGGTGGTATCGGTCATCCAGATTTCCGGCGCGGGGCGGGCGTCGACCGTCTCGCCGTCAAAGAGGGTCCGGGGAACCTCATCATACGGAAAGATGTCGCGCATGAGGTTGGGCTCTTCGACATCCTGCAGGGGGTGGCGCGGAGCTGTCACGATTTTCTGCCAGTGCTGCGGGAGTTTGGACATGGAACCTCCACCTTGGTGATAGGTAAGGATGCATCCGGCATCCGCCGGGCCTGTCAGGGCTCCTGGACTTCCGTGAGGTGCTCCAGGGCATCGCGCAGGAGACGGTTGCCGGGGTGTTTTTCCAGTCCGGCTTTGTAGGCGGCGATGGCTTCGCGGGTGCGGTTGAGCCGGAAATAGACATTGCCGAGGTAGAGCATGACATGCGGATCGGCGTGGCCCTGCTTTTGCAGCTGTTCGAGGTGATGCAGGGCGCAGTCGTAGGCCTGATCGGCCATGCAGGCGAGGGCGGCATGATAATGGGCGATCACCGATTCCTGGTTGTTTTCCAGGAGCTTTTCGAAGGCCAGGCGCGCCTTGTAATAATGGCCGCGGTGGTAATACGCCATGCCCAGCCAGTAATCGGCCATGATCATGGTCGGCGAAGAGGCGAGCGACTGCTCGAGGGCTTCGATGGCCTCCTCCAGCCGCATGGCCCGGTAGTGGCAAATGCCGAGGTAGTAGTAGGCATAGGGCAGGCGCGGATTGACCGCGACGGCCTTTTTAAAGGTCGCGGCGGCGGCGTCGATGCGGCCGCGCAGATAATAGCCGTTGCCCAGCATGAGCAGGGAGCGGAGATCGGTCGGATCCGCGGCAGCCTGTTTCTCCAGGTCGCGGAGAAGATCATCCAGCTGGTCCGATTCCAGCAGCTCCATGTCGTCCATCAGACCCGATGCAGCGGTCATCTTGTTCTCCTGGTTAATTATTGCGTGCATATTTTCTATTATAAGCCGTTTGCTTTTGATAGTCAAGGGATATTTTCATTGATTTTGGGAAGGAATAGTAATAAATTGGATCCATACTGAATAACGCGACAATTTCGGCGAGAATTCCATGAAAATCAGATTGTCCGGCCTTGTGGCGCTTTTCGTCGTCCTTTGCGGTGCGGCGGCGGCGCAGCAGCGCCCGGCGGCCGCGCCCCCAGTCGCCCCTGCCGATTCGGCCTTGCAGCAGGAGGAGAGCTGGGATCCGGCGGAGCTCGGCGCTTTTCTCGGCGATTTCACCGCGGGCCGGGGCGATGCCATCAGCGGCGGCGAGCTGCTCAGCCGCATCAAGAGCCACGCCGTGATCGACAGCAGCCGGCTGGTCGATGGCTTCCGCATCCAGCTCCTCGCCACCCGCGATGAGAGCGAGGCGCGCCGCGCCCGCGACGATGCCCGCAGCTCCTTTCCCGAGAACAGCTATCTGCTCTACGACAATCCCTACTACAAGCTGCGCCTCGGCGACTGCCTGACCCGCCCCGCGGCCGACTCGCTGCAGCAGCGCGCCATCAGCAAGGGCTTCAGCGGCGCGTGGATCGTGCGCTCGCAGGTGCACGAGTTCACCCCCCAACTGAACCTCTTTTACACTCCTCCGCCCGATTCCACGGCGATGGAATGGGGCAACCCGCAAAATTATTATTGATTTTAAACCAATTTTTTATTATATTTAACGCCATTTTATAAAAATTGGTCTCATCCGCAGCGGGCATAAATCGCATGAAAATAGGGCCGGTTTAAGGTAACTCCCGTTCATCCCTCTTTTGGGGTGGCGGGTTTATTTTTAGGAGGTATTATGTCAGGCCACTCCAAGTGGGCAACCATCAAGCGCAAGAAGGAAAAGACGGATGCCGCCCGTGGACGCGCATTCACCCGTCTGATCAAGGAAATAACCATTGCGGCACGCCACGGCGGCGGCGACGAATCGTCCAATCCCCGTCTCCGCACCGCGGTGCTGGCCGCCAAGGCTGCCAATATGCCCGCCGCCAACATCGACCGCGCCGTCAAACGCGGCACCGGCGAGCTGCCCGGCGTCAACTATGAAGAGATCACCTATGAAGGCTACGGCCCGGGCGGCGTCGCGGTCTATATGGAAGTGCTGACCGACAACAAGAACCGCACCGTCGCCGAGATTCGGCACCTCCTCTCCAAGTATAACGGCGCGCTCGGCGAATCGGGCAGCGTCGCCTGGATCTTCTCCAAAAAGGGCGTGATCACCATCCCGGCGAAAAATACCACCGAGGATGACCTGATGATGGTCACCCTCGATGCCGGCGCCGAGGACATTACCCTCGAAGAGGACCTCTTCCGCGTCACCACCGATCCCGCCAAGCTCGAGGCGGTCAAAAAGGCGCTTGAAGGCGCCAAGATCGCCTACGATTCGGCCGAGCTGACCCGCGAACCGGCCAACCAGGTCAAGGTTGAAGGTAAAGCCGCCGAATCGGTGATCAAGCTGATGGATGCCCTCGAGGAGCATGAGGACATCCAGAACGTCTATGCCAATTTCGACATCGACGAAAAGACACTGGAAGCCATGGAAGACTAACGCAGTATGGTGGTGATGGGCATCGACCCGGGCAGCCAGGTCACCGGCTACGGCTTTATCGGCATTGGCGCCGAGGCCCAACCCCGCTTTCTGGCCTGCGGCACCATCCGCACCGGCAGCCACAACGACTTTAACACCCGGCTCAAACGGATTTATGATCAGGTCGGGCTTTTGCTCGGCGAGTACCATCCGGAACAGGTCGCCCTCGAGGATATCTTTTACGCCCGCAACGCCCGCTCGTCCCTGCAGCTGGGACAGGCGCGCGCCGCAGCCATCCTCGCCGCCCTGAACGCCGGCCTGCCGGTCGCAGCCTACGCCCCGGCGGAGGTCAAAATGGCCATCACCGGCCGCGGCGGCGCCGCCAAGGAGCAGGTCCGCTATATGGTGACCCAGCTCCTCGCCGTCGACCTCGCGGCGCAGGCCCTGGACGCCTCCGATGCCCTCGCCATCGCCCTCTGCCACGCCCTGCGCTGGCAGAGCCAACTGCACCAGCACTTCTGAGAGGCGGGTACTCCGACCATGATCGCATTTGTCCGCGCCCTGTTGACCGATAAACAGCCGACCCGCGTGGTCGTCGAGCACAACGGACTGGGGCTGGAGATGCTCATCCCCCTCTCCACCTTCGCCGCCCTGCCGGGGGTGGGCGCCGAGGTCTTTCTCCATACCCACCTCCATGTCCGCGAGGATGCCCTGACTCTGGTCGGCTTCGCCTCCGCCGCGGAAAAGGAGCTGTTCGAGCTCCTGCTCAGCGTCTCCGGCATCGGCGTGCGCTCGGCCCTGGCCATCCTGGGCGGCAGTCCGCCCGCTGAACTCTATGGCTGGATCGCCCGCGGCGACGAAGCCGCACTGACCCGCATCCCCGGCCTCGGCAAAAAGACCGCACAGCGGCTGATCCTCGATCTCAAGGAGAAGGCGGCGCAGCAGCTGCAAAGCGGCGGTTTTGCTGCGCCGGCTGCAGCAGCGCCACCCCCCGAGTTCGCTGAACAGGCGGTGCTGGCGCTCACCGGACTCGGCTTCAGCAAGCCCGAAGCGCAGCGGGCCATCGACAAAGCCGCGGCCCGCCTCGGCGCCGAGGCCAAACTGGAAGAGCTGCTGCGCGCAGCCCTGCAAGGCTGAGTGACAAAGGAGTAAGGTGAATCCCAGCGACCGCCCCACATATCCGGACGCGCTCAACGGCGAACGCGAGCTTGACGCCACCTTGCGGCCGGGGCGCTTTGCCGAGTTCATCGGGCAGGACAAGGTCAAGGAAAATCTCCATATCTTCATCCAGGCCGCCCGCGCCCGCGGCGAGGCCCTGGACCACGTGCTCTTTTACGGCCCGCCGGGCCTGGGCAAAACCACCCTGGCGCACATCATCGCCAAGGAGATGGGCGCCAACATCCGCCTGACCTCGGGACCGACGCTGGAGCGCGCCGGCGACCTCGCCGGGCTGCTGACCAATCTCAGCGAGCACGACGTCCTCTTTATCGACGAGATCCACCGCCTCAACCGCGTCGTCGAGGAGTATCTCTATCCGGCGATGGAGGATTTCAAGCTCGATATCATCCTCGACAAGGGGGCCAACGCCCGCTCGATCCAGCTCAAACTGCCCCATTTCACCCTGGTCGGGGCAACAACGCGGGCCGGACTGCTGACCTCGCCGCTGCGCGCGCGCTTCGGGGTGTCGCTGCGCCTCGATTTTTACGAGCCGGAGCGGTTGTGCGAGATCGTCCTGCGCTCGGCGCGCATCCTCGACAAGGGGATCGATCCCGAGGCGGCCCTCGAAATCGCCCGCCGCAGTCGCGGCACCCCGCGCGTGGCCAACCGCCTGCTGCGCCGCGTCCGCGATTTCGCCCAGATCCTCGGCGAGGAGGAGATCACCCTGGCCCGCACCATAGCGGCACTGCAACGCCTCGATGTCGACGAGCGCGGCCTCGACGACATGGACAAGCGCATCCTGCTCACGGTGATCGACAAATTCAGCGGCGGCCCGGTCGGCCTCAATACCCTGGCCGTCGCCATCGGCGAGGAGAGCGATACCATCGAGGAACTCTACGAACCCTATTTGATCCAGTCCGGATTTCTCAACCGGACGCCGCGCGGACGGGTCGCCACCCCGGCCGCTTATAGCCATTTCGGGCGCAAGCAGGGCCATACCCTGCAGGGGCAGCTCTTTGAATGAGCGCTCTGCCCAGAAAGCGCGTTCGCTGCAAGCGCACCCTGTAGCCGTAGCGGAATCCGGCCGATCCGGATTCACCACCCCATAGAGGAGGAATCGCCACGATGAAATTGTCTGATTTCAAGTATAACTTGCCCGAAAAACTGATCGCCCAGTATCCCAGCGATGAACGCGATCAATGCCGCCTGATGATCCTCAACCGCGAGACCGGTACGATGGAAGAGGGCATCTTTGCTGATGTGATCGATTACATGGAAAAGGGCGACAGCCTGGTCATCAATCAGACCAAGGTCTTCCCGGCCCGCCTTGAGGGCAGCAAGGACAAGACCGACGCTCGCGTCGAGGTCTTTCTCCTGCGCGAACTCGAGCAGGGGCTCTGGGAGGTCCTGGTCAAACCGGCGCGCAAGGTCCGCGTCGGCAACCGCCTGACCATCGGCAATGAGCTGGCCTGCGATGTCATCGACAATACCGTCTCCGGCGGACGCGTCGTGCGCTTCAATTACAGCGGCGATTTTTACGAGATCGTCGACCGCATCGGCAAGTCGCCGCTGCCGCCCTATATCAAGCGCGAGCCCGAACCGAGCGACAAGGAACGCTACCAGACCGTCTACGCGCAGGAACGCGGCGCGGTCGCGGCGCCGACCGCCGGCCTGCACTTCACCCCGGCCTTGCTCAAAAAGATCAAGGCCAAGGGGATCAAGGTCGTGCCGATCACCCTCCATCTCGGTCTGGGCAGCTTCCGCACCGTGGTCGTCGAGGACCTGAGCCGCCACAAAATGGACTCCGAGTTTTTCGAAATCTCCGATGAGGCCGCCGCGGCGATCAACGAGACGATGCGCAACAAGCACAAGGTCATCGGCGTCGGCACCAGCGTCGTACGTGCCCTCGAGGCCAATGTCACCTCCGAGGGCTGGGCCAAATCGGGCCACGGCTGGACCGACAAGTTCATCTATCCGCCCTACGATTTCAAGATCGTCGACCGGCTCATCACCAATTTTCATCTGCCGCAATCGACCCTGCTGATGCTGATCTCCGCCTTCGCCGGCCGCGATCTGGTCTTCAAGGCCTATCGCAAGGCGATCCGCGACAAGTTCATGTTCTTCAGCTACGGCGACAGCATGCTGATCCTCTAGCCGGCTGACCTTGACCTGATGGAAAAGAATGCAAGCTGTACCGCCCTCATCGTCGCCGCCGGACAGGGCAAGCGCTTCGGCGGCGCGGTGAGCAAGCAGTTCATCAACGTGCGCGGGCGGCCGCTGTTGTGGTACACCCTGCGGGCCTTCGAGGCCTGTCCGGAGATCGGAGCGGTGATCGTCATCCTCCCGCCCGACGCCGTCGCCGAGCGCGGCGCCGAGATCGCCGGCTGGGGATTTGCCAAGTATCTCCTCGCCCTCGCGGGCGGCGCCGAACGCCACGATTCCGTCGCCAACGGCCTGGCTGCTCTGCCCGCAGAGAGCCCGCTCGTCGCCATCCATGACGGGGTGCGGCCCCTGATCACCCCGGAGATCATCTCCGCCTGCATTGCCGCAGCGCAGGAGGAGGGCGCCGCCATCGCCGCGGTGCCGCCCAAGGATACCATCAAGGAGGCCGAGGCGGGGCGCATCACGGCCACCCTCGATCGCCGCCGCCTGGTGCTGGTACAAACCCCGCAGGTCTTCCGCAGCGAGCTCATCCGCAAGGCCTATGAAGAGGCCTTCCTCCGCAGGGCGTTCAGCACCGACGACGCCGCCCTGGTCGAGGCACTCGGCCATCCGGTGCGGGTCGTCGCCGGCGATTACCGCAACATCAAGGTCACCTCGCCCGAAGATCTGCTTTTCGTCAACGCCTGCCTGGGACTCTGACGAGCTGCCTCAGCCCGGCAGGATTTTGCACAGGGCTGGCCTCTTGCCCCGGACTTTAATCCATCCGGCCGACCACACCAGCCCGGCTGCACGGCTCTCAGGGAGAATCTCTATGCGCATCGGTCACGGATATGATGTCCACCGCCTCGTCGCCGGGCGCAAGCTCATCCTCGGCGGAGTCGCGATCCCCTTTGAGCTCGGACTGCTCGGTCACTCCGACGCCGATGTGCTCTGCCACGCGGTCAGCGATGCCCTGCTCGGCGCGCTGGCCCTGGGGGATATCGGCAAGCACTATCCCGACAGCGATCCGCGCTGGAAGGACGCCGACAGCCTGATGATGCTCGCCCGGGTGGCTGGACTGGTGCGGGAACAGGGCTATGCGGTGGTCAACGTCGATGCCACCCTGATCCTGCAGCGGCC
>Ga0116170_10002027_pt1 | contig 20032 bp, 16 predicted proteins | sample AD_JPNHW1_MetaG_FD_89797 | JGI IMG/M metagenome (GOLD analysis project Ga0116170, IMG submission 89797) | Active sludge microbial communities of municipal wastewater-treating anaerobic digesters from Japan - AD_JPNHW1_MetaG | ecosystem: Engineered > Bioreactor > Anaerobic > Digestate | place...
CCGGAATGGCATTTGGCGCAGTTGATCTCATCGGAAGTCGGCACCGTGGCCTGCGTTACGGCCAGCACATTGCCCGATCCGTCTTTCACCTTCACCTCCATCACCTGGAAAGGGTTCCAGGTCCCTGCATCGTCCACCGGAACAACGGGGATTCCGACCGCGGTGAAATGATCCCCGTCGGGGGTCATGTTTCCCGATAAGGGAGTGCCGGTAAGACCGATGTCGTGGGCAGGGGCCGTTCCCCCGAAAAGTTCGGCAAAATTATCCCAGAACCCGCCGTATCCCCTTTTTCCGTAAGAATAGGTATTGCTGATCAGCCGGTATTCGACGGTGATGCCGCTGGTCAGCACCTTTGGCGGATCTCCTCGTTTGACCACCTGCACGTTGACTGTGTTGTAAGGGGGCAGGATGACCAGTTCATCGTAGGAAGGATTCAGGCAATGCATGCCGAGGTCATTCCAGGCAAAAACGGCGTAATCACCGGTGATGCCGATACTGGAATTGTCTTTTTTACAAGATGCGGCGAACACCATGACCATCGCCAGCAGAGGCAGAATGCTTTTTTTCATAACGGGAGAGATAACGGATGAAACAATTCAGCGAAGATAACGAAGTTAGTAGAAAATATAGTATGACCAGGATGGATACGTTAGGATATCTGATCCTGGTGACCGGTCACGGGGTCAAGATGATTTTCCCGGTAAAGATCCGGGAGTCGCGGGTCACCCTGACCAGGTACAACCCTGAAGGCCGGCCATTCAGATCGGCAGCGACGGTTGCACCGGCTAACCATTTCCGTGAAAGCACCCGTTCGCCGGTGACATCAAAAATCTCGAGGATCGTCATCCCGAATCCTTCCCCCGCGGGCATATCCACGTAAAAAAGCCCCGTGGCCGGGTTGGGGTGAAGGGTCAGATTCCCTCCCCGGGCTACAGGGGAATTATCCCCGGCCATTTGGGTGATGAATCCCTGGTCGGCCGGCGGGAACGGGCAGTAGGTCTCACCGGAAATCCAGGCATGCAGGTACCCGCCGGCAACCGCCAGGGTCGATGGCAGCATGCGGATGCTCTGGCCCGCAACCAGCAGGGCGCTGCCCCCCGGCTGAACCACGAAGGCCGCTCCGTCGCCGCCTGTGGTAAGAACATTCGTTGCCTCATAACATTCCGATTGCCCGCTGCCGATCGTCACATTCCCAGGGGCCACCGTGTCCCAAATGGCGCACTCCACCACGACGTTGTCGTACAAACTGTTCTGGTTCCCGCGGCAGTAGAGGCCAGGCTTTCCCGATGCCCACGTGTTATCAGTCGCCGTCAGGATCAGCTGTCCGTCGATCCGGAGGCCGATATTTCCGCCATAACCGCCCAGCTCTACGTGGTACCAGGTATTTTTGGCATACCCGACGGAGTCCGACGCCAGGATCGTCCCGACACCTCCGACCCACTTGTAAAGCGCACGGAACGGGGTTTGGAGCGTCCACATGAACATGTACATATTTTGCGTATCCTGGAAGCGGAATACCAGGCCGATCTGGTCGTCGTCGGTTGATTCGAGATCCGCTGCGATCACGTAATTATCCCACAGCACACCCCCGGTTATCGCGTAGCAGCCGTCATTGATGGGAGTTCCGTAATAGTTGGAGGTCTGGCGGAGTGTTCCGCTGCTGATGCCCCAGGTGCCGTTGATGGTCGTCCAGGCAGGTTGCAGGGAAGCGAGGGAGAAATTGTCGGAAAACAGATCGCAACCGGTGGGACCCGCCACGGTGATGTACCCCGTTTTGGTCTCGGTGTCACTGCCGAAATAGTTGGTCGCAGTAAGGCTCACCGGGTAGGTTCCTGGCTGGAGATAGGTATGCGACGGGTTCTGAACAGCGGAAACTGAACCGTCGCCGAAATTCCACGACCAGGATGTCGGGACCTTATCCGACAGATCGGTGAATTGGACCGGATTTCCAACGAAAGTATACGTATAATCGGCGCTGAAATCCGCGACCGGGGGAATATTGGAGAGGCAGAAATCGTCGAGCCCGACGGTTTCGGCCGAGGCCGAAAATTCGAGGCAAATTCGCAATTCGGACACCTGTTCAAGAAGGGCGCTCCAGGTGCCGCTTTCCATCGTCCATGCCGACGCCTGGATCGGGTAGGCGAAGGTATGCCACTGACCGAAGGCTGCCTGGAGACCGGCGGTCATGGCGATTTTTGCGATACCTCCGGGTCCCGAGATCCGAAGGAAGGCATCGTTGGCCTGGAGGGCTCCCGTGGTGGTCACCAACAGATCAAAGCAGATCTCGGCGGCGTGGTTGTCGAGGGATGTCCAGACGCCGAGGAATTTGGTGGGGGCAAAGGCGTATCCCGTCGCACTTCCGTTGCTTACCTGGATGTAATGGCCCGGGCTGCCTCCCGACGACTGGTTGGAAACCGATCCGGTACCCTGAAAATACCAGCCGTCAAATCCCCCCTCCTCGAACCCGGAACAGATTACAGGGACAACCGGCTGCAGCACCGGGGTGAAGGAGAGGCTCACATTGTCGAGCCGGTTGTACTCGTCACCGGAGATATACTCCATGGTCACGATCAGGGTGGTGACGTTCTGCATCAGTCCGTTCCAGGTCCCGCTGTTGAGCTGCCAGTCGGTGGAAGAGAGACTGACTTTGTAGTGGGTCCAGACATCTGATGCGGGGGTGGGCGAAAGGATCGCCGTGGCCTGTCCTCCCGGGCCCGCAATCCGGAACACAAAATTGCTGGTCACGTAGGTGGTCGCTATCTTGTGAAGAAAAATGTCGGCTTTCAGGGTATCGGTGGCGCCGGCCAGCGACCAGTTGCCAAGGAATTTCAGGGGAGCAAAAGCCCGGTTCATGTTGCCGGTTGCATCATCGTCAACGCGCATGCATCCGCCGGGATTTCCGGTACCCGATTCCCAGTAGTAAATCCCATCGCCTTCCGACGTCCATCCGTCGGGGGTCCCGGTTTCAAAATCGGAAACGACCTGGGCCTGTCCGCACAGGATCAAGCCCATCACCACAAGAAAAGAAAGAACCAGCGTTTTCATGGCATGGTTTTTTGAATACAATCACAAATATAATCAAACAGTTAGGTAAATACAAGGCCTGCCGGAGGAAAAGGGTAAAATGCGCTTCATGCTTCACGGCGGGTCAGGATGGATTGGACAAACCAATGGAAATGCTCCGGCCAAGTTTCTTACCTTTGCGGGGTGAGTAAAATGCCGTTGACAAGAGATCGCCGTGCCACGTCCCAGCCGAAGAAGAACTCCCTCCATGCCGCAGGGACGGTCCTGATTCTCCTGCTGGGCGCCCTTATTTATTCGAATTCATTTCAGTGCTCTTTTCATTTCGACAGTCTCCTGCACATTGTCTATAACAATGCGATCCGGAATCTTTCAGATGTCGGCACCTGGTGGAATTACCTCCCCAACCGGCCCGTGAGTATATTCACCTTTGCCCTCGACTATCACTTTTTTGGCCTCGACGTCCGGTACTGGCACCTGGTAAACCTGGTCATCCACCTGCTAAACGGCCTCCTCGTGCGGTGGCTGGTGCTGCTGATTTTGCGATCCCCCGCCATGGCCACCCGGCTACCGGTCGCCCGGCGGGAACCGATTGCACTGATGGCAGCGCTGATGTTCATCACCCACCCCCTGGCCACCCAGTCGGTAACCTATATCGTCCAACGGATGACCTCCCTGGCGGCCCTGTTCTATCTTCTTTCCCTCTCGCTTTACCTGAAGGCACGCCTGGCAGAGAAAAGGAGAGCCCGGGTTTACCTTCTTTTCACAGGTTCCCTGATCGCTGCCGTCCTGGCCGTGCTGAGCAAAGAGAATGCCTATACGCTGCCGATTGCCATTCTCCTGGTGGAAATTTTCTTTTTACATGAAAATGGAATTTCGGCAAACCGGATAAAAAAATGGTTGTGGTTTGCCATCCCTGTGCTGGTGATTACGCTGGGCATCATCCTGTGGCGGTTCCCGATGAGCATCTTCCACCCGGTCCTTCCCAGGTCGGGCCATGTAGGAACGATCACCCCGCTGAATTATCTTTTCACCCAGTTTTCCGTCATCGTAAAGTATATCCAGCTTCTTTTCCTGCCTGTTAACCTCCACCTGGAATATGATTTCCCGGTGGCCGACGGTTTTTTCCATCCGGCCACGCTCCTCAGTTTCCTTTTCCTGCTGGCACTGGTGGTTCTGGCCGTTCTGCTGTACCGGAAACACCGGGTGTATTCGTTCGGGATCGCCTGGTTTTTCGTGACGCTTTCCATCGAATCGGGCATCATCCCGATCCAGGATGTCATCGTCGAACACCGCACCTATCTGCCCTCTTTCGGCTTCTTCCTGATCCTGGGAACGGGGCTCTGCGAATGGCTTTACGACCGCAACCGGATCGCCCTGGCAGCCGCATCCCTGCTGCTGATCGGCCTGTGGTCGGTGATGACGTACCAGCGGAACAAGGTGTGGAAGGATGACCTGACCCTGTTGAACGACAACATCGCCAAGGCTCCCTCGTTCGCCCGTCCATACAGCAACCGCGGTGTGGCCTTGTGGAAACGAAAAGAGTACTCGCAGGCCATCGCCGATTTTTCGACCGCAGTAAGGATCAACCCCGGGTACCGCGATGCCTGGTATAACCGGGGCGTCGTGTTCGAGGAAACCGGCAATTACGAGCGGGCGCTGGGCGATTATACCCGGGCCATCGCGATCGACAGCACCCATATCAAAGCCTGGTACAACCGGGGCGTCGTTCACTACCACCTGGGGAACTACGAAGAGGCGGCCGGAGATTATACCCGGGCCATCGCGATCGATTCCGGTTATGCGGATGCCTGGAACAACCGGGGGGTGATTTTCGTCACACGAAAGGAATATGACAAAGCCCTGGCCGATTTTTCCAAGGCTATCGCCCTCCGTCCCGACTACACCGACGCATTCTCCAACCGGGGCGCTACCTGGTCGGACAAAGGGGATTATCCGCAGGCCATTGACGACTATACCCGTGCCATCGGATTGCGGCCCGGGTACAAGGAAGCTTTCGTGAACCGTGCCATTGCCTATGGGAACCTCGGACAGTGGGACAAAGCCGTGGCGGATTATGACCGGGCGCTGGAGATCGATTCGGGATACACTCAGGCATCGGCTTACCGGGAAGTGGCCTTGCAGAAACTGAAGGGCCTCAAACCCGGCCGTACCGGGAGTGGCCGGTAATTGGAATAACGGGAATTTTCTACCTTTGCCTTCCTGAATCACACCATTATGGAATCATTCCTGCAAATCCACGACACCCTTACCCGCTCAAAGAAGCGTTTTGAGCCGCTGAACCCGCCATTCGCAGGGATGTATGTATGCGGTCCGACGGTTTACGGGGATCCTCATCTTGGTCATGCCCGCGCCGCTATCACCTTCGACCTGGTGTACCGCTGGTTGCTGCAGCTTGGGTATAAAGTGCGGTACGTGCGCAACATCACCGACGTAGGGCACCTGGAAGCCGACCTGGATGAAGGCGAGGACAAGATCGCGAAAAAAGCCCGGGTGGAACAGCTCGAACCGATGGAGGTTGCCCAATACTATGCCGATCGCTACTTTTTGTTCATGGATGCACTCAATGTCAGGCGCCCGAGCATCGAGCCCCGGGCATCGGGACACATGATCGAGCAGATCAGCCTGGTGCAGAAAATCATCGACGCCGGATATGCTTACCTGGTTAACGGTTCGGTATATTTCGACGTGGAAAAATACGGGCGATCGAACCCGTACGGACAGCTTTCGGGCCGGATCCTCGACGACCTGCTTTCGAACACCCGCGAACTGGAGGGACAGGATGAGAAGCGGAATCCCGCCGACTTCGCCCTATGGAAGAAGGCACAACCCGAACACATCATGCGGTGGCCTTCGCCCTGGAGCGACGGTTTTCCCGGCTGGCATGTCGAATGCTCGGCCATGAGCAACAAATACCTCGGCGAGACCTTCGACATCCACGGGGGGGGCATGGACCTGCTCTTTCCGCACCACGAGGCCGAGATCGCCCAGTGCCGGGCAGCCCACGGCCATGAATCGGTGAGGTACTGGATGCACAACAACATGGTCACCATCAACGGCCAGAAGATGGGCAAATCGCTGGGCAACTTCATCACCCTCGACGAGTTCTTCACGGGCAATCACCCGGCCCTCACCCAGGCATACAGCCCGATGACCATCCGGTTCTTCATGATGCAGGCACACTACCGCAGCACCCTCGACTTCTCGAACGAGGCCCTGCAGGCGGCGGAAAAGGGGCTTAAACGCCTGCTTTCCGGGTATGAAACCGTGGTGGAATTGATCCGTTTTAACCAGGAGAACAAGGTTCAGGGATCCTTGTTTATGCACGATATCCGGTACAACTGCGAAAAAGCCATGAACAACGACTTCAACAGCCCTGTGGTAATATCAGAGTTGTTCGGTGCCGTGCAGTTTGTGAACCAGAACGCCGATTCAGCCCAGAAGATCAACCTGCCCACCCTTGAATGCATAAAAGAAGCGTTTGAAGTATATCTGTTCGGTGTTCTCGGGATAAAGAACGAAAAAACCGGGGACAACCGGGAGGTGCTCGATGGACTGATGGAACTCATCCTCTCCATCCGGCAGCGGTCGCGCGAGAATAAAGACTGGGGCACCTCCGACCAGATCCGCGATGCCCTGCAGAATCTTCACATCACCGTGAAGGACGGGAAAGAGGGGTCGAAGTGGGAGATGGGCTGATGGGCCAATGTGCCGATGGATGATTAAATGGTAAACTGTTATTAATTCCGATATCATGAAAACTGTAAAGATTCTGATCGCCCTGGCCGTCGTTGTGACGGGTTTCGCAGGATGCACTTCCAAACAGGAAAAGATGAAAAAAGAGTTGACCGATTTTATCCGCCGGCACGATTCGGTGATGATCCCGCTGTACAAGCAAACCACCCTTGCCGCCTGGGATGCGGCCATTTCCGGGAAGCCGGAAGACTTTAAAAAGTCGGAAGAACTGAACCTGAAAATGATGGCGCTCTATTCCAACAAGGAGTCGCTGAAAAAACTCGAAGAGATCAAGGTTTCGGGGATGATCACCGACAGCCTGCTGAACCGCCAGCTTGACGTGCTTTACCGGTCATTCCTGATGGCGAAGGCCGATACCGCGAAACTCAACGCGATGGTGAGGATGGGCACCGCGATCGAGCAGAAGTACGGGAATTTCCGTGCCGAGGTGAAGGGAAAAAAGATGTCGGACAACGAAGTGGAAGAGGTGCTGCGCTCCTCGAAGGATGTGAAGTACCAGCGGGAAGTCTGGGAAGCCCAGAAGAAGATCGGGACCGTGGTTGCGGCCGATGTGATCGCCCTGGTGAAGCTCCGCAATGAAGTAGCCAAGGACCTGGGATTCAAGAATTATCACGAAATGAGCCTGACGCTCAGCGACCAGGATCCGAAGGAGGTAAGCAAGCTCTTCGACGAGCTCGACAGTCTGACCCGGAATTCCTTCGCTTCGGTAAAGAACGATGTGGACGACTATTTCGTCAAATATTACGGGTTGAAAAACCGGGATGAGCTGATGCCGTGGAACTACCAGAACCGCTTCTTCCAGGAGGCGCCGAAGATTTATGAAGTCGATCTGGATCAGTATTACAAGGACAAGAACCTGGAGACCCTGGCTTCCGACTATTACGCCGGGATAGGGCTTCCGATCAATGACATGCTGAAGAACAGCGATCTTTACGAAAAGCCGGGAAAAAACCAGCATGCCTTCTGCACAGACATCGATAACGAAGGGGATGTGCGTGTGCTGTGCAATGTTAAACCGAACCAGTACTGGATGAACACGATGTTGCACGAATTCGGTCATGCCGTGTACGACAAGAACATTGATGTGAACCTCCCGTTCACACTCCGGGATCCGGCGCATACCTTCACCACGGAGGCTATCGCCATGATGTTCGGCCGGTTTTCGACCAACCCGCAATGGCTGAAGGATGTGGCGGGCATCAGCGAAGAGGAAAAGATGAAGATCGCCGATAACTGCTTCAAGACGCTTCGCCTCGAACAACTGGTTTTCAGTCGTTGGGCGCAGGTGATGTACCGGTTTGAGAAGGAGATGTATAAGAACCCCGACCAGGACCTCAACAAGCTTTGGTGGGACCTGGTGGAGAAATACCAGATGCTGAAGCGTCCGGAAGGCCGCAACGAGCCCGACTGGGCCACCAAGATCCACATCGCCACCTATCCCTGTTACTACCACAACTACCTGCTCGGCGAGTTGCTGGCTTCGCAGCTCTACTATTACATCACCGGAAATATCCTGAAAACGGGCGACGACCGGTTCCAGAGTTTCGCCGGTCATCCCGAAGTAGGCGCGTTCCTGAAAGAGAAGATCTTTGCGCCCGGAAGCCGGTGGTACTGGAATGAAATGATTGAAAAAGCGACGGGTGAGAAGTTGACGGCGAAATATTACGCGAAGCAGTTCGTAAACTAATCCCGACGGGATCCCCACTCTGACGGGGTGGGGATCATACCAGGCTTAACGCAAAATTCCGTGCGTTATCCAGCTCTTCCATACTGGGATGCCCTTCTGTAAGCGGCTGCATGGCGGCAAACCCCATCAGCATGGGAATGCCGGTCGCCCTGAGTTCCTCCGCCGTGGCGGGTGACAACGCTCCCCGGCAATGAAAAAAGCCGGCCAGGTTCTCTTCCTTCACCACCGACCGGCATTTCTCCAACTCCCGGTTCAGCATGATCATCTGGCCGGGATCTTCATACATGGCATGGGTGACAAAGAGTGCAATCGCGGTACCCTCCGGTATCTCACGGAGAAAATCTTTCACCGCCCGGGGCACCCCGAAGTGCATAACAGGAAATCCTAAGAAAATAAAGTCGTAAGAGCCCAATGGCAAAGCATCGCCTACCACGGCCAGCCGCTTTTCACCGGGAAGCGCGTCAAATATGGCTTCCGCCACCTTTCGCGTATTCCCCGTCACGGAATAAAAAGCAACCAGGTACCTCTTCCTGATCATTTCCCGTCACTTGTCACTTGTCACTTGTCACCCGTCACCCTCTCAACCTTGCCACCCGGTCGATCAGCGACTGGCGGTGCTGTTCATCGGAGCTGTTCGGGTCAATCATCCCCTGGAAAGTGGCGCAGGGAACTTCGGCACAATCACCGCAGTCCTTGTATTTCCGTTGGTTTACCGAGCAATCGTAGAGCGGGCACACCTTCGTGGGCATGTGTTCAAGGGCCCAGAAAGTCTGTCCCTTCACTGCATGGCAACCCTGGCACTGGTTGCCGAAAAATTCACAATCGGAGCAGATAAGTCCGCAGGCTGAAAGTACCATAGCGCGTTTTTTAGTGGACCAAAGGTAAAGGTTCCCTTCGAAATATTGTAATTTTACTCCCTGATCAAATCATCCAACCATGAAAAAGCTCGTCCTGATCCTGTTTGTCCTGGCTTCATTTACCCTGTATGCACAGAGGCCCGGACCTCCCCGTAAACCTCCCGCCCCCAAAGCACCGAAAGAGCGGATCACCCCTGCCACCAGCGATAAAAAAGCCGGCGTCCGCGATGCTGTGGCGCTGGTCAGGGTTATGAAGGATTGGGGATATATCAATACGAACGGCGAATTTGTGATCCCGGCCCAGTTTGCCGACGCAAAACCCTTCGCCGACGGTCGCGCCCGCGTGAAAAGCCTGGGGGGATGGGGATATATCGACAAATCGGGTTCCTATGTGATCAACCCCCAGTTCGAACGGGCAGAGGATTTCTCGGAGGGACTGGCACGGGTGGCCAAATTCAGGGAATGGGGATTTATCGATGAGAAAGGAGCCTTTGCCGTCAACCCGCAGTTCAATGATGCCGAGGACTTTCAGGATGGACTGGCCCGTGTGAAAAAAGGAGTGTTCTGGGGCCTGATCAACCAATCGGGAACCTATGTGGTAAATCCCCAGTTTGCCTTTATCGGGCCCTTTGTGGATGGCCTGGCCAAAGCCCGGACCGGTAAAGATTGGGGCTACATCGACCCGACCGGTAAATGGGTGATCAATCCCCAGTTCGATGATGCCGAAGATTTCGCAGGCGGACTGGCACGGGTGAGAAAAGGGGTATCCTGGGGATACATCAATCCCACGGGCGGTTTCGTCATCAATCCTCAGTACGAAGCAGCAGGTGACTTTTATCAGGGCCGTGCCCGGGCGAAGAAGATGCATCAATGGGGATATATCGATGACAAGGGTACCTGGACCGCGAATCCCCAGTTCGATCATGCGGAAGACTTTCACGAAGGACTGGCCCGCGTAAAAAAAGGCCGGGAGTGGGGATATATCGATGCCTCCGGCACTTACGCGATCAATCCGCAATTTGACGACGCCGAGGATTTCACCGGTGGAATGGCGCGGGTCAGGAAAGGCACCCAGTGGGGCTTTGTCGGCAAGAAAGGTGTGTATGTCATCAACCCGCAGTTTGACCAGGTCAACGATTATGTAAATGGGTTCGCGCTGGTCAGGAAAGGTCCGCGGTGGGGATTTATCAGTGAAGCCGGCAACCTGGTGATCAATTGCACTTTCAACGAGGCCGCGGATTTTTCGAAGTAGCGGTAAATTTATTCCGGGGGATTCAGGAACTTTCCCCTGGCGATCGGCATTCCGTTTATGTCTTTCAGTTCCCAGCACCCTGCAGATCCGTCAAAGGAGTTGAGACGGGCCCTGCCTGCCGTGACTTTCACCGTCAACCGGGTTCTCCCGGGGAGATCATACATCACGAGCATCCCGTCGCCGGAATAGCCCATGAACCGCACCATACCTGCCGCATCGGGCCGGGTCATCCGGATGCCGGATGGAGAAAAATCCGCTTTGCCTATCCCGACAGATCCAATTGAAACCTGCATGACGGATGAGTCACAGAAACAGTCGTTGCAGACAACCAGTTTAACGGAATAAACGCCCGGTGCAGCATAGACATGGACAGGCTCAAAGAGTGCAGAGGTCTGTCCGTCGCCAAAATCCCACCTCCACCGGCCGGATCCCGTACTCAGGTTATGGGTGGTGAGGGTATCGCCCGAAACCTGCGTGGTAAAGACCGCTTCCGGCTGGTCGATTCCCAGGTTCCACAGGGAGGAATAGCCAAAGGTGATGGAATCGGCCGCCAACTGCAGGATCGCTGCCGTATCGGGATCGAGGCCTGCCGTAAAAGAATTGCCCGCCGACGGCTTCCCGAAGATCACGTCATAAAAGACACAGGCGGTAAGATACGATCCTTTCAGGTTCGGGTGCGAGTCGTCGGCATCATGCAATACCATGCCCGTAGTGGTGATCACATACCGCCAGGCCTCTCCGGCCGGGGCGATCCAGCCGGCCAGCGAATCGGCGATCATCTTGCAGGAATGCGTCAGGGAGTCCTGCATCTGCGAAAATCCGGTGAAATTCGGGCTGCAGTAATTCGGGGCAAAACACTGGATGCCACCGAAACGCCGCCCCCAGGTGAGGTAAAACAACACGCGGGCACAGGGGTTGGCGGCTTTGATGGAATCACGCAGGGCAATGGAAGCGGGAAACATGCAACTGTCGCGAAGGCGGGTGATGGCCGGCGTTTGACTCTGTTCCTGGAGGATCACGAAATCCCAGCCTCCCTGTGCGATCTTGTGCAGGCTGCTGGTATCGGTCGCATGGGCGATGGGTTGCCAGCCGAGGGTGTAACCGCCGGGTGTATGGCTTCCGAACCAGAGTGAATCGCCCGAATAATGGGCCAGGGCGGCAGTAAGCACAGGCAGGTTATTCACATAGGTGTAGCTGTTGCCGAGAAAAAGGGCACTTTTTTGCACGGATTGTGCAGAAAGAAGAAAGGGCTGGGTGAAAATGGTGAAGAAAAGGAAAAACACAGATAACCGGATCATCTGCAGAAAATCGATCAGCGCCTGCCTTGCCGGTGGCATCCGCCCGGATGTCACACGGTCCGGATGAGGTAATAGTTCTTCTTTCCTTTCTGTACCAGGATATACCGGTCGCTCACCAGGCACTCAGGACCGACGCGGAACGATTCGTCCACCTTGCTTTTGTTGACCTGCACCCCGCCCTCTTTCAGCATCCTGCGGGCTTCGCCTTTCGAGGGGAAGACCTGGGTAAAGTCGGTAAGAAATTCAACGATGCCGACTGATTGCGCTATCTCGCTTCCGGCTACTTCACTTTGCGGGACCCCTTCAAAAACCGATAATAGCGTCTCTTCCGGGAGTTTCATCAGGGTCTCGGCGGTTCCTTTTCCGAAGAGGATCTCCGATGCCTCGATGGCAGCTTTCAGGTCGTCGAGCGAATGAACACGGAGGGTGATGTCTTCGGCCAGTGCTTTCTGCAGGATCCTGAGGTGAGGCGCTTCATTGTGTTGTTTCTGCAAGGTAACGATCGTTTCTTCCGGCAGCAGGGTGAATTTCCGGATGTATTCAGAAGCATCGGCATCGCTGGTGTTGAGCCAAAACTGGTAAAATTTGTAGGGAGAGGTTTTTTTCGGGTCGAGCCAGACGTTTCCCGACTCGGTTTTTCCGAATTTTCCCCCATCCGATTTGGTGATCAGGGGGCAGGTCAGGGCGTAAGCCTCACCGCCCAGCTTCCGTCGGATCAGCTCGGTGCCGGTGACGATGTTCCCCCACTGGTCGGAGCCGCCCATCTGCAGCTTTACTGCCTTGTGTTCGTAAAGCCAGCAGAAATCGTAACCCTGCACGAGCTGGTAGGTGAATTCGGTGAAGGAGAGCCCCGACCCGGAATCCATGCGCTTTTTCACGGAATCTTTGGCCATCATGTAGTTCACGGTGATGTGCTTTCCCACTTCACGCAGGAACCGGAGGAAGGAAAACTCCCTCATCCAGTCGTAGTTGTTCACCATTTCGGCGGAGTTGGCGCCGCAGTCAAAGTCGAGGAATTTCTCCAGTTGTTTCCGGATGCACTCCTGGTTGTGACGTAGCACATCTTCGTCGAGCAGGTTGCGTTCTTCCGACTTTCCCGACGGATCGCCGATCATACCCGTGGCGCCGCCTACCAGGGCAAAGGGTTTGTGACCGGCCCGCTGGAGGTGGACCAGCATCATAATGGCAGCCAGGTTTCCTATGTGGAGGGAGTCGCTGGTAGGGTCATAGCCAATGTAAGCCGGGGTCATTTCTTTCAGCAACTGCTCTTCGGTTCCCGGCGTCATGTCGTGGATCATGCCGCGCCAGCGGAGTTCTTCAATAAGATTCATCGGGGTTAATTTTCTGCAAAAATAGAAAAAGTCACCCTGACGGGGTGGGGGCTAACGCTTCCGGGCGGCCAGGAAGAGGTAAACGAACACCGGGAGGATCATACACACCAGGACAATGGGCAGGAACCCGGCACCCAGACCCGTGCTTTTCTTTTCTGCTACCCTCACCGTGGTGTACGCGATGTAAAAGAACATCCAAACCAGCCCCGCCTTGAGGTACCGGATCAGTTTCATCGCCATGGCATACTGTATGGCCGCATTCTCTTTTGTGATCCTTACCGAATAGTTGAACTGGTGCGGGATCTTCATGATCAGCGTGAGCAGGATATACAGAAACAAGGTAATTCCCGGCAACGCCCATACGGACGATTTGGCCGAATAATCATCCGGCATCCCCGCCCCGTCGAAGTGAGAGGGTATGACAGCCGGAAGTTTCGGGTAATGATAGACCATGACCACCGCCATTACCAGGATGCCGGCCAGAGCCACCCCCTCGAGCAACCAGTCGGCAGGCGTCATTTCAATGTTGATCACCGGCCGGTCGGCCTTGTTCATGTTCCGGTTGGCCCGTAAAAATCCAATGTTCATAATTCCGTGTTTTTAGTTCCTGGTCCCGGCGGTTGCGTTTTGCTTTTTGCCGGGCTCCTTCCGGCCGAACGCAGGGCTTTTTCAATCACCCACTCCAACTGCCCGTTGACCGAACGGAATTCGTCGGCCGCCCATTTCTCGACGGCTTCGTACATTTCGGGGCTGACGCGGAGCATAAAGACCTTTTTTCCGGCCATGAATTCCTGTTTTACATCGTTTCACGTTTCATCATCCGGTCCATGGCGGCCAGCAGGGCATCGGGCCGCTGGGTGCCGAACAACACCCGTTTCCCGTTCGTCAGCGTCAGCTGCAGCCCCATGTTCCCCTTGACATTGTACGCTTTCCCGGTCGCTTTCCGGCCCACCCGGAATCCCCAGCCACCATATTCCCGGATCGGATCATACTTCCTTACGGCATATTCCGCAATCTCCTCACGGGTGATGGTCTTCATTCCCGGAATGATCGGCGGAAACCGGTAATGCAACCCCCGGTCCGTCACCCAGGTATGCAAACGCAGGGAGAAAAGAAGCCAGGTGGTGCTGCCCAGAATAAGAAAAACGAATGCATCGACCGCGATCAGGCCGGCGTCGGACATCGGGTGGTTGCCCCAGGGTATCCCCCGGATGATCTGCTGGTAAATGCCGGCCCCGAAGATCACCAGCATCGGGATCCAGGCGATCAGCATGGGGATCCGGATCATGAGCTGGTCGAATTTCTGCACCTCGTCAAAATGCTGTCGTTCCATGGCTTACTGATGCAGGGTGCCCGTGTTCACCACCGGGGTGGTATCCTTATCCGAACAAAGTACCACCATCAGGTTGCTGATCATGGTGGCCTTCTTATCTTCGTCGAGTTCGATGATGTGCTTGCTGCTCAGGTGGTCCAGCGCCAGTTCGACCATGCTCACCGCGCCTTCGACGATCTTGGTGCGGGCTGCCACCACCGCCGTGGCCTGCTGGCGACGCAACATGGCACCGGCGATCTCGGACGCATAGGCAAGATAACTGATACGGGCTTCGAGGACTTCGATGCCGGCCATCGACAAGCGTTCCGACAGTTCGGTCTCCAGCGCCAGATGCACCTCTTCACCGCCGGCCCGCAGCGTCACCTCTTTCTGCTCGTCGTCAAAATTGTCATAGGCGTAATGTCCGGCCAGTTTCCGGGTGGCCGACTCGCTCTGGATATCGACAAAGTGGGCATAATCATCCACCTCGAAAGCCGCCTGGAACGTGTTCTTCACGCGCCACACCAGCACACATCCGATCATGATGGGGTTCCCCAGCTTGTCGTTGACCTTGATCGGTTCACGGTTGAGGTTGCGGGCCCGGAGCGAGATCTTCCTCTTGACATAAAAAGGGTTGACCCAGAAAAATCCATTCGTTTTGATGGTTCCTTTATACTCACCGAAAAGCACCAGCACGGCCGATTCATTCGGATTGACGACCATGAGCCCCAGCGCGATGAAAAAGGCGCCGGCCAGGCAAAGGATGGATAACACGATCGATAACAGGTAGTCCGAATAGAATGCCAGCCCCAGGACTCCGATTGCCAGCAGGGCAAGAATGACCAGGATAGCCGTGTACCCGGATGAAGCGGAACTTGTTTTTTCTTTTTCCATGGTTGTTGAATTACTAATATCAATGTGATATTAAAATGATTTTGCAATAATACTACATTATATCCCCCTTTGTCAAGTTTTTTCGAAAAATTTTTATTTTTGTTGTCTTCGATCCTGCTCCGCTTTTATTCTTTACTTGTTTGATGTATGAAGCACCTTCTCTCTGCCTTCCTGATTATTACCTCAGCCTCACTCGGGTTGCCGCCTGATTCCATGGCAGGCAAATGGCGCGTAAACAACACCGGCATTCCGGCCGATTTCACCTCCCTGCAAACAGCCGCAACCTCCTTGACTGTCGGCTCAAACGACACCCTGTATGTGGAATCATCCATGTTCAGTTATGGAACCGTGACCGTGATGAAGAGGCTTACCCTCATCGGACCGGGCTATTTCCTGGGGCAGAATCCTGAAACACAGGCCAGTGTGGCCCCGGCGATGATCGACAATATTACCTTTTCGGAAAACTGCAACGGGTCCATGATGACCGGGATGACGGTATTGGGAAGCACAACCCTCCAGGATACCGGGATCGTCCTGATCCGAAACAAGCTGAACAACGTATCGGTCAGCTTCCCTTCCCTCCAGAATTACATTGGGCAAAACTACATCCGGAGCCTGTACATGTACGCCTCCGACTGGAATGCGGTGTACAACAACATCTTTGCCCTGGACACCCCTCTCTCGGGCGGGTATTGCTTTAACATGAACGAAACCTCTTCGGGGACTGTGCGGAACAACATCTTCTGCGGATGCCAGTACATCAGCGACTGCATCTATGAAAACAACATTGCCACGGGTACGGCAGCCGCCGGGAACGACGTGCTAACCAACCACAACTCATCCGTGAGCCATAACATCGGAGCATCGAACCAGTACGGCACCTCCAACAACAACCAGGCAAATATCGACATGGCCACTGTATTTACCGGTACCGGCAGCGATGACGGGAAATATAGCCTTCTGCCCGGTTCTTCTGCGGCGGGTGCCGGTGTGAACGGCGAAGACTGCGGGATTTTCGGAGGCGGATCTCCCTACGTCCTGTCGGGATTGCCCAATCTCCCGGCCGTCTGGCATGTAGGTATCTCCGGGGACCAGGTGACCGTGAAAGTAAAAAGCAACTGATCCGTTCCGGCCGACTGTAATTTGAATGACTAACCAACCCTTATCCATACTATGAAAACACTGAATTTTTCTGCCATCATGCTGCTTCTTTCCATGTTGGGATTCCAGGCACAGGCAACCAAATGGCGGGTTAACAACACAGGGCTCCAGGCCAACTTCACCACCGCCCAGGAAGTCGTTAATGCGTCGCAGGTGGCCTCCGGCGACACGATTTATTTTGAGCCCAGCACATGGAGCTACGGCAACATGCTGGGCATCACCAAAAAGCTGGTGATCATCGGCCCCGGGTATTTCCTGGGGGAAAACGATTCGACGCAGGCCGATAAAAAAACAGCCCGGCTGGGTCAAGCCCAGTTCGTAAACGGATCGCAGGGCTCGGTAATCAAGGGAATGTATGTGGAAGGCAGCCTGCAGATTCAATCCACCGGCGACATCCTGGTTGAAAGGAACTGGATCGAGGGGGTCGATATCAATTACGGATGCATCAAACTCATCATCATCCGGAATTATGTGAAAAACATCGGCGTACAGAACGCGAACCATATCCTGATCTCCAACAACATCATTGTTTACGACGGCTGGTGCTTCAATGTCACGTCATCAGCCTCCGCGGTCGTCACCAATAACGTGGTGGCGGGTTACATGAATATCAACAATTCTACCGTAAACAACAATATTTGCCTTTCAACCGCCTCCAACAGCTTTGTGCATTCCAATGTATCCGACGGGTACAACATCGGAGCCGGGACACAGTTCGGCACCGCCAATGGCAACCAGTCAAATGTGGATATGAACAACGTATTCACGTTCTCGGCGAGCAGTGACGGCCGATACCAGTTGAAATCCGGTTCCACGGCCATTGGTGCGGGTTTCGGGGGCACCGACTGCGGAGCCTTCGGGGGCGATTATCCCTACGTCCTGTCGGGGATGGTTACCGGCCCGTCCGTGTACGATCTCAACCTGTCGGGGACCGAGGTGACGGTAAAGGCTAAAAGTCACTGACCATGAAACGGTTACTGCTGCTCCTTCCTGCGCTGTTTTTCCTCGTCGCAGGAAACGGTCAGACCATCGACCGGATCGAATATTTTTTCGATACCGATCCCGGGTTCGGCCTTGCCACACCGGTCGGTTTTTCTACGGGATCCTCCGTTACCGCCGGCTTTACCCTCAATACGTCCGCGCTCCCCGCCGGGATCCACATGCTGCACGTCCGGGCAAGAAATACCGACCGGAAATGGAGTCTCCTTTCCTCGAAAATGATCCTGGTGCCGGAACCCGGTCCCGGTATCCCGGTCACCGGCCTGGAATATTACATCGACAATGACCCCGGTTTCGGGAATGCCGCCCAGGTGCCGGTCACCGGCGGAATTTCCGTGCCTGCCTGGTTCGAAGTCAATACTATCGGGCTGGAAAAAGGGCTCCACATCCTGTGCACCCGCACCCGCGACAGCCAGGGCCGATGGAGTACGCTCAGTTCAACCCTGTTTTTCCTGGAAGATGTTGATCCGGGAACACCGATCGGCCGGATGGAATTTTTCCTGGATCATGATCCGGGATTCAAGGCAGCCACGCCAGTTCCGGTCACACCCGGAACCACCGTTGCAGCTTCTTTCACGATCAACCCGGATACGCTCCTGCCCGGCATGCACCTGGTCGGCCTGCGGGTGAAAGACGAGAAACAACGCTGGTCGGTGCTGTCGGTCTGTCCGTATGTTTTCCTTCCGGAAGCGCCGGGCCGGGTGATCACGGCTATGGAGTATTTCATCGACAACGATCCGGGTTATGGAGCGGGTCGTCCGGTGACGATCAATCCCTCACCGGAAATATCGGCACTTTTTATTCCGGACCTTTCGACCGCCGGGAACGGCCTGCACCTGCTCTGTGTCCGTGCAAAAAACGCGGGAGGAGTATGGAGTGTTTTACAGAGCTATGTCTTCTTCCAGGCGACAGAGGAAAAGAGTCCGTTGACGCGCCTGGAGTATTACTTCGACACCGACCCGGGATTTGGTTCAGGAACGGAAGTCCCCATCCATCCATCGCATGCGGTTACCGCCACTTTCAGCCCCGACCTGACAGGCATCTCCCAGGGAACCCATTCGTTCATTGTCCGGGCCAGGGACGCCGCGGGAAGGTGGAGCATTGCCATGGATACTGCATGTGTGAACACCGGGGTGACCCGGAACTGGACCGGGGCTGTCTCCGACGAATGGAACCTGGCGGAGAACTGGGCTCCTGAGGGTGTTCCTGCAGCAGATGACGATGTGATCATTCCTCCTTCCGCCCCGTTTATGCCGGTCGTGAGAATCAACGGATTGAATTGCCGCACGCTGAATGTCTTACCCGGAGGCCGGTTGCAGGTTAACCCGGGTATTGTCCTGACCGTAAACGGGAGTTGCCTGCTGAAAAACACCCCGGATTAACCGTTGACCATCCCTTTTCCTGTATTTCTTCCGGTTGTCGCCGGGAACCTTTTCAGGATATATTTTTCGAGCAGCCTGGGAACCGGGTACTGATGAATATCTTTCAGCGGAACAAAAAGAAATGGCAGTTCCGGTTTTGCCGGCAACCGGAACCGGTAGAACCGCGCATGGATCCTCCGGTGGGAGAGCACATGGATGAACTCTTCCGACACTTCATCGAATTCCGGGGCGGAACCGTTGAAAAGACCATTGAAAGCTGACCGGGTCAATGGCTTTCCATTGCGGGAGGTGTTCTTTTCTACGGAAGGGAAGTCGTACAGGTTCTTCCAGATATCATTCCCTGTCCGTTTATTCAGATATATATGATCGCTGCCCTGATGCCTCACGGTGATGACCGCATAGTGGATAAACCGGTCCGGGATGGCCGCTTTCGGCGTGCGGACAGGAATTTCCGCCACCCGGTTTTCCCGGAACGCCCGGCAGTCATCCCGGAAAATGCAGGAACCGCAGCCGGGCGAAGCCGGGGTGCATACCATGGCTCCGTACTCCATGATGGCCTGGTTGAAATCGCCGGGGTGGTCGCGGTCGATCCGTTCGAGAGCCAGCGACCGGATCTTCTGACGGGTAGCGGGTTTATCGGGAGGATCAACGATCCCGAAAAGCCGGGCGAAGAACCGGACCACGTTGCCATCCACCACGGGTTGCGATTCGCCAAAACAGATGGAAGCGATAGCCGCCGCGGTGTAGTCGCCCACCCCTTTTAGCTTTCGCAGTTCCTCCCAGGTGCCCGGAAAGATACCGCCAAACCGTTCAACAACGACCCTGGCTGCCTGGTGCATGTTCCGGGCACGCGAATAATATCCCAACCCCTGCCAGAGCTTCAGCACCTCCTCCTCGGAGGCACCGGCCAGGCCGGCAACATCGGGATAGCGGGCAACGAACCTTTCGTAATACGGGGTTCCCTGTCCGATCCGGGTCTGCTGGAGGATCACCTCTGAAAGCCACACCCGGTAAGGATCACGGGTACGGCGCCAGGGCAGGTCACGCTTGTTTTCGTCGTA